>JACCDX010564427.1_pt1 | contig 44375 bp, 60 predicted proteins | sample 7449681 | NCBI WGS metagenome assembly JACCDX01 (sample SAMN15323450, study PRJNA562643) | freshwater metagenome | isolation source: river surface water | place: USA:Blue River Watershed | collected 2017-08-18
CCGCCACCAGCAATAACTAGGTATTCAACATTTGTAACTGGGGTGAAAAGCTCGTAGCCAGCGAGCATGGATGAATACTTGTTAAAAGCAGCAATACCTGAGCGTTCTAGGCTTTGAATCGCCATTATTGCCCCTTAGGAAATTTCAGAACCAAAGATGTTGAAGCTAAGGTCGGCAGTTGCAGCATAGACCGTGATTACGTCGCTTGCGTCTACGGTGATTCCAAGGGTAATCGTAGTCGAGTCAGATGCTCCAACAGTCACGTCGTAAGCAACATAGTGCTTAGTAGCCAGAACCTCGCCGTTCGGCCTCACTGCAATGCGATAAGTAACAGTAGCTGCAGACCTGTTGGCCACAACGATGGTTGAAATCACCGTCTGAGTCGAAGCAGGTACGGTGTAAATGTCAGTGTTGGTCGTTGCGCTTGGTGCTGACTGCGCTAGGACTTTGTAAGTAGTTGCCAATTTAGGCTCCCATCATTAGGAATACGCTTGGAGTTGGGTCTGTAGTAATTGTAGCCCATGACGCTGCAGAGCCATTAGTGGTCAAGTATTTTCCGCCATTGCCAGTCTGGCTAGGGAGAGTGTCAGGCACAACGTAGTCAGTGATGTCAGCCAGCAAGTGAGTGTGAGCGAAATCGGTTACATCAGCTTTGACGTGAGTGTGAACCGTAGCAGCCTTACCATCCAACGAAGTCTGAAGGTTCGTTACATCAGCAATAGCGTGAGTGTGTGACGATGGCGGAAAAGTGGTTGGCTTGCCTGAGATATCAGTCCAAGTAATGGCAGCTAGATTGTTGCTAACCCAAGCCAGTCCAGTCCAACGGTATGAAGAATTGCCCGCAGTAAATGTGTCATTTACCGCAGGGCTGTTAGGAAAGTCGATGCTAGCCATTTACTTCCTCTGGCTCTACTTGCTGTGGTTCACGCTGGGCTGCAATGAACAAATCTTGCTCCGCATCATAAGTGTCGCCTATGCCAGCAAACTTTCCCCTAATGTTTGCATTGTAGCTAGTCTGAATCCAGGTCCCCTTTATCCCCAGCGACGCTAAGTATTCAATAGCATTTTCTTCGTGCTCGTTAGCTACAACGATTACGTCGACAACTTTTCCATCTTCTACTTTTGCAAAGTGTGCCATTAGAGAGCGCTCCAATATTTGATAATTACCATGCCAGACCCACCATTGGCTCCAACCTGTCCAGCACCGCCACCGCCACCAGTGTTTGCAGTTCCAGCACTACCACCATCACCACCACCACCAGCGGGCAAAGCATAATAACCAGCAGTGGAAGCTCCACCTCCACCAAAACCCATATACCCAGCAGATGCAGGATAAATAACGTGTCTTCCAGGGCTTCCGTCGTAGTAATCCCCACCACCAGAGAAGCCGCCAAGGTCACGCCCTCTTGTCCCTGTAATGCCGTTTCCGGCAGTCCATCCACCGCCAAAGCCGCCAAGCTGAGTGGCTAGTGTGCCAAAACTGGTAGTACCACCAGTCCCACCACCATTTTGCCATCCACCAGCAGAGCCTCCTGCACCAATGGTGACAGTATAGGAAGAACTTGGAGTCACGGAATAAACTCCAATATTTACGCTACCGCCACCGCCAGTCGCCCTAGAATAATCCCCGTAGCCACCAGAGCCACCGCCTCCAGCAATAAGAACCAGTTCGACTGAAGTAACGTCAGCTGGAGCGACCCAAGCTTGTGTGCTTTTAATAAACTCAGTTTTTTGAATTTTTGCAGCCGCAGCAGTTGGCGCTGGAAAGATAGTTGTTCCCATTAGGCATCCGCCTCGGTTCCGAATACGAATAGGTTTAGCAAGCCCTCGCCAGAGGTGCCATAGAAGTGGATTGAGTCACCAGCCGCAAGGGTGATGCCAAACTGGTGAGTGTGAGTAACCCCAGTGTTGACGCCAGTTGCAGCAACCAACTGATGCTGAGCACCCTGGGTCTCTCCAGCTGGCACCACAAAGATTTTGTACTGCCTGTTTTCCTCATTGCAGTTCAGGACCAAACTAGAAACGATTGCGCTCTTGCCAGTTGGAACAGTGTAGGCAACCTGAGTAGAGCCGTTACCGCTCTTCCTGCCTAGAATCTTGTAACCGAATGCCATACTTTTCCTTTTTTAGAATCCAACTAGGAATGGGTGAAATGCTGGGTCGCCATCCACGCCATCAATACCGTTTGTGCCGTTTGTACCAGCAGGGCCTTGGGGACCAGTTGCACCAGTTGCACCTGCAGGACCCTGAGGGCCAGTTGCACCGACAGGGCCAAGGGTTCCTGGGTTTAGTTCTACCCAGTAGCCGTCGTAGCGAATGAAAGACTTGCCAGCCAAATCGCCTGTGCTTGCCGAGCAGTACCAGATGTCGCCAACGGTTGGGCCAGCTGGCTCAGTCTCAGATACGTAGAATGCGCCATCAAGCGAACCGCCTGAGCTGGCGTAAAACAGGCTGCTCCAGGTTGCGGTGCCATTACCAAACTTGAACTTACGGGTGTCGGTCTCGATACCCATTTCACCAGCAGCAAGCACTGGGTTAGCCGAGGTCCACTGAGCAGCGGTGCCCCTGCGGAGTCTAATACTTTGGATTGCTGGCATGGTCTAATTCTACACTATCTATGGCTTTATTTCGTATGTCCCTGCGATGTGAAAATTATCGGCAGTCGAGAGGGTCACAGGCGTTCCCTGCTGAAACGGAATGTTGTAAGCAGTGTTTCCTTGAGCGTCGATTGACTTTAGGTAAAGCCTGTTGCTGTCTTTCATCACATGCCCAAAGATGGGATAGTCCCTGTTTGCCGAGATGTCGTGCAGGCATCCATCTGCAAACTGATAGCTAAAGTTAGAAACAAATGGGAGGTCTACGTAATACTGCCCAGAGCCAAAGCTCGTGATGTTATCCATGTCCACGTCAATCTGGAAGTGGCACATGTTTCCCCACTTGGTGTAAGTGCCCGTGAACAAAGGCGTTCCGCTAAATGTGGGCTGAGTTCCAGTAGAGCCACCCATCACCTGATAGCTGACGCTTTGCCCCTCAAGGTTCTTCAGCTCAATGCGCTTAGAGTTTCTGCCATCGTGGTTGTGATTTCCAGGTGATGCCTGCGAAGGGCCAAGACCTAGTGTATGGTGGAGAGCTCCAGGGCCAGAGTCCTTGTCGCTAGCTAGGTGATAGAAGTTCACCTCTTCAGGCGTAGGCACATTCCTGACATCTGGTTTGAATCTGTCGGAGTAATCTGGCATGGTAGCATTCTATAGGAGACGATATGAGCAAGGCTAAAAACATAGGCACACGTGCGGAAACCGCAGTGCGTAACTATTTACTATCTACAGGATACACCGAACTAGAAGCACACCGTAATGTTTTGACGGGTTCGCTTGACCAAGGCGACGTCTGGTTGCGTGATGAAAACCACGGTCTAATAGTATTTGAACTAAAGGGTGGCGATATGGCTAAGAAGGCCAGCCACGAACAATGCCTAAAGTGGTATGCAGAGGCGGAAAGAGAGAAGAAAAATGCTGGAGCTAATTTTGGCTTCCTTGTCACTCAGCGGGCTGGCGTGGGGTACCCACGTGCTGGCGAATGGTGGGCATATGCCAACTTGGGCGACCTATCTAACCTTCGGTATGGGAACACTCTTGGGGACAGCACTATTGTCCGTCTTACTCTTAGGGATTTAGTAAAGCTGATTCATGGCTAAAGAGTCTGTAAATCTCAATGACGTATTCCTGAAGCTTGGGGAAGAGCTTCAGCAATCGGCGCATCAGCCTAACCTGTATGACTATGTGCCATCTGAGAAGCAGCTTCACTTCCACAGCGACAAGCACAAGGACCGCCTCTACATCGGAGGAAACCGTTCTGGCAAGTCGCTAGGTTCAACCATTGAGGCCATCTGGTGGCTAACGCATTCACACCCATACCGCAAGACCCCTGAGGGTCCAATCCGTGGACGTGTGGTTGCCGTTGACTTCCTCAATGGTGTGGACAAGATTATTCTCCCGCTATACAAGCAGTGGCTACCTAAGAGCTACCTAATCAATGGAAGCTGGGAGCAAAGCTATTCGAGAGAGCGCCACGTGCTCACCCTCAACAATGGCTCATTCGTCGAGTTCATGTCGCAAGACCAGGACCTCGACAAGTTTGCTGGTTCGTCGAGACACTTTATTCACTTCGATGAAGAGTGCCCGCAGACAGTATTCCGTGAGTGTCTAGCACGTTTGGTGGATACAAATGGAGATTGGTGGATGTCGCAGACCCCAGTTCAGGGCATGGAGTGGATTTATGACGACATTTACATGCCAGCAAAAGAAGGAAAGAAAGACATTGGAATCACGGAAGCAAGCATCGAAGACAACCCCTCGCTTAGCCGAGAGGCTATCAGCAGGTTTCTCGAAATGCTTCCAGAGGAAGAGCGTGAAGTCCGAGCAAAGGGACAATACGTGCATCTTGGTGGGGCAGTCTTCGGAGACTTCTCGCCACTCACACACTGCATTCCAAGAGGAGCTTTCGAACCCACGCCTAACCATCGCATCATCAGGACAATGGATTCTGGCTACACCAATCCAACAGTTTGGCTGTGGCTTGCCGTTGCTGAAGACGGAACTATCACAGTTTTTAGAGAGCACTACGCTGCGAAGAAAACCGTTGAAGAACATGCCACTATCGTCAACGGAATAACCAGAGACATCGAGCGCAAGTATGGTTGCGAGGTATGGCTTACCACTGGTGACCCAGCTATCAAGCAAACCAAGGAACACACTGGCACGTCCATCCTGCACGAGTATTCAAGGCACGGCATCTACATCTCGGTAGACCAGATTCCAACTGACAGACGTATTGGCCTTGAGAAGATTCGCCAATACATGAAGATAAACCCCAAGACCAAGAAGCCTTGGCTAATGATTACGGACGACTGCCCGAACCTAATTGCAGAGTTGCCAAAGCTGAAGTGGAAGAAGTGGGCTAGCGTCCGAGTTGCCGAGCAGAACAACAAGCTTGAAGACATCCGTGATAAAGATAATCACTGCTATGATGCACTTAAGTACGCCATGACTTTTATGGAAGACTTGACACCAGAGCAGCTATCAGGCAAAGAACCAGGAAGCTTCAAGGCTGTGTTTGGCGAGCGTTTCAAGCCAACCGAAAAATTCAAAGAGTATGATGACCAAGACGAGTGGGGCAGCGGCTGGCAAGACATGTCGCCCGTTCGCTCCTTAGAAGGATACTAAATGAGACAGTTCAATTACTTTGCCAACGGTGGCCCATTCCCAGGCACTTGCTTCTCTTGTGGAAACAACAAGGAGCTATACGACCTTGGCAAAGACCAGCAAACTGGGTCAAGCTACTTGCTCTGCACCCGTTGCATTTCTGAGATTGCCACCTTCACTGGCTACATTCTACGTGAGCCAGCCATGAAGGAATACGACCACCTAAAGCAGCACACCCACGAGCTTGAAGCTCAGCTCAAAACCGTACCTACCCTAGTTGAAGGATTGATTGATGGAATTCGTAGTAGCGTTAGTGATTTTGTCCTCGCTGTTTCTAGCAGCGGTGACAGTGGCAGCAATTCATCTGTTTCAGATGGTGCAAAAGCTAGTCGCAAGCCAAGTGGAGCTAGAAAAACAGAGGACAGCGACAACTAAGCACCTTGCAAACCTGCTAGCCAGTAAAGACCCGTTGGCGTTTCAGCAGGTGCAAACAGTATCTTATACTCCAGAGACAGGCTATACTGGACCATATCTATCTGGAGACGAGCTTGAACTACTACAGGGAGAGCTGAAGCGCATGGACGAGGCTTGGAAAATAGCCGAAGATACGGAATAGTAAATGGCTGACAATTACTTCGATGGTATGCAGGGCGACTACACCTCGGGTCCAAAGCTTGAAGGCGACATGGCAGATGACACTCTGCTCAACAAGTTCAAGAAGAAGCAAGAGGCAAAGCAGCTCGTAGCTTGGATTAAGTCGGAGTACGAGAAGCTAAAGTCAAACCGCAAGACCGACGAACAAGACTGGTACCTACAGATTGCCTTCTACAACGGCTACCAGTACCACGCTTGGCAGACCATTGGCTCAGGCCAGGTCCTACGTGAAGAGCCGAACCCAGCTAACCTTCCACGTATCACGGTCAACCGCATTGAGCCAATCATCCGTACCGAGATTTCTAAGACCACCTCAGGTCGCCCAACCGCTCAGGTAGTCCCAGCTAGCAATGACGATGACGACCTAATGGCAGCTTCGGCAGCTGAGCAGGTTTGGCAGTCGCTTTATGACCGCAAGAACTTCCAAACTGACGTTCTTCAGAAGGCTGAGTTTTGGCGTGCAACCACTGGTAACGCATTCATCAAGACCTTCTGGGACTCCAACGCTAGGCAGATTGAGCCAAAGAAGGTAACCGACCCGTTCACTGGCGAGACCATGACCATTCAGGCCGAGGTGTCTACTGGAGATGTAGAGTACGAAGTTGTTTCTCCGTTCCACCTCTTCGTCCCAGACCTCTCTGAAGAGGACATCCAAGACCAGCCTTACATCTTCAACGTCTACACCAAGAGCGAGCAGTGGGTAAAGTCAACCTTCGGCAACGTTCTGCCTAAGGACTTCACCCCAACCAAGGTAGCAGCTAGCGAAATCTTCGACGCTGCCTTGATGGACCAGCGCAACACTGCAAGCGTAAAGCCTGAGAGCGTGCTAGTTATCGAGATGTGGGCTAAGCCAAACGGCTGCCCTTATCTACCAAAGGGTGGTCTAGTCACCATCGTTGACAACGAAATCGTTCAGCTTGCTGAGAATGGCATCCCATACGCTCACAAGGAATACCCATTCGTTCACACCCACACCATTCCAACTGGCAAGTTCTACCGCCGTGGTGTAATCAAGAACATCATTCCGCTTCAGCGTGAATACAACCGCACCCGTTCTCAGATTATTCAGGCCAAGAACCTGATGTCTAAGCCTCAGATGATGTACCAAGAGGGCTCGGTTGACCCACGCAAGGTAACTGCACGTGCAGGTATCTGGATTCCAGTTCGCCCAGGATTCACCTTCCCAGTCCCAGTCCCAATCCAGCCTCTGCCTAACTACGTTCTAAACGAGGTGCGCCAGCTTGAGACTGACTTTGAGGACCTATCTGGTCAGCACGCTGTATCCCGTGGCGAGAGCGGTGGAGTTACCGCAGCTACCGCCATCAACTACTTGCAGGAGCGTGACGACGCTTACCTCACTGGCGTGTTCAACTCCATCGAGGCTGCAATCGAGAAGATTGCTAAGCACTCGCTAAGCCTGTTTGTTCAGTACGTAGACCAGCCACGATTGGTCAAGGTCGTTGGCTCTGACGGCGCATTTGATGCCCAGATGCTTACTGGCTCTGACATCGCATCTGGCCTAGACATCCGTATCGAGTCTGGCTCAGCGTTGCCAACCAGCAAGTCTGCACGTCAGGCTCTGATTACCGACTGGATGAAGATGGGCTTTATCACCCCTCAAGACGGTCTACGCATCCTCGACATGGGTATGCTCAAGCAGTACTACAACTTGCTCAAGATTGACGAGAACCAGGCTCAGCGTGAGAACCTCATGATGAAGCGCCTAACTCAGCAAGAAGTTGAGATGTTCCAGCAAGAGTGGGAGATGGGCGTCATGCGTGGCGACCCAGACAAGGTAGTCCCAGGACAGGTTGACATGAACGGTCAGCCTATCGGTCTTACTGTTCCGTCAGTTGTTCCAATCAACACTTGGGACAACCACGCTGTCCACGTCGAGATTCACAATCGCTTCCGCAAGTCCCAGAGCTTTGAGACTCTTGACCCAGCCGCAAAGGCTGAGTTCGAGAAGCACATCGCCATGCACCAATCAGTTCTGCAGCAGCAGATGATGGAACAGGCTATGATGGCTCAAGGACCACAAGAAACTCCAGCACTGCCAGCAGGTGGCGCTGGTGAAGCTGCTCCGCAAGAGGGCTTCGACCAAACCCAACTATAAGGAATAAATAATGGCTGAAGAGACGCAGATTGAGACGACTGAGCCTGTAGTAGATGCAGCTCCAGTTTTAGACACCCCAGCAGAGCCTGAGTTCAAAGCTCACCCTGCACACGAGAAGCTGCTAAGCGAGCTTCCTGAGGCGTGGCACCAGAAGGTTCTGCCACACCTGCAAGAGTTTGACCGCAACGTCCAGAAGCAGTTCGAGGACTACGCCCCTTACAAGGAGTTCATCGAGGCTGGCGTTTCCCCTGAAATCCTACGTGGTGGCGTGAACTTGGCTAAGGCCATTGAGTCTCAGCCTCTCGACGTGTATGACTCCCTGACTGCCTACCTAAAGCAGAACGGCCTACTAGCTGAAGAGGCTAAGCAGGCTGCTAGGGACATCATGGAGGACGAGTCTGGCGAAGACTTCGAGGACCTATTCGACGGCGAAAACATCCCAGCTGCACTTCGCAAGGAGCTGCAAGAGCTGAAGGAAATGACCCAGCAGCAGCAGGAATACCTATACAACCAGCAGCTAGAGGTCGAAACCAACCGTGAGCTAGAGGCTTTGGAGCGTGGCATTGAGAACCTACGTTCAAAGTATGCAATCTCCGAAGCTCACGAAATCGCTATCTACGACATCATGAACGTTGCCATCAACGCAGGCCGTGACATCACCTTGGAGCAGGCAGCTCAGCAGCTAGCCTCTATGATTCCTGGTGGCTTCCAGCCTGTGGGTGGCTCAAGAACTTCTGAGCCAGCTCCAACGGTTATCGGTTCAGCAGGTGGCGCAGGCATTCAGGCTCAGAACCTATCGGTTCCGAAGGATGACCAAGCAAAGCGTGACATGCTGGCACAGATGTTTGAGCAGTACAAGAAGGCAAACCAGTAAAACCTATTTCTACAAACAATAGAATATATTTGTAGGAACCAGTGTTAGACTGGTTGGAGGTCCAACGTACAGCCCCTAAGAGGGTCAGGGCAAGTGACGATTCGTTTATTTGTTAATCAATTACTCTTAGGAGAGTGAATTATGGCTGGTCAGGGAATTCTGACTTTCGCCTCTGAGGCATTGAAGCTCGTTTATGGCGACCTTCACATGCAGCTGAGGGACAAGACTCCTGCTCTTGATTTCATCAAGGCATCGTCTTCAAACATCACCCGCAACGGTAAAGAGGTTGTGTTCGACACCCACATCGGACGTAACCAGGGAATCGGTGCACGTAACGTACGTGAGAAGCTGCCAACCGCAGGTGCTCAGAAGTACAAGCAGGCTCACCTATACCTAAAGAACCTATACGGTTCCATCGAGGTTGACGGTCAGCTATTCGAGCAGGCTGCTGAAGACTACCAAGCCTTCATCAACGTAGTCGACAACGAAATCAAGGGTCTACGTCGTGACCTAGCAGTTGACATGAACCGCCAGATTTACGGCGATGGCTCTGGAAAGATTGCAGTTGTAAAGACTGCAAACACTGCCGACACCACCGTAGAGTTCGACTCAGTTCACTGGGTTGAGTACGGCATGATTGTTGACATCCTAAGCGCAGATGGTGCAACCCAGAAGGCTAACGAGGTTGAGGTTGTTTCTGTAAACACCGCTACCAACGTTGTAACCTTCAACACCAACGTAACCTGTGCAGTTGGCGACGTCATCGTTCGTGCATCCAACACTGCGAACTCCTTCGGCAAGGAGCTAACTGGTCTTGCCAAGATTGTTTCCGCTACTGGTGCACTACACGAGATTGACCCAGCAGACACCCCAGTATGGGCTGCTACCGAGGTAACTCTAGGCTCCGTAGGTACCCCAGGTACCCTAACTGAGCTAGACCTAATCTCTCTAGTCCAGAAGGTCGACAAGCAGGGTGGTGACGTAGACGTATTCTTGGCAAGCCCAGGTGTATACAACGCCTACTGGAACCTACTGCAGTCGTTCCGTCAGTTCACTAACACCGCCGCCCTAACTGGTGGTCAGCGTTCCTTCACCTTCGAAGCACTTGGCAAGCCAATCCGCTTCGTTTCTGACTACGCTGCTCCAAAGGGCACCCTCTACGCTCTATCGTCCAAGGAGCTGGTCATGAACCAGAAGAAGGACTGGAGCTGGATGGACCGTGATGGCTCGATGTGGAGCCGTGTTGCAGACACCGACGCTTACGAGGCTCGCTACTACTTGTACGCAGAGCTTGGTACCTACCGTCGTAACGCACACGCAAAGCTCTCCAACATCGCAGAGCTTGGCGGCATTTAGTCAATAAACCCCAAAGGGAGCTGGTTCGTCTCGCCAGCTCCCTTTGGCATTTCTATAGAATGTAACTATGTCAATTATTAACTTCGCACAAATAGACGGCCTATACACCGAACACCAGCGCCGAGTAGCAGCGCTTATCAAGGACATTTTCCCCACAGTTCGCTTGCTCCGCATGGAACCAGGGCACCCAGCATTTGACCCAGAGCGCCCTTTTGCATTGGTAGACGAGCCTCACATGCTTCCGCCTTACCACATTCGCAACCTAACCGAGTCCGAAATCGACCACAGGCTAGTGGCATGGCTCGCTGAGAACAACATGCACGACCCTAATTCAACGGTAAATAGGTTACAATTATTGGAGATGTCACACGCTTTGCTAAAGGCTAAGGAAGAAGACGACTGGCACAAAGAAAAGGCTGACATCATGAAAAGCGCCATGAAGTCCAAGAAGCACAGCTGGACTCACGATGGTAAGACTCTAAGGAAGTAGCCATGCCAGCAGAGGAATTCTCCTACACGGGTGACGACGTAGCATTCAGAGTTCGCTCCTCGTTCGGAGACTTCTCTGGTGCCCAGCTTAGCGACGCCGCAATCCTTTCTTGGATTAACGACGGTCAGCGTGAGATTGTAAACAGCAACACCCTCTTGCGTGCGACCAAGTATGCAAACATCGTTGCAGGCCAGCAGGACTACTCCTTCCCAGAGGACAAGGTTCTAGCCATCGAGGCTGTCTACGTCAGTGGCTTCCCCATCGAGAACGTATCCCCGCAGGCTGCTAGGGAATACATCCTAAAGCTTGACCCAACCTTGCTACTTGAGGCAACCAAGCCTGAGATTTGGTACGAGCGTGCTGGCGTAATCACCTTTTACCCAGTGCCTAAAGAGAACATCACCAACGGCCTAAAGCTTGAGTATGTAAAGGTTCCAACCAGCCTGCTTGCACTTAGCGCTACCCTTGGCGTGCCTGACCGCTACTTCAATGAGCTGGTCTCCTACGTTATCTCGCAGGCTCTTGAGGCTGACGAAAACTACGACGCTGCTAGCTACAAGCTTCGTCAGTTCCGTGATGGGCTAGACAGGCTAAGCAACAAGGACAACATTTCGCAGATTGACCTGTACCAGCAGATTCTGCCTGACCCAGATGACTACATGTAATGTCAGCGATTATTCGACAGCGCAGTGCTAACCTCCAGAACTTCACTGGTGGCCTAAACAACTACTGGGACCAGTCTTCGATTGCAGACTCAGAGCTTGCAAGACTTATCAACTTCGAAGTAACCAGCAACGGTGCCCTCGCATCTCGCCCGCCAATCTGGCTTGAGACCAACGGCGCAGGCGCTCCAATCGTAACCCCAGCTACCAACGAGCCTTTTGATGTCATCGGTATCTACGTAGAGGCTGCAGGTGCACGCTCGCTAGTCGCCGTAACTGACACTAAGACTTGGAAATACAACGTAGAGACAAAGACTTGGGCGCAGATTGCAACCTTCCGTGCAACTGACTGCACCCAGTTCCAGAACAAGATTGTGCTGTCTTCTTCTACCGCTGGCCTTGGTGGCTACTGGGAGAACGGCGTATTTACCAATACCCCAACCATGCCAGCGCTTGGCGGTATCGAGCTATTCCAGAACCGCTTCTTTGGTTACGGCATTCAGGGAACCAACACCGCTAACACCGTTTACTGGTCCGACATCACCACCGCTGGTATCGAGGGCGAAAGCAACTCAATCTGGAACTGGCAAGATGCTCAGGGCTACTTCTACGTTGAGATTGGTGCTGGCGACGGACAATGGATTACTGCACTAGCTCAGGGCTACAACGACCTAGTGGTCTTCCGCAACCGCTCTACCTACCGCTTCAGCTACGGCGAGCTGCCTGAAGAGGGCACTATGCAGGTTATGCAGCAGGACATCGGAGCCGAGAACTCCCGCTGTGTTGTCAAGTTCGAGAACGCTCACTACGTTCTTTCGGGCAAGACCCTATACAAATACCAGAACTGGCTCTTTTATCCACTGAACTCAGAGCGGGTGAACTTTGAAACTCAGACAGACTTTGAGCCACGCTTTGAGCACGCTGTTAGTGTTGTTGGCAGCCGCTGCATTGTGTGGCATGGTGGTAGGTCTTATGTTTACAACCTTGATACTGCTACTTGGTCTGAATGGACTTCACAAAAGCGTATTGGCTATTACGTCACTGTTCCGAGGCAAGCTGACGCTGAAGGCGAAGAACTCTACTACGCAGTAAGCGGTGACTCTGACGTAAACCCAGCGGTAGGTGCTAGCGACTACTTCCTAGCTCGCATTCGTGACCGTATCGAGCCTGGCACTCAGAGCGAAGAAATGGTCTGCGCTCTCCGCACTAAGATTTACGACTTCGCTACGCCTGTGGAATGGAAGCGTCTTTACTTCTGGTCTGCAGACATCGCCACTGCCCGTCAGGTCCGTGCAACCGTAGTTCCAGTAGCTTTGACTGAGACTCCTATTGCCGTGAACTGGGACGAGTTGAGCAAGGATGGCTCATACGACAACGGTTTCTACAACTTCGACGAGTTGAGCAAAGAGAACACTGGAGACGAAACCTGGTCCACTTGGGATAGACCAAAGACCCCAGGCGCTGTCGAGACCGTTATTGACGACTTCCCGCTAGGCAACCTAATCCGTATCGAGACCAAACTGGACCAAGCGCTTCGCTTTAGACGCATCTACTTTGAGCTATACTTGACTTGTGACGGCACTGTTACAACTTCGCCAGTCCAGGTCTTCAGCATCATCCCGATGGTTGGAGTAAAGGCTAAGATTTCCAAGGGAGCCAACTAATGCTAGGTGCAGAACGTGGCTCAAGTCTGGGAACCTTCGAGTTCAACCCTTACGCCGCTGGTGCAAAGATTTACGGACAGGTTGGCTCTTCGCCAACTATGGGTCCAGTAAACAAAACAGGCTACGCTGACAGAGACAGGCGACTAGCTGCACGACGCAATGCAGTTCTTCAGATGATGAAGAGCAAGAACGCTGGAGCTTTTAGCTCCCCTGACGCTCTGAGGTTTACGAAATAATGGCAGCATCACCTCTTGACACCATAAATGCTAGAATTGCAGCAGCAGAGCGATACAAATCTAACGTCCAGAAGCAGGGGAGATGGGCCGAGTTTGCTGGCGCAACCACAAAGCTTGACGACTATTACCGTCAGCGTAATGAAATAAGTGGCACAGACCCACTTCAGAACGTGACAGCAGAAGAGCAGGCCGCTGCGGCTGCAGATGCTGCCCCAATGCCGAGCGAGGCTGAGGGTGGCCCAGTGAACATGAGCCAGCCAGACATCTACTCTGACCCTGTTTACTTGCGTCAGCTTGGAGTCGCACAGGGCGCTTTCAACAACGCTAGAACCAACGCCCTAGCCGACAAAGAGCGTGAGACTCTTTACACCAACGAAGAACTAGACGCTCGCAAGCCAACTGCAGAGCAGGCCCGCCGTAGACTTGCTGGCAACTATGCTGCACGTGGTATGGCTGGTGGTCGCTCTGGCGCTCTATCCCGTGCTGAGGCAACCCAAAACGCACAGGAGCTAGCTGCTAGAACTACTTTGCGTGACAAGATTTCCGAGCTAAACCGCCAGTTCGTAGCCAACTACGGCGCTGAGGGGTCTGACTGGCTTGGCACCACAGCTGGCGCTGCGGCTCAGTCCGAGGCTCTTCAGGCTGCAATCAATGCTCGACTAGCTGGAATAACGACGGTAGGTTAACATGGCAGAAGTCCCAATTTCCCCTGAAGCTCAGTCGCTCTACGTAGACCCGACTCCAGCTTTTCAGGGCGCACTAAACTTCATCGAGCAACAGCGTACCCAGGCAAACGAGCGCTACGCTGAGAACAAGGCTGACATCGCTAACATCTTTGGTCAGCTAACTCAGGTCAACCAAGAGTCTCAGGCCCGTGTAAACAAGCAGTTCACCGATTCCATCGCTAACCAGCAGCTAGCTACCGCCCAGCGTGTGGCTGAAGCCCGCCTTGGCGCTCAGCAGACTCAGGAATCAGCCATCAAGGCTATGGACGAGCGTGGCGGTGGCCCAGTTGGCAACCTAGCTGCTTCTCCAGTTGCGGTAGAGGCAGAGCGTGGCATTAGCCGTCAGAACGCTTTGCAGACCCTATTCGCTGGTCAGCAGGGCGCTATCCAGCAGCAGACCATCCAGAACCTAGTCGCAGCTCAGCAGGGCTACGGACAGCAGCAGCTATCTGCTCAGACTGGCCTAAGCCGTTCGCTTGAGGATGTTCTACTTGGCCTATCTGGTCAGGAAGCTGGCGTACGTGGCGACCTAGCTGCAGCTAAGATTGCAGGACGTCAGGGCGTAAGGCAGGCTAACTACCAGCAGATTCTACAGAGGCAGGCTGACGCTGAGGCTCGCAGGCTTGCTGCAGTTCGTGGTGCCTACGACGTTCAGCAGGCTCAGATTAACGCTCAGAACAAGCTAGACCTTGCAGAGATAAATGCACAGAACCGCATTATTGACTACCCGAACGACTCTAACGGTATTGACCGTTACCTACAGGACAAGGGCGTTACTGACACCTCAGCGTTCTGGGATACTGTCGACTCGGTAGACCTAACTGGCGTAACCTCGGGCACTGCTGCTTATAGCAAGTGGCTTGCAGCTAACAAGAGCAAGAACCCAAGCCAGGTGGTAAAGAATGCCGCTCGTGACTGGTTTAGCAGAGTGCGCCTTGGAAGCACTCCTAGCCTTCCAGACCTAAGCGGTGTCGGTGTTGCGACTCCAGGAGTAAGCACTATTCCTGGGTCGACCCTGCCTAATAGGTAATGCCCTATAATTATCCTGAATAGTTAGGACCAGAGTGGCAACTTCTCCAAAACCACCCAAGCCGAACACTGGCTTTGGCGACTCCACCCCAAAGGGCAACACTGGATTGGGTGGTGCGCCAGCCCCTCAGGGCAACACTGGTTTTGGAGGGGCAACAACCCCAGCCCCAGCTGCACCGACTGCACCTAAGAGCGTTTACTCGCCTAACATTGCCAAGCTAACCCGTGAGACTCTGCCCCCGAAAATGAGCTTTGGGCAGACCGTCCTAAACGCTCTATTTACCCCACTCTACGGAGTCACTGGTGCCGTTGACGCCAGCCTTGAGAACCTTGGCAAAGCATTCAGCGGAGACTTCAACAACCTAGTAAACCCTCTTGAGCGTGGTGCTCAGAACGTAGACAAGGTTTGGAATGGCCTGCAGCAGCCTGTAATCACAGGCAAAGATGTCTTTGAGAAGCGAGTCCTTCCAGCTATCGGCGTCCCTGACTACCAGTTCGAGCTAGACGTTAACACTTTGAAGCAGGTGCCAGTTATTGGCGACATGCTGAAGTGGTCTGAGGCTGAGGCCAGCAGCAAGGCTGGCAATCAAGTTTCGCTCCCTGAGCGCACCAAGGCTGGCGAGCTATCCGACTACCTTGGCTTTGCTACCGACGTTGCTCTAGACCCTCTAACCTACGTTCCACTTAGAGCCATCACCACCCCACTAAAGGTAGGCGCTAAGAGCGCAGCTGCAGGTATCGGAGCCTTGAAGCAGGGCGCTGCAGGCGAGATTGCTCTGACCCGTGCAGCCAAGAACCTTGCAATGACCCCTAACGACGTAGCCGCCAAGGTTGCTGAGGTAGGCGGTAAGGTCAACGTTCGCAAGAGTATGCAGGGCGCTACCAGGATTCCGCAAAACCTCTACGGGCTAGGTGGCAAGGCTGACGAGAAGCTAGCATCTGCACTGAAGAAGGTTGAAGACCAGTACACCTACAAGTCTGTGCTGACCTCGAACCTTGGCCTAACCAGAACTGCCTCAGACGCTATCGCTAGCGCTGCGGAGGCATCTTGGAACGCCCTACGAGCTGGCATCGCAACTGAGTCAGCCAAGGGCTACTTGATGAAGTATGCAGCCCGTGACATCAAGGGCGTATTCAACCCAACTCAAGTTGTGAAGTTTAGCCGTGACGCAGACTCTGGCCTAGTTGTCCTAAAGACTGGTAACGGCGTCGAGATTACCCGTGCTGCTGACATGAAGCAGGCCAAGGAGTTCGCCAAGGCGTACCGTGAGAACGCCCCAATGAGCAGCATCCCAGGCGCAACCGTTCAGGGTGCCGTCATTGCTGAGGACTCACAATCAATCAGCGTTCCGAAGGCTGACGGCTCAGAGGCCAGCCTAGAGATTGGTCAGATTTACGACGAGGGCGATGGCAACTTTGCGGTCTTCGATGGCACCAACGTCCACGTCTTCGACGAGCTGCAGAAGGCTCAGACCTACCTAGACATTTACGCATCTCCAGCTGCTCAGGCAGCTGAGGTCGTCATTAGCCAAAAGGGCAAGAAATACATTGTCACCCAAGGCACCAACACCACTAGCTTTACCAGCAAGGGCCGTGCAGAGGCATACGCTGAGTCGCTGAAGACTGGCGCTGCTCCAGCTAGAACCGCAACGCCTGTGGCAAGTGGCAAGCTACTGCTCGACTCCCCTACGAAGAAGCTAGAGGTTGAAGAGCTTCTAAAGTATGCCCCAGCTGAGGAGACCTCGGTTCTCAGGGCTGTGCTGAGCGACCTAGACAAGACCGCAAAGAGCATCAAGGGCCTTACCTCTTCGGTATCTGGCGACCTACGCTCAAAGATAAGTTATATTTTATCTCCATCTAGGGCACGCCTTGACGACCTGCTCTCTAGGCTTACCCCAGACACTATGGCTGTTCTACAGCGTGTAGCAAACGACGAGATTACTCCATTCGACGCTCTAGCCATCATGGACAAGTCAAGCAGCGGAAAGCAGATGAACCAGCTTTCTGAAATCATCAAGACTGCTGCTCTACCTAAGGCTTCCCCTAAGGCAACCATTGGCGAGGCGTTTGAGCGAGTAAAGAACTTCAACAACCTGTCCAAGACCTACGGCAAGAACGGTGAGAACATCGAGATTGCCTTGGTTGAGTTCATGCGTGACGAGTTCCACAACCGTGCAGTCTCCCTAAAGAACGGTACCATCCAGGTTGGCAGCAACGCTGACGCCCTCTATGACCAGCTAAGCAAAGCAGTTGGCAAGGACATTGCTGACTCCATCAAGGCCACTGGCTTCCTTGAGGCTCGCAACCCTTCGACCACTCAGAAGGTCAAGGACGTCCTAAACAACCTCAGCGTGAAGTCTGATGCCGTCAAGTATGTTGACTACGAGGACATGCTGGCTGGACTAAAGCGTGGCGATGAAATCAGCCTGAACGCACTTGAGAAAATCTTCAAGCTTATCGACCCAGACCGCAAGCTCATTGACGCCGTAGAGAAGGGCGCTGACGAGCCTGCTCAGGCATTCCTGCGCCGTGTGCTAACTGACAACGGTGGTGTTGCAACTATCCGTGAAGTTGAGAAGAAGCTTGCACTTGCTGGTGAGCCTGGCTACTTGCTAAAGGCTCAGGGCATTGGCTACTCCGACATCGTGGCTTCCTTCATGCGTAACATCTTGGAAGACGGCGAGGATGCAGCCAAGGCTGCTCTAGCGAAGGAGTTCTCTGACGCTGCTGGCTTTGTGTCTACCCGACAGGCTGCAGCTGAGCGCATCAACCAGAACTGGCAAAGCTGGAGCGACCAAGTTGCAAACGCTATCAACCGTTCCTTTATGGGTGACGCTAAAGAAAGCGGCAAGGGTGGCATCTACGACTTCCTGAACGAGATTGAGACCTCGCCTGGATTTACCACCAAGGTAACTACGCTAGGCGACGAAGCTGCTTCAAGCGTTGCTGAAGCTTACGGTGAGGGTAGCAGAGTTCTGCTAACCAACCAGCTGAACCAATACATCAGCCAGAAGATAAAGGCTTCGCTACTCGGAACTACTAAGTCCCGTGAGGGGGCGAAGGCAGTCAAGCTTGAAGAGGCTTACGTCGGCAAGACTGCAGTTGAAAAGATTGACCTATTGGTCGAGCAGATGGACATGGCTAACGACATGTTTATTGCCACCATGGGTTCACCACTAACCATCGCCAAGTCCCGCAAAGACTCAGCGTTCGAAGCTGCCTACCAGCAGGCTGTCAAGGAGGCCGAGGAGACTGGTGGCGTAGTCAACTTCTCCGCTGCTGCAAACAAGCACATCGTCTTCCTTCACACTGGCGACATCCTACGGACAATCCAACTAGCTGGTGGCGAGCTAGGCAACTCAGCCTTGGCTCGTGGATACTTCCCAACCGACGCCGTGAACTTCAAGACCGATGTAATGGCTTGGATTTCCCTAGATGACGCTGCCCGCCGTGTGCTTGAGATGCACGCTGCAGGCGAGCCAATCAACGTAACCGAGATTGCTACCCGCTTGCTAGTGCGTGGTGACAGCCAGTTCCCTACCAATCCGAAGAAGGTTAAGGAGTTCGAGAAGGTTGCTAAGGAGTTGGCAGACATTCTGACCAACGAGACCTCAATCAACATGCTCAAGACCATCCACACTGAGCGTGCAGCCGCAACAGCGCTAAGCCACATCGACCAGGCTGAGGGCTTTGCTAAGGAAATCTTCGAGACCCTACGAGCTGGATGGCGTGCAAACTTCATCGACAGCAACATCTCGCAGGCTGCCCGTGCCGAGCTTGCCCAGCAGTATTTCCGCAAGTTTGTCTACGCATCTGGCATCATGAAGGCTCGTGGTGGTGACATCGCTGAGACCCTGTTCCGTGCATCTGCGATGATTTTCACCCGTGGTGGCAAGCTGCTTCCTGAGAGCCAGCTCTCCAACCAAGCGCTAAACAACCCAGACGTTGCTCGCCTAGTAAACCTTCTGGACGCTCAGGAGCTATACGCATTCCGCCAAGAGGTCGCTAAGGTATCCCGCAAGGTTGCGCCAGACACTGCCCCTCCAGCGGGCCGTGCGGGCACCAAGAAGCCAAGCGCCAAGTCCAAGGAAGCTGCTCAAATTAAGCTGACTGAGGCTGAGCTAGCCTACGAGAAGTCCTACAACGACTTCCAGTCTCTGCCTGCCGACACCCCAGAAGCCGCCATCAGGGCGTGGGAGAAGTCGCACCTAAGGGCACAGCGCAACCTAGATGCTGCACGTGAGAAGGCTTGGAGCAACTGGCTGCCAACTAGGCACTTTGACACCAACAAGGGTCGCTGGGTTGAGAGCGAACGATACAACCGTGAGTCCGTTCTCCGTGCTGCTGAGCAGGACTACAACCGCTACGTAGCTGGCGTTCAGGGCGTCAAGGACCGTGAGGTATACCTAGCTGACTCACAGCCTGTAATCCCAGAGCACACCATCCTGAGTGGTCCAAAGAAGGAAGCTTGGCTCAAGAAGTTCTTCTCAGAGACCAAGGACCACCAGACTGAGATTGCCTCTGCAATCAACGCTGACGCTGCCCGCAATGTTCTGGACGAGCTTGAGGCTGGCGCTTTTGACAAGTTCAACTGGATGACTGAGACTGAGAAGCTGCAACGTGCAACTCAGGAAGTGTATGGTCGCTCGATTGCGGAGCAGACTCAGATGCCACAGGTCATGGGTCTACGCACTCAGTATCTAAAGACCTTTGAGGCTACTCCAAGAAACCGTGTTGAGTTCAACCGCAAGTATCGCCCAGAGCTAGACGAGGCTACGCCAGTTCTTCCTGGAGACCGCATTGGCGTAAAGCTAAGCGAAATCGGTCAGCGCTGGTATGGCCCAGCTGGTCGCCGTGACCTGCGCCAGTTCCTAAACACTGGAGAGTCAACCTCTATCGTGCGCTCCGCTCGTTTTGCTGATGCTATCACTAGCTTCCGTGAGCGCTGGCACAAGTCCAGTCCTACCTACATGGAGGACTTTAGCGTAGTGTTCTCAGCGGTGCGTGACAACGTAGACCTTCCGCTGAACATGAAGCCTTACATGTATGACATGCACAAGCAGCTCACTGAGATTGTGGATGTTCTGCGAGGCGCTGCTAACGGAATCAACGTAAACGGTATCGATGGCGTCTCATTCAAGAAGGCGTTGGAGAAGTTTGGCGTTACCGAAAAGAATGGTTTTGGCGGATTTGAGAAGTATTCAGCCGACGAGCTTGCTGACTCAATCCTTGTCGATTTGCCATTCGGTACCATGCCAAAAGACAAGCAAGGCAAGACTGACCTAGCTGACGCTTGGCGTAAGCGCCAAGAGAACTTCAAGCGCTCTGGCGTAGACCCGCTGGTCTCCTTCGCTCGTGTGATGGAAGCAATCCAGATGGTCAAGTTCGAGAAGGGCATTGCCGAGGGCGTGGCATCACGCTTCTCTGCTAAGGCGCTTGGACTTACCCCAGACCAGGCCATCAAGGAAGGCTTTGTGCGTGTAACTGCAGATGGTCGTGACGATATCCTGCGCTTCCTGCCAGACGACGCCCTGCTGCACCCCGAGATTGCATCTCAGTTTGGCTCAATCGTTAGAGAGTTCAACAACCTCTACAACGGCAAGAAAATGAATGGTTTTGCCCGTAGCATCATGGAAGTTACCAGCTTCCTGAAGGCTACCCAGACCATCCTTCGCCCAGGCCACCACGTTACCAACGTTGTTGGCGATGCCTCAACTGCGCTAATCATGGGCGTTACCAAGGCTTCGTTCTGGAACACTGGTATGCGTATCGCTGCCCGCTACAGCGGTGACGCTGCAGTTGCAGACTACTTCGTCAAGACTAACCACGCTGGACAGATGGCAGAGCTAACTAGGCTGTTTGACGAGGGCGAGGCTGGCAAGGTCAAGAAGATGATTGCCGAGGACCGCATTGCTACCAAGGACCTCAACCAGCTAGGCACTTCTAGCTTCTTTATCTACAAGGATGGCAAGCCAGTTCGTCAGGAAATCCTAGACACTGACTTGCTAAACCGACTAGAAAACGCTGGCATCTTGGTCCAGAACGCTGCCTCTAACGACATCATGGCGCTAGATGCTTCGTTCAGATTGCTTGACGCTAACGAGTTCGAGGCGACTCTGTTCGACAAGGCTGCAGCTGCTTCCCAGCGTGCTCAGCAGGCAATCACCAAGATTCCTGGTGACATCACCGCTGCCTACTCAAACGTAATCCGCACCGCTCACGCTATGAAGGTTATCCAGTCTCGCCCTTGGGCCAGCATCGATGACGCCATCCGTGCAGCAGCTGACACCGTGAACAAGTTCCACCCAACCGTGCAGAGCCTTGCATCCTCTGAGCGCAAATGGGGCCGTCTACTCTTCACCTACTACACATGGATGCGTGTAGCTCAGGCTGCGTTTATCGACATGGCAGTCAACCGCACTGGCGCAATGCTAGTGGTTCCTAAGGCGATGTATGCCGTGTCAACCGCACAGGGCTTCCAGCCACAGAACTTCGGAGTTCCTTTCGAGGACAAGAACGCTCTGCCTAGCTACTACAGCTACAGCGTGTATGGCCCTAACGCCGTTGGCCCTCAGGGCGCTCAGGCAATCAGGCCATCGTTCCTGCCACTAGATGTGCTGGACTTCTGGGCTATTCAGGTAGACCCAACCAAGTCTGCCTACCAGAACCTAATGAGCTCTGAGGGCGGTGGCTTTGCGCTATCAGAGTTTGGCGCTCAGACCAACATCCTGCTCAAGACTGCTGCTGCCGTAACCCCTGGCATCAACCTAGACCTCGACACTGGCAGACCAGCGAACATTGACACCCCAGGAAAGCTGCGAGACGAACTGCTCTCTAACTTCGGTTTCAACAACTTCCTTATCGCACTAGGCGCTTACACGCCTGAGAAGTATGCGAACCCAAACACGACCAACAAGCTAACTGACGCTGACCGTGAGCGTATGCTCAACAGCTTCTTCAGCGGCCTACGCCCTATTGACTACAACCGTCAGGTAAACCTAGAGAATGCCAAGCGTGAAAACACTGATAGGATAAACTCTGACTACAAGAACAAGGTGCAAAACTTTGTCGACGAAAAGAAATCAGAAGGCCTCTCAAATGACGAGATTTACTACCTTCTGGTTCAAATGGGAGTTAGGCTCAAGTAATGACAAACGAAGAGACGATTGAGCAGCTAAAGCAGGCTGGCTTTCAAATGTTTACCGCACTAACCGTGCTAAATGCGCTCCACCACGAAGCAGAGCGGGATGATGTTATTGTCTGTGCTCACTGCTCGGCGCTCGCAGATGCCATCGTTGAATACCCTTGCCCTACGGTGCAGGTATTGCTAAACGATGTGACTATCCCTGAGACTTCCGAGACCGCTGAATCTGAAGAGCCTTCCGCTTAGCATCAGCTTTTGACGATGCTCCCCACGCCTGCAAAGACAATAGCAAGCGAGTTGGCTCTCCATTTGGCTTACGCTCAGGACCAGGCATATTGCCCATGCGAGCTAGGAATGACGACCTGCGGGCGTTATTGCCCGACTTCACAGGTGCCTTCAGGTCAGAGCCAGGGTTAGCAGCCTCGTAGGACTTGCGACCCTTCTCATTCAGGCCACCCTTAGGGTTCTTGCCCTCTTTGCGCTGCCAGGCTTCGCTGGGCATTGTTACTTGCCAGTGCCCTTTACGGAGATAGTGCGACCCTTACGCATGTTGATGTCGTAGCCGAACTTCTTCTTGTTGGCCTTGACGTCATCGATGTCGATGAATGGGTTTGGCTTGTTTGGCTTCTTCTTGCTTGCAATGTTTGCAGCTAGAGCCTTCATTTTTTCTGACTTAGACATCATTACCTCATGAATGGTTTCTTGTAGGGGAGCTTAGCAGCGACGCCACTAACTGACTTTGTGGCAGGCATAGTCTTGCCGACCTTCTTGGATGCCTTTGACTTAGCAATAGCTACGGCAGCAGGGTTCTTCTTAGTCGCAGCACCAGTGCCACGCACGGTGTCCTGCTTCTTAGCCATCTCGTCGGCGGTCTTGGACTGTGCAGCGCCAAGAGCATTCCGCATCTCGTCGAGCTTCTTCTGCTCTTCTGGGCTCATTACTTTTCTCCTAGTTCTGGGTCTTCATCATCTGCAAGACCACCAAAGATTTCGTGCTCGTCAGCCTCGGAGATTTCGCCGTCGGTTACGTAAGCACGAGAAAGCTCTTCGCTAATCTCCATGATACCAATAAATGCAGCCATTGCTGCAGCCTGCCAAACCTCAACACCGAAGACGAATCCACCACCAAGGGTGCCCGAAACCTTCATGATGATGTATGCAAGTGCTCGCTTGCTAACACGCTTTACGTTCATTTCTTCACTTCCTGCCCACAAGTTGGACAAATTGCTGGTTTTGCTGATTTTGTCTCTTTTTTAGGGGTTGCGGAAGATTTTTGACCCGCTGGCTTGGCTTTAGAAGCCATTTTAATCTGTTCCGATAGGTATTTGTACAAATCGTATACCGTGCCCGCAAATACGCCTTTAACGGTGTCTGAGAGGGTGGCATGTAAATGAGGCCCGCTAGAGAAGCCCTCATTGCCCACTTTGCCGATAATGTCGCCCATTTTCAGCTTGTGGCCCACTTTGTAGGCTGGCTTGGTGTCCATGTGGCAATATCCGACATACATGACCTTGCCATCGAAGCCCTTGACGGACTGCACAACAACCCAGCCAAGCACCTTGCTGTATTGAACTAGCATGACGGTGCCGTCTGAAACTGCAGGGATTGGTGCGCCAAGCTTTGGTGCCCAGTCAGTTCCACGGTGAGGGTTAGTCTTCTTGCCGTTGATTGTGCGAATCTTGCCAAAGTGCCCAGTGAGCACCTTGTCAGGGAATGGGAGCATAAAGGTTGTCATTATTAACCTCTAATCATTGAGAACAGGGCTGTTGCCAGAGCTGAGATGCCAGATGCCAGGCTGGCGAGAACTACCTTTGGGACCCAGGCAGCCTCAGCCTGTTTTTGCTCCACTGCACGAAGGCGGTCTGGAACGTCAGCGAGGCCGTCAAGTCTCTCTAAGGTGCGAACGAGCAACTTCTCGTTGTCGAGCTGCTTATCGTAGATGGTCTGCAGCGTAACTCTTACGTGTGGTTGCTCTTCAGCCATTATGGGGTTCCACCGTCGACAACTGCTTCAAGTGCTGACAGCCTTGAGTTCTGAGTAGTGTTCAGAGTCTCAATGTTGGTCAAGCGAGTGTTCTGAGTAGTGTTCAAAGACTCGATGCTGTCTAGGCGAGTGCCGTAGCTGGTCAGGGTAGTTGCCTGAGTGGCGTTCACGCCCTCAACTGCGGTCAAGCGAGTGTTCTGGGTGGTGTTCAGAGTGTCAATGCCGTCTAGGCGTGAGTTCTGAGTGGTGTTCAGGGTCTCGATGTTGGTTAGTCGAGTGTTCTGAGTGGTGTTCAGGGCCTCAATGCTGTCTAGGCGAGGTCCAATGTTTAGTTCTTCTAGGTCATCGATTCTGCTGTCAAGCAGTGCGATTTCGCTAACTAGGCCGAGGATGTCGTTGGTCTGAGTGGTGTTTACAGCCTCAACCGCAGTCAGGCGGGAGTTCTGAGTGGTGTTTAGCGCTTCAATGTTGTCGAGGCGAGTATCAGCCGCAATGAACTCTGCGTCAATCTTGTCGTAGTTCTCGTTGAATACAGCGGTTTCAAATGGCTGGGCAGAGCCAGGTACAGCCTTCTTGATGCCAAGGCGGGTTGTGGTTGTATAAGCCATTAGTCTTCCTCGTTGGGTACGACAATAATTTCCGCCTCGACCTCCATTGTATCACTAACTGGCTCAGGAAGGGCAGACAACGGGCTCTGTCCGTTAGCGATTGCAATGAGCTCCCTAGCGATGTTTCGCTTCACCTCAGGGTCACGCACATGGCGCAAAATGACATCCTGCACCTTCATCATCACCGACACGATATCGATGCTGTTTTGCTTGTTGGCATCGAAGCGACCAGTGAGCTGGTTTAGGAAGGTAATCGCCTTCATGTCACCCTGCTGGACCAACTGACCCAGCGCTTGGTCTGCCATCGGCAGATACTTCTCCAAGTTGTCCTGAGCCTTGGCAGACATCGCCTTGGCGAACTCTTTCTGGCGCATCCAGCCGTCAAGCTCAATAGCCGTAATCTTCATCTGCTTAGCCAAGACCTGCGGGGTTTTCAGGTTTAGCGGGTTTAGATACGCCTGCAAGAAGGTTTCCTGCCGTAGCGTTAGGTTCGGGTTCTTGGTGGTAGCAATGCCTCTGGACTCCAGTGACTTCTGGAACTTGCTACTAGGCCAAATCAGCTCCACCTGCTCTTTGGTCAGGCTGGCATCTTGGTCAAGGATTACTTGCGTTTCGAGGAAGAGTCCTTGTCGGTCTGCTGCGATGGCTGCTGCAAGGACTTTCTCGAAGAGCTTTTGCTCTTTGGTTGGCTTTGGGGACTCGGCTGCAATTTCGAACTTGCTGACATCAAGCTCCACGTATACATTCTCTTCCTCACTCATGCTCTAGGTAACGCTTCCAATGCTGCTAGGTAATCAGGGGTAAAGCCGTGCTTCTCAAACGCCTTTAGCATCTGCCGTGCAAACGAGTCAGGTAAAGTCTGTAGCTTGCCAGATTCGTAGTCACGTATGGTGGCAGGGTTCATTCGAAGCATGCTCGCAAAAGCCGTGTGGGTTGGAGCCAGCTCTTTACGCCATGCCTGAAAGGTTGGGTAATACTGGCCCAGCACATACGGCGGGATAGCAAGCAGGTTGATTGCGCTTGGCTTGAGTGGGGCTTCGATGGGCTTGTCAAGCCAGGATTGTATCTCCTGGTTCAGCTCGTCTGCGCTCATACTCACAAGCGGGGCAATCACTGCTATCAGTCGGTCAGTTGGTTTCTTGGTCCTGCCATCTTCGATAGCGGAGATAGCGGAGCGTTGTACCCCTGCTCGCTTGGCTAGGGACTCTTGGCTTACATTGGCACGGAGCCTAGCGATGCGAAGGGGATGGTCTGCGATTCTTGCCATGCTGCAATCATAGTAGACAGGTACTGCAAATTCAATTTTTGGAGGGGTATGGCTAATACATACAGGACGGCTAGAAACATGTCACAACATCAAAGCTGGCAAAGTGGTTCTTGCCAGCGGGACACCCCCCGCCAGCTCCCCCGAGGGGGATACATGAAACAAGGAGCATCATGTTTGAATCACAAGGCACCACCCCTGAGTTTCAGGGCAACCCAGAGTCTGGCATCGACCAGTTTCTAAACCAGAGCAACACCACCGAGCTAACCATCGACCAGCTCAAGGCTCGCATCGCAGAGCTTGAGGCAGAGAATGGTCGCATAGCAGAGCTAGAGCGTGAGGCTGAAGCTAACCGTAAAGACTCAGTTCGCTGGTTCGATGTAGTAATGAAGGCCCGTGAACAGATTGAGGAAATCCTCGCTGGGCACACTGAGCAGGCTGAGCTAGTCGAGGCATTCGAGGAGCCATTCACCCTGCTAGGGGTCTCAATGACCCGCACCGTTCAGATTGAAATCAGCGCCACTTGGCGAGGCACCATTGAGTTGCCACTTGGCGTCGAGGTTGAAGACCTAGATATCGATGACTTCAACTTCAGAGACCCTGAACACAATGAGTACGAAAGTTCCATTGGTTACTACGGGATGCATGACTACAGCATCGAAGAAAGGTAAGGTCGAAACCAGCGGGGTTGCCCCCAGCCCCGCTGGTCTGCTGGTAATGCCAGCACTGATGAGACCATCAGCCAAAACTACTGAGGAGTAAAAATGACCATGCACGATATCACCCCAATTACCATCAAGACCCCCTGCGACTACTGCGGAGTAATGACCCACTCAATTAGGCAGTATGACCAATGGCACGTGTCTCACTGGCTAATCCCGATCGACGGGTCAGGCAGTGACTGGCTAGCTACTTGGTGCAAAGACTGCGGGCCTAAGCACCGCAAATAGAGTTGCTCCTCAACCGTCCTGAGCATGACGTAAAAAGGCTCAACAACTATGCCGTTTTCACTGAGGACGGCTGGATTGGTGCGATGTGACCAGGTGTGCTTAGCTGTTCTTACCAGGCACCACCGCCTGGCTTACCTAAGGAGCATCATGACTACGACCACCACCGCACGTGCCCAGAAGGCTTGCATCGCTTGGATTAGCGACCCTAGCCACGCTTGGCTTGCCGTGTCGCTTCACCCTGAGGCTGGCTTCCCTGAGGCCGTAGAGTTCGCCTCGCAGTATTCCTACTTTCAGCCCCTTGGCGTCTGGGACGACAGCGTTATCTTCCTTGAGGAAGACGTGGACGCCCCTGCCTTTATCAAGGCTCACGGCATCGACCTAGACATGGTGCAGGCTGAGCACTTTGACGACACCGACCACTTTATCCGCAACCTAGTTTCAGCCCGTTTCATTCTTCGCTAAGAAAGGAGACCAACCCCGCTTGCCCTCCCCCCAGGGCAGGCGGGGTTTTCCTTTGCCCTCTTACTGAGGACGGATGGATTGGTGCGATGTGCTGTGCTGTGCCAAGCTGTTCTCAGCACCACCCAACCAACCTAAGGAGCTAAAAATGACAAACAACATTTCCGTGATGATTGTGGAGGGCAAGGATTACACTCCTGCCTCGCTTCAAATCAGCACCTACGTTCACGACAATGACGGCATCGTTGCCTCATCCAACGTCTTCTTGTCCCGCTCAGAAGCAGAGGAGCTAATCGAAGCCCTCAAGGACAAGCTAGGCACCCTACGCTACGCAAAATCAGCGTAAAGCTAGCCCTGCTAGCCCCGTAACAGGGGTTAGCAGGGCTTTTTTATGCCCTTTTCACTGAGGACGGATGGATTGGTGTGATGTGGCCTCACCTGTTTAGCTAGTTGTGCAAGCGGGGCAACACCGCTTCTGCTAGACAGGGCGGGGCTTGCGATAATTCAAAATTTGTGAGATTGCGGGGCGGTTTGGCCAGCCCAAACAGCGAAACAAAGCGTTATCGTTTCGTTACCTAAATGTGTCACCTGCTAACTTGCTAAACTGCTAAGCTACTCATAACCAACCGAAAGAAAGGCAAACAAATGCAAACCACAACCAGAACCGCTAGCACCGCAATTAGCCAACTTGAAAGCTTTTCAACAGGCGGGGCGCTAGAGGGCTTTAGAGAACCATCTATCTATCGTGTCTATTCTTACCAGACTATGATTTGTGAGGCTTACCCTAACGACCCTAGAAAAATAGCCTTTTTCAATAATGCTAAATACAGCGTGACAACCTCACGCCACCAGAACGAAATCAAGCGGGGATTATTGAACGCTGGTTTTGAGCTGATTTACTTTTACAGCTGGCAACAATTCCTAGACCTTGTGAACGAATACGAACCGACCAACTAACCAACCCAACCGAAAGCGAGCAAACCAAAATGGCACTAACAACCTTTGCTGAAATGAAGCAAGAAATCCTAGACAATTGGGAGCAATTCGAAAGCAACCAATACCCCGAAGACCTACTAAGCGAATTTGCAGACTCTGCCTGCCCTATCTATAACGGGGACATAATCAAAGAATGGCAAGAAATGCCTAGCGAATTTGATGACTCTTGGCGTGATTATGGGGACACCATCGAAGGTGCAACCATCACCAAGCTTATGCAAATGGACTTATTCAACTATTACCACCACCTAGCCCGCAACGCATACAACGAGCTAGCCGATGAAATGGAGCCCGCCGAATGAACTGCCAATACAACAGCGACAACCACAGCAAAGACAGCGTAGCCGTTTACTATGGCAACGCCACCCCGCTACACCTATGCGGATACCACGCGACATGGAACATAAACCTAGTTTTGAAAGGACTAACCAAATGAGCTACCCATTTTTTGCGGTGATTGACAACGACACCGAACTAATTCACGCCAAACTGCCAACTACTATCCCAATCGCATCAACCATTGAGGGCTACGAGCGGGCAGGGTATAACGTGCGGTGGACTTGGGTCGAGGAGTGTCCGAACCACCAGGGGAATTTTGATTGCCCACCATTTTGCCCAACTTGTCATGGAGAACAGGAGATAACCAAATGAACGGAGATTGCGTTATCGGACAGCACGAGGATTGCCCCGACACCAAAGAAGACAACTATCTATGTTCCTGCCCTTGTCACCTAAACATAACGAGAGAAGCGACCAAATGAAGCGAAACGAAACGACCAAGCTAAGCAACCAAGAAAAGGCCGTAATCAACTCAGCCCTAATTATGTTGCGTGACCTACATTGGAAGATGTATACGGGGCATAGCAAACCTAACGGCGACGTGGCACAACACTCTAAGTCCTATGCCGAAGCGATTGACCAGCTAAGGGGAAAGGTATTTGACCTATGACGTGTAGGGCTTGCGAATGGATTCTACGTAACGTGACCAGCAACTATTGCCCCGCTTGTGGAGCCCCTTTATTCTCCCAAAAATTGAAATGACTTTAGAACAGCTACTCACGCCTATTCTACTACGTAGTAAGATAGCACTGAGTAGGTGTGTTTTATGAAGCTCAATGTAAGAGAGTTATCCACAGGTAAAACCAAAGTTATCCACAGGCTATTCAACTAAATCTACTCAAAAACAGATAACAATTCGATAAACTTGCTTGACTAGCGAAATCAGTCGTTAGAATAGTAGATTATCGGCACTCACCTACTATTTGAAAGGAAACACCCCGAAACCATGTTTGACCCCGTATACGGAGAGCTAATTACCTCTCGCCAAGTAACTGAAATGACAGGGTTCACAATGAACCAGCTACGCAATTACCGCCTACCGAGCAGGCTAGACAAAGCCCCGTTTCCGTTTATTCGCATCGGTGGCACCACCCTTTATCGCAAGGCAGACATCGAACTCTGGCTACAAGACAACGAGGGAACTATGCGTGTCGAATACGTCACCGCAGAAGGGCAGAAGACAGCCCCGCTATCTAACAGCCCAGAGGTTCAGGACAAGCGACTTGCCTTTACCCAGCTCGGCAGGGTTACTACCGCCAACAGCTTCGACTCGATGGCTACTTGGGCTATTGAGCAGTCTGGCTTGGACAACGGCACAAAGATTATTCACGATGAAGGCAGGCGTTTGCTTGCCATTGAGCGTGGCTTGTCCAACTGGAATGAGCTACCAATCCCAACTGTGAAGCTAAAGGCAACTGACCTTGAAGCTTTCTGGAAGATTTGGACTTACGGCGTTCGCAGGGTTATGGCTATTGTCAATAACTTCGATGTAACTGACGAGGAAATCATTTCTATCCCCGTTGGTGATGTTCCACCACTAAAAACTAAGTAACACCTAACAAAGAGAGAGAGATTGCAAATGGCTAAGAAAACCTACACCTTCTGGTATACCGAGAGCTACACCTACAAGGGTGGCTTCAAAGCTGAAAGCTTGGAGCAGGCACAGGAGCTACTATCCCAAGTCTTTGACGATGGCGAGATTAGCGTCGAGGAGCTTCCTGAGTTCTGGTCTAAGGACAAGGGCTACGAGGTTGAATACTCGCCTGAAACTTTGGAAGAGTGGGAAGACTGATGGCTAAGCAGCACTATTTCGCAGTATGCGTTGAAGAAGACGGCTTCGCTTGGGTTGACGGCGAAATCACTATCAACGCCTACAATGGTGGCGATGTTTGGAACATTGACACCAGCGAGTGGGAATCCCACACCACAGACGAGAATGTCGAGGCTAATGAGCTAGCTTTGCACCGCTTGTCTGAAATCCTAAACAATGCACCAACCGAACCGAAAGAGAGAAAAATGGGTAAGCACGCAGGACACTACGACCTAAGGTATGACTTGGGCGAGGCTAAGGACACCTTGTTCGAACAGCTAGGCGTGGACTTGGACACTTGGCAGTTGATTGCCCGTGACCTAGCCCGTGACATCACCAGAGGATACGCACACCTATCAGATGCACAGGACTTTGCCCGTGACATTCTGACCCGTCTATCCAAGCTACCTGAGATGAACATTCACCCAAGCGAGTTGGCAAAGTGATACAGCTATACAACGGAACTAACGATACTCAGGTTGTAATGGGCGACAACGGCTCTACCCCGCTATGGATTAGCGAAGATGGCGATTACGGCTTGACCCCTATCACCATCTTCGATGCCCACAACTGGACAGCTAAGCATTTTGACGAGCTGGACAATGCACCTGCATCTGAGCGTATCTATGTAGCTAAGGCTATCCACAGGGAGGTATCACAGCTTCACTCACTAGAGGAGCAGGTATTCCTTGACACTATTCGCAGGCGTGCCCCTGAGCTTGGTCTAAGGCTATTTGTCCTGACCAACGATGGCATGGACGAACTACTACCAGAATGAGAAAAGGGGCGAGGCTATCCCTAGACCACCTCGCCCCTATCACCGAAAGGAGCATCATGTCAAAACATGACCGCAAAGAACCACCCTTGCTGAGATTAGTAAAGCACATCAAGGCAAACAAAACAAGCATTTATACCTACATTTTCGCAGTGTTGCTCGGCTTTGTATTTGCCCTTCCCTTTGCTGGGGTGACGCTATGAAGTATGTATACAGCGATGACTACATGGCAAAGACACCAGATGGCGGAGTCGCATGGTCTGGCACCATCAGAACTGCTGACCACGCCCTAGTATGCGAAACCTACAACTTAGGCGATGGTGGCCCGAACAGATACGATTGGGCATCACCTGAGATGCAATACCAATTTGAAGCTGACGCACAAAGCAAGTATGCTGAGTCATTCGAACCACTCGATGCCTTCGTGGCAGATTTATGGGAGCAGACACTTGGCTAAACAGCTATCCAAATTCATTCGTGATGAACTCAAGCTACACGGCTGGGAGAACATCGGCAGAGGTCAGCTTGACGGATTTGTTTGGGCTTCGGGCGGAATGAGCTATCACATCGTCCCCTCCAAAATGGGGAAAATGTATCACCTCAGTGTTACAAAAATGTCAGATACCACTACTATCTTTATTACCGAAGAACAACTGCTACATCACATCACCAAAGGAGAAAGAAAATGACCCACGAAGAACTGATTGCACAGGCTAAGGCAGTGCTAATCACAGGTAAGCCAAAGGCTACCAAAGAGAACAAGAACGCCGTTGAGGTGGCTGACCCTGTATTGGCTAACGAGCTAATGGCAGAGCTGGCAAAGGTGCAGGAGGACATGAAGTTCCTCAAGGCTCGTGAAGATGAAATCAAGGCAATCATTCGTGATGCCATTGGCGAGAAGGACGAGCTTCTCATTCACGGCGCAAAGGTTGCAAGCATCTCACGCTGGCGTGAAACTTCTGTCCAGACCGATAAGGTCAAGGAGCTATTCCCACTTGTAGAGTATCCTGAGATTTACAAGCGAACTGACAAGACAAGGTTGAACATTCACTAATGGTTCATGTATGGATACACCCATCAGCGGGTAAGAGCATTTTCGTAGACGACCAGCACATTCCGCCTTGCAACGTATGCGGAAAACGCATCAGCGTTTGTAGAGAGAGCGGATGCAATGGGACTGAGAAAAAAGCTAGCGAATAAAATACTCGGTTCGGACATAGATGAGCTATGTCTGGCTTGGTATGAGCAGGGCTCGGTAGACGGCTTCGAGGAGGGCGTCTACCGAGCTACCAACGACATCGTTACCGACCTACTAAGCGACGCAGTTCTATCTATGGAGCTTGATGTCGAGATGATGCAACGGATTGTTTCAATAATCGAAAACTAACAACCATTTATTGAAAATTGAGAGAGAGAAAAGAGAGATGACTCATGATGATTTTTACTTCTTCGACCCAGAGTGGGATGATACTAAGCCCAGCGAAGAAGACCTATGCCCATCTTGTTGGAAGACCGAGGAAAAATGCAAATGCGACTCGGAGCCCGAAGACTTCTGGTGATTTCATGGAGATTTACAACAACGTCCTTTATGACTACCAACGGGATGCGGCTGACCGCATAGCCTTACAGCGCAGGATTCTGCTTGCTGACCAGCCTGGCTTGGGCAAGACGCTTATGGTCTTGGGTGGATTAGAAAAGGCAGGGATGTTCAACATTGGCAAAAACATCATCATCATTACGCCTATCATCAACGCTCAGACCGCTTGGCTTGACACCATCGAGAAGTTCGTAGCCCCGTATCACAACGTCAACGTCATTGACGTCTCACGTGGCACTGTTCATGAGAAGCGAGCTGCCATCGAGGGCAACCTCACAGGGCTTTGCAACATCATCGTGGCTAACCACAACGCCATTGACTACATGGACACTGGCGAACACCGAGTCGGCTCAATCACCATGGCTGAGTATGACGCCATCATCATTGACGAGTCACACATGGTCTTGCCTATCCAGAACCATCGCAAGCTGACTAGGTTCTGGCAGGGCTTGATGCGAATTCCTCGTAAGGATGATGCTATCCGCATCGCAGTGTCAGGAACTCCAGACCGAGGCAAGCTCGAGAACCGCTTTGGAACTTGGGCATTCCTTGACCCTTGGAACACCAGCGACAACCGCTGGGAATGGCTTGAGAGAAACTTCTTTGTGTATGAGCAGAGGGTCTCGGCTAACCGCAAGGTGAAGATGGTTGGACAGCTGAAGAACCAAGAGGCATGGCTTGCCAAGGATAAGACCATGATGATTAGGCGAACCAAGTCTGAGGTGCTTACCCAGCTACCACCTAAGCAGTATGTAGATGTCGAGGTTCAGCTCAACAAGGCTCAGCTTCGTGACTACTTCGAGGCACGCCAAGAGTATCTGGCTGCTGAGAACCCTGAGCCAATGGTGTTCGCTACTCGTGCCCGCCAGATGGCTGACTGCCAGTGGGATAAGAACTGGGAGCCTCGTATCGGTGGCGAGTCCAGCAAGCTTGACTGGCTAATCGAATGGCTAGACTCTCGTGGCTACATGGACAAGTCGCTCGACGGCAAGGTTGTCATTGCCTCGCAGTTCAGCAAGGTGTTGCACTGGTTGGCTGAGGAGCTGGAAAAGCGTGACATGCGACCTCAGATTCTTGATGGCTCAACCCCTCAGAAGCAGCGTGACCAGATTCAGCGTGACTTCCAAGATGGTGACTGCCGTATCGTCCTGCTATCAGGGCAGATGGGCGTTGGCATCAACCTCGATGCAGCTGATGACCTAATCATGTTCGACTCGCCTTACGACCCTGACCGCATTGAGCAGATTGAAGACCGAGTGCACCGAGCATCTAACATGCACAACGTAACCATCTGGAACCTCATTGCCATCGGCACCATCGACCAGGCGATTGTCGAGAAGGTGTCCAAGCGCTACAAGGTAACTCGCAGATTGCTTGACGAGTCCCGTGGCGTTGAGATTGAGCGTGAAGTCATCGCTCGACTAACTAAAACCAACGAAGAAGGAGAGCAGAAGTGAGCGCAGAAAACATAATCAACAACCCATCAGAGGTATTTACAGAGCCTTGCGAGGCTTGCGGTGTATCAGAGTTTCAGCTAGGCGTCAGCCACGCAGAAGAACGCATTATCAAGTTGCTAATGGACAGGGCTTTCTGGTTAGTCCACCTAGACAAACTTGCTGAGGCAGAAGAATTGAAATTGCAAGCCACTGTCATCAAAGGAGAGCAGAAGTGAGTGAGGCAACTCAAATGTCAGACGGTCAAGACTGGACTGAACCAATCAAGTTGACCGCCGCTGAGTGGGAGCAGTTGAACGAAGCGTTAGAGGGAGAGCAAAAGGATAACGAAACCGTTAGCCTTTTGACAGAAGGAGAGCAGAAGTGAGCAAACCTCAAAGACCAAATTCCATACATGTCGACATGACTAAAGGAGTGTGGCTACATGCTTACAAACTCCCAAACCAATACGCATTTCATCTTCCGGAAGAAGTTGATTACCGTCTTGAAATAGACGAATACAATTTTGCACTTACTAAGAATCAGTTTGAGACTTTGCATGACGCACGAATCCAAGTCTGGGATGATGGTGCAAAAGCAGAACAGGAACGCATGGTCAGACGAATAAAAGAAGAGTTCCCAAAGCTGCTGAAGCAACACGGCTTGGTAATCATTCCAGAGGTCTTTGATTATTTCATTGAGCAAATCAAGCAATATAAAATGTCAGACCCTAGCGATAAGCTAGACACCCCAGAAGAATAGAGACGACCATGCCAATCAAAATCCTCGATGTCCCACAATCCGAATACCAAGCTGACGATTGGAAGGCAGTAGAGACCGCTGAGAACTGGATGTTACGCATCCCCGAACTCTTCATCACAGCTCGAAGCAGACAATCTGTGATTGGCATTTCCGAAGTTGGCATGGACTGCCGTAAATGCGTAGCTCGCAAGCTCGCTGAAAAGCCTCGCACCCCTGATGGTTCTTGGTTCCCATTCATCGGCACGGCAGTCCATGACCAGCTTGAGCAGGGCTTCGCTGAGCGTTGGCCTGAGGAGTATCACCTTGAGAATAGGCTTCACGTGCACAGCTACAAGGGCTTGGAGCTCGGTGGCTCGTGTGACATGGCTGCAATCATCAACGATGGCAAGAATGTTATTGTCAACGATTGGAAGGTTGTAGGTCAGACCGCCTTGAAAGAGGCGGCTAATGGAAAAATCAAAAACCAATACCGCATCCAAGCTATGCTGTATGGTCTAGGCTGGGTCAAGAAGGGCTACGCTGTTTCACACGTATCCTTGACATTCCTGCCAAGAGATGTAGATTTACCAAATGCACAAGTAGTAATGCTTCGCTATGATGAAGCTCTTGCTATGGAATCATTGGCAAAACTTGAGTTGCTTATCGACGCTGCCGAGATAATCGGATGGGACGCAGTAATCGCTAAGCAACCCAAGGCAAGCTTCTGCTGGGACTGCAAAAAGTATGACCAGCAGGAGGATGGCGACATTTCGTCGCTTATCTAACGAGACACAAAAGATAAGAAAAGGTAAAAATGGTAAACGTAGATACTGAGTTCCTTCCAGACCCTAACGACCTGTTGGGAACTCGCTCCATTCCAAGCATCAGCTTCAAGGATGCAAAGATTGGCGACTCCTTCACTGGAGTAATCACCGACCTTCGAACTGTTCAGGTTCGCTCCTACGACTCTGGCGAGCCAGAGTTCTGGGACGACGGCAAGCCAAAGCTACAGATTGAAGTAACCCTTGCAACTGACTACCTAGACCCTTCACTGGACGAGGACGACGGCACCCGCCGTGTCTACCTCTTCGGTCAGAAGCTCTCTGCTGCCAAGCAGGAGATGAAGGCTAAGGGCCTAAGCAAGCTTGAGAAGGGCATGGCTTTCACCATCTCATTCGTAGGTGAGAAGCCTGCTTCTAACAAGAAGTACAACAACGTGAAGATGTATGGCATCGAAATCGAGCCTGCTACTTCTAACCCAGATGTCGACGCTCTGCTGGTCGAGACTACTGGTGCTAAGCCTGTCAAGAAGGGCGCTGAAGGTGCTAAGCTAACAGCTGCACAGATTGAAAAGGCAAAGAAGCTGAGCGTTGCTGGCTTCGTCGCTGAGGAGATTGCTGAGGCAATGTCCGTAAACAAGTACCTCGTTGAAGAGCTACTTGAGGGCGACACCTTCTAGCAGAACTAGGTATGGGGCGAGGTCTCTCGCAATCTCTCTCCTCGCCCCATACCCCACATAACCGAAAGGATTCAAATTGGCACTGACCAAGCCATTCCAAGAACTGCTAGAGCGACTAGGCCGTAGCGAAGATGATAACCTCAACATCGCTTACCAGTCCGTCAAGCAAGGATTCAAAGTCAAGGCGACCAAGGTTCGCCACGCTGACTCAGTAGTCGAGGCTCTCAACGACCTAGAGTGCAACGTCTGGTATGAAATCAACCCTTCCATTGCAAGCGGTAGAAGCAAGGCTGAGGATGTATCACGGCTAGCTGCTGTATGGGTTGACATCGACTACAAGGACTCAGGCATTCAGTCCCCTGACAATGCCCACGAGCTTATCGAACTTCTTACAGACCTTATCGGAGTGAGCCCCAGCGCTGTGGTTCACTCTGGTAACGGGCTACAGCCCTACTGGGCGATAGACCCAGAGGAGGAGTACACACAAGAGCTTGGTACTTCGTTGCTCCTCCGCTGGGGTGCCTTTGTTCGCTGGCTAGCTGCCTCTCAGGGCGGTCAGCTTGACTCGGTGTTTGACTTGCCTCGCATCTTCCGTGCGCCTGGCTCATACAACCACAAGGCAGAGCCTAAGCCTGTCACCATCGACTTGCCTGAGGCATGGCGACCAATCAGCTATGAAGAGCTGAACGATGTGCTGATTGCTCACGGCTTTGCCAGTGTCACCACTGGGCTTGACGAGTTTGAGCAGGTGTCTGCGAGCGCCGACTGGAATTATGCAGCGCATGACTGTGGCTTTGTGCCAACTTTGTTCTCAGCTGTCAGGCCTGGGGTCAAGCCTCCGAAGTCTCGTCACGGCTGGCTAGTCCAGCAGCTGGTCAGGCTGAACGCTGCCCACCGCAATGGTTGCATCACTGAAGACTCGGCAAAGCTAATCGTTGGTCAGCTGTCTGAGCGTTTCGACGAGTTCCTATCCATGCCACCAAAGCGCCCTAAGAACCCAGGTGAGCTACGAGCTGCCAACAAGTGGGCTGTGGCACGTGTAGAGGCATTCTCTGAAAAGAAGCTTGCTGAAGAGCTACGCAACCACGACCACAAGGACCTGAGCAATTCTGATATCAGTGTGGTACCAGTTGAGGCTCCAGTGAACTTTGATGCTAGCGAAGACGAACTCAAAGAGGTCTACGTCTCCAGCTTCGGGGCATACGGCAGAACCGATGCTGCCAACGCCCGCAGACTTATCCACTACATGAAGGGCGAATACAAGTTCGTCCCTGAACTCGGCTGGCTTAGATGGGACGGCTCCCACTTCGTTCCAGACCGAGAGAAGATGATTGTGCAAACCGCAATCGATGCTGCCTATTTCGCCCTTGAAGCTGGTGCTGCGGGCGAGCAGCTGAAATGGGCTGAGGCTTCAGCCAATAAAGAAAGGCTTATGAATGCGACAATTATTGCTGGAACTGACCCAGAAGTGCTGGTCAATGCTGTGGACCTCGATTCGGACGTTAACAATCTTTGCACTCCTTCGGGCATCGTCAACCTCCGAACTGGAGAGCTTCGTCCAGCGAACAAGGCAACTGACCTCAACACTAGGCAGACCACTTGCCCTATGGGAGCTATTCCAACTCCGCTATGGACCAAGTTCTTGTCAGAGGTTATTGAAGACGAGGACCGAATCTCCTACATACAGGAGCTGCTTGGAGCCGCACTCTTTGGTGACTCACGATTCCATGTACTTCCAGTTCTGGTCGGAACAGGTGCCAACGGTAAATCAACCATCTTGGATGTGGTTTCCAAAATTCTGGGAGATTATGCTGCAACGATGCCTGAGAACTTCCTACTCGAAACAGGTAGCTCCGCACACCCAACCGAGATTGCTCGACTACGTGGTGTTCGCTTCGCTGTGGCGTCAGAGACCAGACCCGACGGGCGCTTCAACGAGGCGAGGGTAAAGATGCTGACTGGTGGAGACATGCTCTCTGCCCGTTTCATGAACCAGAACTTTTTCGACTTCAAGCCAACTCACACGCTGTTCCTAGCTGTGAACCACTTGCCTGAGGTGAAGTCTGGTGGTGACGGCTTCTGGCGAAGACTTCGCAAGATTGACTTCAAGAAGACCATCCCTGCCAACAAGCGTAAAGAGAACCTAGCTGACCTGCTGGTCGAGCAAGAGGGGCCTGGCATCCTGCAGTGGATGGTTGAGGGCGCTGTCCGTATCACTGAGCACGGCATGACTGAGCCTGACTCCGTGAAGCTGGCCACTCAGGCTTACCGCCACGAAGAAGACCACTTGGCTAAGTTCATCGACGAGAAGGTCATTCTCTCTGACAGCTCCTCCGTCACCAAGACGGCGGTATACAACGCTTACCGTGAATGGTGCGCTGAGAACGGCGAGAAGTCCCTGCCTCAGAACAACTTCAACCGTGAGCTGAAGTCCCGTCTAGGCGTCACTGAGTCAACCTCGATTGGCTTCAAGATGTTCGTTGGCATTGAGCTGCTCAAGATTGACAGCTTCAACAATGCTTCAAGTGTTCACAAGCTGGTAGGAGACATCGACCAGCTCGCAATGGATGGCGACGATGACAAATATTGGCAGTAAAGAAGACCCTTGCTTTGCTTGCAGGTCAGGCTTTCACCACGAGTGCCATGTTTGGTGGCACTGGGATAGTGAAGAGTGCTGCTGTGGCGGTGAGGTAAAGTTCGGCCCAACAGGAGAGGTGAAGGTTGATGCTCAGGGAGTATTTGATTCAGGCGAAGACGCTAAAGAAGTTGACACGGGCTACATCAGCGACGGCTACCAAGGCGGTAAAGACCTTGCCGACTACACCGACCCTATCAGCACAGGTCGTAAGAGGGCGGCGCAAATGTATCCAATCAATCCTGGAATGGTATGCGAATGGGCTGGTCTCAAAAGAGCTGGCGGTGGAGTTAGTCCTATCGTCGGCTGTGTGGGGCGTCCTGCGTCTGACCGTCACCACGGACCTGACAAAAACACAATGAACAATGCTCCTGGCAATTTGCACAGGATTTGCGACCACTGCCACAACACTTGGCACGCACTAAATGACCCAGCCTATGGTGAAAGACCAGTCCACACCATGCCATTCATTCCGAAGGGCGAGAAGGGTGTTGACTGGTTCGACCACGACCCTGACACCAAGGCAACGATGGACGAGATACTAGCTGCTGAAGCTAAGAGGCTTTCCGAGCTGTAAACTTCTGACCACGGAACCAAGCAACGCCGTTACGAATCTCGATTAGTTCCACATACGGAACATCATTCTCGATTACGATGACGGCGACTCCTTGCTGCCAGTTTTCGTAATACTTGGCAGGTGTGCCGTCGACATGCGTGCTTCCATTAACTGAAGGCACTGCTCCATCAACACGGCATAGGCAACCTGGACTGACGGCGACGCTTCGGATAGCTTCATCCCGATTGAATACGGTCCTCGATTGGATTTCAAGGCGATGTGCGTGCCCGAAGACGGTAGAAATGTGAGGGTCAGCGTTTGTGTAGGCTGCTGCGGTAGAGCCGTTGCTTCTAGCTTTGTTTCCGTGAATGGCTCTGATTGTAGGGGTGAGCCAGAAGGCTCCAGCGGGATATGCGTCAATGTAAGTCACTCCAATTTCGTCGAGACGCAGTAAATACGGCAGACTCATAACTGGTAATTCATCCATGTTTGCCCGCTTTAGACCCCATGCTGCAGCCGAGTTGGAGAGAATGTACTTCTCCAAGCGCCGGTCATGGTTTCCCTCAATAAGCACTATCTCTGCCTCAGGCCCAGCTGCTGCCCTTTGCTGTTGAAGAAATAGATGTCCCCTGTCAATCGCCTGTTGGGTAGTCCCAGCAAAGCCCGCTTCTTGGTCGAAGCGACCCTGGCTGGGTAGGTCTAGGAAGTCTCCTAGATTGATAACCCAGTCAACTCTGTCCGTCTCCTCAAGGAAGCTAACAAGTTGCAGGGCAACATCCATGGCAGCCTCGTCGTGAAACGGGTCCCACCCTTTATCAAATAAAAAACGACCCCCAATTTGAGGGTCAGGCAATGCGATAGCAACCTTGTGCTTAGTCTTAGGCTTCTTCGCTGGCTTTGGCGCTGTGATAGTCACAGGTTGCGCCTGCCTAATGGTGTCCCACTTAGGCTCTAACTTTAGGCTACCCAACACAGCTGCACATCTTTTCTCTGTGGCGACGCAACGAGTCCTTGCCAGTCTTCAGACCTAGCTTGGTCAACTTTTCTGCCAGCACAACATTTCCCCAACGTGGGTCGTTTATTGCATCGTTGTAGATTGCAAAGTCCTCAGGGCTAAGCGTCAGCCCATTACGGACGATAATGCAATATCTAAGGTCTTCGGGCGTGCCAAGATTTTCTAGCATGGTGTCTCCTTCAACTACTCCTTGAAGGTTAGCCTATAGCCTAAAGAGCAGAATCTGATTCCTGAATCGCTGTCACTTCTTCAGGGGACAACTCGGTTCCAGCCTCACGCTCGAACGGGGTGCCATCCTGAACTCGACCATCGCCGTCAGAATCAGTAGCAGCTGGGTTGTACTCAGCCTTCTTCTTCTTGGCTGGCTTTACTTCCTCGACCACCTCGACGACTGCAGGCTCCTCAGCCAAGTAAGGAAATTTCCCTACATAGCTGTCAGGCATAAAGTCGAACTTCTTAGTTACGGTGTTGTATAGCTTAGGCATTTTCTTCCTTTTCTTCCTACTCTGTAAATGTAACGGTGCCAGTACCAGCGGTAAACGTAGTTATCTTCTCTGAACCGTTAGTTGCAGTGCTAGCAGTTAGCCCAGCCCCTACGTTGATTGTAAATGTGTTTGGATAACGAACGACAACAAGCCCAGAACCGCCAGCAGATGCAGCATTTGAGTTCTGGTAGGAGCCACCGCCACCACCGCCAGAGCCAGTGTTTACAGCTCCAGCGGTTGAGTTTCTTTCTGGGCCAGAGTAAGGCTGTCCCATGCTGGCACCATTACCACCGCCACCAGAACCGCCGTCGCCACCAATGCTTGGGCTACCAGCTCCACCGCCACCACCAGCTCTAGTTACAGCCGAGCCAGTAATCGACGAGGAAATACCGCCACCGCCAGAGCGTCCACCATCGGCGCCCTGCCCGCCAGCTCCACCGCCACCAGAGCATTTCCAAGTGTAAGGGTAGTTGCTTCCAGCTCCACCTGACATGTTTCCGCCACGGAAGCCTTGAGCTGCAGTTCCAGCTCCACCAGCGCTGTCCAGTGAGCCACCGCCACCAGAGCCACCAGCATTTCCAACTATGTTTCCGCCAGAACCACCGCCACCACCGCCAAGCGAGGTAATGCTGTGGAATACAGAGGCCCCGCCATTAACTCCTACGGCGTCAGTCGCCCCACCAGCTCCACCAGCTCCTACGGTTACGGTGTAAGACCTTGAAGTACCAACCGCTAAAATAGTCTCAGCGCTAGTGTTTGCGCCAGAAGTGCCATAGGACGTGCGGTATCCACCTGCACCACCACCGCCACCTCGACCAAGGCCACCGCCACCGCCACCGCCACCTATGACTAGATAGTTAAGGTTGAAGGGGATACTAAAAGGTTCGTTACCAGCAAGCAGGCTTTTATACCAAGTGCCGTTCTTGATGGTGGAAGTCTTAAGCTTCCGTGTTGCCATCAGCCTGCTCCAATACGACTGGCTCCCATGACTGAAGCTCTTCGTTCCAAGTGTGAACGCCCTCAGAAGGGTAAGGGACAGGAGCTACCCACTGGCAGGTCTCCTCGTCAAGCCTCCACGACATAAACGGCTTCGGAGCAATGAATGCGTCAAGGGTGTCACTATAAGTAAACCCAATGCCTGCGTAGTTCTTGCGGATGTTGCCGTTGTATGACGTGCGAACGCAACGCTGACCACGGAACTCACCGTACCAAGTCTCAGGGTCCTTGCCCTCAAGCAGCTCAGTTTCATCTACGCCGACGATTACTTCGGTTACGACGTTGTTCTCGTCTAAGAATGCGTAATGTGCCATTTGTTCTCCTATGTAAATGATACAGTGCCCGTGCCAGCTGTAATAATAGTAACTTTTTCAGTGCCCACAGTCGAGGTGGAGCCAGTTAGCCCAGTACCAAGAGTTAGAGTGCGAGCTAATGGATAGCGGATTACCACTATGCCAGAACCGCCATTACCACCCTTGTTGATTACAGGGTTAGTGAAGCTGGCGTGAACAGACTGTCCAGAACCACCGCCACCGCCACCAGTGTTTACGCCACCATTGCCACCCTTAGATGGTCCAGGCCCGTAGTAGCTATTGGTGTTCTGCCCGTTTTCTGCTGGATTGATTCCATTAGTGTCACCAAGGCCAGCGCTTTGATTAGTTCCAGCAGAGCCACCTCCACCACCGCCACCTTTACCACCATTGCCAGCAGTGCCAGAGTCCCAAACTGAGCCACCGCCACCGCCACCAAACCAGTAAGAGGTGCCAGTGATTGAAGTCTGGAATCCGTCGCCACCCTTGTATCCGACGCCAGCCTGAGTAGCGCCACCACCACCACCGCCCCAAGTAGTCTGGGCTCCAGCCGTTCCGTATGTAGTAGCTCCGAGAACTGAGGACGTTTTTATAGATGCGCCACCTGGCTTGTTGTCATGAGCTCCGCCACCACCAGAACCACCAGCAATACCATTAGTGCTTGGATACGAGCCAGAGCCACCGCCACCCTTTGCGACCTCTAGGAATACGCTGTCGCTACCATTTGCGCCACCAGCTTCTCCGTAGACGGCAGCCCCACCTGCTCCAACGGTTACGTTAAAAATGCTCGTGCTCATTGTGTAAGCAGTGTTGTAAGTAACCTGACCAGCTCCACCGCCACCTGAGTGTCTACCACCAGCAGCAGCACCACCTGCAACAACCATGTAGGTAACAGGGAAGCTAATTAGCTTTTTGAAAGTAAACGTGCCAGTTCCCGCAGTAAAGCGAGTAACGTTGAATTCTCCGTTTGGAATTGTCTCGGCAGTCAGACCAGCGCTAGGCACTACGCCAAAAGTCTTTGGGTATTTAATAATCACAACGCCAGAGCCACCAGCTCCACCAGTGTCAAACCTACCGCCACCGCCACCAGAGCCAGTGTTTACGGTTCCATCCTTCTGGTCAGGAGTGCCACCACCAATTCCGTTGGTACGTCCACCTGAGTAATAACCCGCACCACAACCACCAGCTGCATACCAAGTAAGAGTTCCAGTAATAGCAGATTGCTTGCCGTCACCACCAGCGAGAGGAGAGTTGGTGAACCAGTCAGAAGCATAGGCCATACCAATGCCACCAGCTCCACCACCGCCACCTGCAGCCGAGTCGGAGTATGAGCCTGAGCTTGAACCCCAGCCACCTGCGTAACCCTGCCCTGCAGTTCCAGCACCACCGACGTTGCTTACCTTGGTACCACCAGAACCAGAACCACCTGAGTAGCCAGGCCCAAAGCTATCGCCTCGACCTCTACCTCCGCCAAGGCTAGTGATTCCAATCAACGTAGAGTCCGACCCTTGAGCTGTAGCAGCGCCACCAGCTCCGATAGTGACTGAATAGACCGTGTTGGTCAGCAAAGAAAGCTTTGACTCCGCTGCAGCTCCGCCACCTGAAGTTTCTCCAGTTGCGCTAGAGCGGTATCCACCAGCACCACCACCAGAAGAATACTGAACTCCAGTCGAGCTTCCGCCACCACCGCCACCAGCAATAACTAGGTATTCAACATTTGTAACTGGGGTGAAAAGCTCGTAGCCAGCGAGCATGGATGAATACTTGTTAAAAGCAGCAATACCTGAGCGTTCTAGGCTTTGAATCGCCATTA
>JACCDX010962003.1_pt1 | contig 44358 bp, 51 predicted proteins | sample 7449681 | NCBI WGS metagenome assembly JACCDX01 (sample SAMN15323450, study PRJNA562643) | freshwater metagenome | isolation source: river surface water | place: USA:Blue River Watershed | collected 2017-08-18
ACACTAGAGAATGTACTGGATCTTATACGTGACATTAACTTTAGAATAGAGATAACAGGATTCATAAACATAAATGATTTTAGAAAAATCATAGCAGAGAATCATTATATTCCAGTTAACACCAAAATAAATAATTCATACTCTTTTAAAAAAGAATTTTATTACTGTCAAGCTGGGGATCTAAGAGACATTGACGAAATAAGCAAGAAAAAATGATTGATATAATTATACTTAGCTATTCTGCAAATGACATTCTAAAAAATCAAACAGAAGATTGTTTAAAATCTCTTTTTAAATCGGAAGTCAATTCTGAAAAAATTTTTAATGTCATAGTTTTAGAATCGCAAGATGGAGTATCATGGAATGATTACCCAAACACAAAAACCTATGATCCTCCTAAACCATACGGATACCACAAATTCATGAACTTCGGAAGAAAACTTGGAAACAATCCTTACGTTTGCCTTTGTAATAATGATTTGATTTTTGAAAAGAATTGGGCTTCTGAAATGCTAAAAGCAGCAGCAGAATTTCCAGATGCTTTATCATTTTCCCCAATTTGTCCAAAGACTCAACCCTCTTATGGAATTCTTCCTAATACTGGCAATTATTTGGGATATCAGATAAGGAAAGAAATCTCGGGTTGGTGTATTTTTCAAAGAAGAGAAATATACGATCGAATAGGAGATCTTGATGAGACATTCACTCATTGGTTTTCTGATAATGATTATTCCCTATCACTTTATGAAAAATCAATCAAGCATTACCTTGTCTCTTCTTCGATAGTAGAGCATCATGACATGAATATAGGGAAAACCGGACCTGCTGTCTTTTCTGAAGAAGAGATGGAAAAATCCACTTCTGGCAGTTATCCTATTTTTAAAGAAAAATGGAAAAAATACTTTTCTTAAATAATCACTAATTTGTTTGAAATCTAAGGAAGATACAATCTATAAGAATTAGTATCTGTGGAAGAAATGTTCAAAATATCTTTTCGTATTTCCCCCTTTCAGGAATTCAATTGTGGATCTATAGTCACATATAGAGACGAGAATCTGATGGAATACATCAAAGAAACTTTATACTCTAGGTCTAATTTTTTCTATATAGATTATATCGATTGGACTGAATATAAATGCAGAATAACTAATGGAATAGATTCTATAGATTCTACTCCGGACCAATTAATAGAGGTAGTATCATATATTGAGAAGGTAAAAGAAGGAGGTCATTACAATTCTGAAACAATGTTAGAAAATATAGTGAAATGGCAGGATGATTTTGATAATCAAGAATCTTATTTAATAGAGGACCAAAAAATGTCAATTTTGCTAGAAAATTCAACCATTCCAAGAGGGTATTTTAAGTTAATGAATAAAGTTATTAACATAAATTCTTTCATTAAAAATTACCAAGTTGCAAGATTTGACGAGGGGATGATTTTGGATCTTATCTGAGATAGATACTGGGTAGATCAAATATAAATTTTAAGAAAAATGACAGAATTAAAGAGCGAGAATTTCGAGAGTGCTGTTTCATCAGCAAAGAAGTGTTTAATTGATTTTTATGCAACATGGTGTGGTCCATGTAAAGCAATGAATCCAGTTTTAGAAAGTGTAGAAAATGAATTGGGCGAAAATGTTATTTATAAAATTGACGTTGATAAAAATAGAGACCTAGTAGAAAAATACGGAATTAGATCAGTTCCAACTTTTATATTTTTTGAAGATGGAAAAGAGATAGAAAGAAAAAGCGGTGCGATCACAAAGAATTATTTAATAGAATCATTGTCATAATGGAAAAAATAAAATCTTTTGAGAGCTTTCTTAATGAAGAAGGAAAATCTGGGGATATGACAGCAGATGAGGTCTATAAAAAAGCAGCATCCAATAAAAAATGGTACTATCTTGAAGATTTTGAAAAAGAATTAAAATCTGGTATTTCTGTGGAAATGGAACATACAGAAGATCCGGAAGTTGCTAAAAGAATAGCTCTTGATCATTTATCAGAAGATCCCGAATATTATGAAAAATTAGCTAAAGCCGGTTTGGTTGATGAACCCGCTGCATTGAAAAATTTAAAATAAATTTTAGAAAACATTTTTATTTGCAAGGAAACTATTCTAAATTTGCATATATAAAAATCTAAACAAAAAAGTTCTTTAAAATATTGGTTGTTAAAGCTGAAGCGGCAGAATTGGATACATCAATACAATTATGCAAGAAAGAATTTGGTCTCGTATCAAATTTATTCAAACACTATCTTACCCGTTCTAATAGGGTAGATACATCGGACGCCAGGCGACTGATGAAAAATTTAGATATTCTGGATAGAAATCCAGGGACCCTAATCGGCCTTACGGATTAGAGAATCGTTCACTTAATGGACAACCTCCAGATCTGGAGATTCTCAGCTTTACCATAACCAATTAATAAAATACTATCCGATGCGGGATAGGGGGTTACTTCACATGCAAACGAAAAAACACTCCCTTTCAATATTCTCGGTAAGTTATTCTTATTAAATACATTAAATTGTGTTTGTTCAAATATAGGAAGGCTTATCGACTCATGTCGGTAAGCTTTTTTTTTGCCAAAATTAAAAACAAACATATGAGCAAGTTATCAGAGTACGCAGTTAAATCCAAATCAGAGACAAGAAAATATGAGGATCTTGTGGTTGAGAATTTTATGGGAGGTAATTCTTATAAGCTATCTCCCCTACAGACTCTTAAAATAGTGGCTGCAAGTTCTATCTTCGGCGAGCCTCAATACTACAGAGACGGAATAAAATCCCAGGCATCTATTAAGAACCACGATACAATATTAAAATATTCGATATTCGCAGATCTTATAGGTGATTCTACCTCTGCTGCGGACGTTTTTACACACGCTATTGACTCAGCCTTAGATTATGACTTCAAAGGAACTTTAGACTTAGCTACGGAGCTAAGAATGATGTTTTTTATGAGGTTAAATCCAGCAGTCATCTTCATTCGTGCGTCTATCCATCCAAAAAGAGTGGAATTCAACGAATCCAATCCAGGATACATGAAAACAGTTGGTAAATCCATAGCTCTTAGACCCGATGATTTAACAAATCAATTTGAATATTTCATGTACGTGAATAAAACAAAAAACAAATTGAGTTCAATTGTTAAAAGAACATGGGCAGAAAGATTGGGGGAATACTCAAGATATCAATTAAATAAGTACAAGGGAAAAAGCCTGATCGATCTTGTTAGAATTTCTCATGCTTGGAACAACAACATTGACGAGCTAATGAAAACCGGATCTATTAAAGTAGAAGAATCCGAAAGAACATGGGAGAATTTAAAATCAGGAGGTAAGACTTGGAAAGAGATCTTAGAAACTATTGAAATGCCACATATGGCTCTTCTAAGAAATTTAAGGGGGATTTTTAAAGAGATCGATGATTTAGAAACTGCTAAATCTGTTATGATAAAGCTATCGGCTGGTGTTCTTACAGGAAGACAATTTCCTTTTAGATACTGGTCAGCTTACAAAGCGGTAGAAAAAGATGAGGAGATTAATCACAAAGGAATCATTCTAGATGGATTAGAAAATTGTATGGATATTTCGGTATTGAATATGCCTAAATTAGACGGAAAAACGATTTGTCTTTCTGATAATTCAGGATCAGCCTGGGGACAATTGAATTCCGAATACGGAACGGTATATGCTGCAGAGATTGCAAATCTTTCTTCATTGATCACAGGTAAGCAGTCCGATGAGGGAGAAATAGGTTTATTTGGAGACAGACTTATCGTTGAACCCGTTTCTAAAAGAAATGGTTTATTATCCCAGTTAAAAGCTGTTAACGCAATCGAAAAGGAAGATAATAGATTAGGAGGGGGTACTGAAAATGGAATTTGGTTATTTTTTGATGATGCAATTAAGAATAAAAAGCATTATGATAATATATTCATCTATTCGGATATGCAAGCAGGACATGGAGGATTGTACGGAACAGATTCGAACGAATATAAAGATTTCCTTCATGGAGATTGGAGACACATTGATGTACTAGCTCTGGTGGCAAAATACAGAAAAGATGTGAATTCTAAAGTTAATCTTTTCTCTGTTCAGGTTGCTGGATACGATAACACAGTTTTACCAGAGAATCTTTACAGAGGTGCAATTCTGGGCGGATGGACAGGAAAAGAACCGGTTTTTGCTAAAGCCCTAATTGACACATGGAATGAGATCGAAAATCAATAATTCTTACGGGATCCTAGGATCCTGTTTTTTTGATATATAAAGCATGAAAATTTTAGATCCTTACGGTTTTAGGGAAAAACTCGGAATGCAAACTTCTGAATTCACAGATCCTAGAGATGGAAGAGTTTACAAAACTGTTATAATCAACGGAGTAGAGTGGTTTAGAGAAAATCTAGATTATGATGACACTGAAGATTATGGGGGTAAGCATTTTATGGACATTTTTTACGATAAATTACCCTCTCTTAAACCGGATTTTAAGAAATCTAATTGCGGTTCTCTTTATACATTCGATTCAGCAAAGGGTGCATGCCCAGAAGGATGGGGGATTCCTGACAGAAACGTATTCATGGATTTATTCAAAAAGATCACAAATTTACCACCTAATGAATGGAGGGAATCTGATAGGGTTAAAATCTACCACGTACTTAAGCCAATCCTAGGGATTGAATTCTGTGGAAAGTTTGATAAAAAATCCTACGGCAAGGGGATGGATCTTATAGATGAGGGAGAAAAAGCTTACTATCTCACGTCAACCCCAGGATCTATGTCAAATGGTGGTGCAATTTTTCAATTCAGAAAGGGGACAACAGACTATGCGGAAGATGTTGGGTACGGATATTATTCGGTTCGCCCAGTTAGAAAAAATATATAGAGCATGAAAATTAAAAGATTTGGTATATTCTTAAATGAGATGAAGAAATCGTACGGCGAAGACTTTACTTTAAGAGACATTGAAAAGGGTCAGATTGTGACCTATATGGGGACTAAATATCACGTTATAGACGTTAATGAAGTTGTTTTAGAGCTTTCCAAGAACAAAGATTCTAAAGTTGGAGAGAAAGGTAACTTTTTTGTTAATAGAAATATGTTCAAACAGAACGGAGCTATACCAGATTAATCGATATATAAAAGATAACAAATACTATGAAGCATTTAAAAAAATTCGAAGCTTTAGTTGAAGCAGAAGAAACGGAAACATCAGTTTATGCAGATTCTTGGGTCCCATCAGAAACAGAAGAGGCAGACTACGATGTAACCTGGAAATCTCCAGAGGGTGAAGAAATAACTGCATCATTTAGAGATTTAGGTGGACCTATCCAGGAGGAAGGAAAGGATGCATATTCGGATATGGAAACAGTTACCGGTTCATCAAGTGACGGTAATGAATATTTAGCAACCGTTGAATATATTGGGGGGACTGGTAAAAACGAAGACGTTTTCCAAGTAAAAGGGATGGCAATAAGTAAAAAAGTATAACCTCATTTTTTTCTAACGGGTTATTATTATATTTTTGAAGGATGAAGAAACACATCCTTCTTTTTTTGTCCCTCGCCTTAGTGATTGCTGGTCGTTCACAGACCATTGCAAGTAGTGGATCAGATTACGAAAGAATAGAAAAAGCTTGTAAACTGATCAAGTCCTATGATCCCGATGTCTATGAATCCATGGTTAAGCATTCGGTGATCAAGCTTTATCTAAATCCCTCGGAAGGAAGATTTAGTAGCACAAATAGAATAGACAATGGAACTTTTTGGATCTTAATAGGGAGTGGATCTATGAGAGAAAGAAGTATAAACAGATTGGCGGGAACAATCTTTCACGAATCCCTGCATATGCTTATAGCTTTAGAAAGATTCAGGAATGGAAGAAGTGCAAATTTTCACGATTTATCTAGCAGGGAAAGGAAACAAGAAGAATTTTACGTCTATAAAAGAACAAGAGAATTATTAATTCGCCTCAACACTTCTAAGTGGGAAATACGGGAATATGATAATTGGGCTTCTCCCTATTACTGATAGACAAAGGTATTTGTTTTTGCTTGGATACATAGGGAAAATATAAGAAAATTAAAATGGCTCTTGTTATCTACAGCAAACTAAAGGAATTACAAATCCAAGAAAAAGAGATCTACGAATTTGGCAATTGGCTAAGAAGTTTTGCCAACGAATCTGCGTGGGAAAATGATGACGAATATGATGATTCATATGAGGAAGACACCGAAATCCCAGTAAATAATGACGGTGAGGTTATGGAATACCCATGGGACGACTTTTCCTATATAGTTGTACCTGATTCTAATGATGAAATTCAGGATGCACTAGACGTATCAAGAATGCTCGGGGTAACATCAAGATTTGACGTTCAGGATATGGGCAGGGTATTTTTTGTCGTAAGATAAAAGACTCCCTAGCCTTTTAGATATATAAAAAAAAGAGTAAAAAATGGCTCTACAGATAAACCAAGAGATAGAAACTTTAAATAAGGGTACGGTAACAAATCCTTATATTCGAATAGAAGCTTATCGCATAGATAAAATGCTAGGAGTTTTAATAGCAGTAGCTGCTATGTATGTAACCAAAGAAGAAGCAACTTCCAATAGCTTTGTTTATAGCGAGGATTTTTTAGACCCATTAAATAGAGCATCTCAATCTGGCCCAATCTCTCCTTCAATTGTTTTTAATGATCAATCTATAGAATATCCGGTAGTTAATGAATTTCCACTAGTAGTACCTGAAGAAATTACGACAGACACCTACGAAACGGTAGAAAATACCAGGACAATAACCTATAATGATTTTGACGAGGATGGTAACGTTATAGAAAAAACAAGGGAAGAAACATACACTGAAAGAGTTAAAACTGGAACAGAAACGGTAACTAAATCCAGAATAGATATTTCTGTCATAGGTGATGATCCATACGGATGGGCATACGGAAAATTAAAAATTGCTTTAGAAGAGATCTTCGGAGTAGGAAATGTAATCGATTGCTAATTTATGAGCGTAGTTTCTATAGGTAGTTCTAATATAAACATGGGGAACCAAGGAAGGCTCTCCGGGACGGGTCAATTATCAAATCTCTGGCAGGAATCAACTAACGTAAGTTTAAATAGTATATGGACAGCAAAGTTATATGCTAGAAAAACCGGGCAATCTAACTTTGGATATTTTTCCAATAAAAAGTTTAGATGTATTAGATTGATGAGTAACGATTATGCTAAAGGAACTGTCAGTTTTACATATCCAATTACTCTTAATGGTGGATCAAGCACTGTTGGAGATGCCTATGCATGGGACTACAGTGTTTATAGCTATGTTACTGTAACTGCTAATCAAACATATCCTTACGTTTTCCAATACTGGGTTACAGTATCACCTAGTGCAGGAACTGTTTTGAGCTACAGCTCATCGGTTGCCCTTTATAATACAGACTGGACTGGTAACTATATTGTTCAAGCTTATTTCGCTTAATTTTTTATGAAGACAATTTGGGCTTTGGAAAGTCTAAAGGGAGAAAATTTCTTTCTTCAAGAATTAGATCTAATTTGTCTTGTTACGTCGGTAGCAAATTGGAAAAAATTGTATCCAGACTATCAAAGGATACTTTATTGTGATTCTAGTGTTTATCGATATTTAAATCAGTTAAATCTATTAAATTTATGGGATTCAGTGAATACAGAAATATTAGATTCAAAGGATCTAATAAATCGTGCTCCTTTCTGGGCAGCTTCTAAGATTAAGGTCATTAGAACTATAGAAGCACCATTCATAATTATAGATTGTGATTTTTATCCTAAGACAAAGTTTTTGGATGACTTAAATTTAGAAGAAATCGATATTGCTGTTAATGAGATAGAACAGGGTATATTGACGTATCCTGGTAAAAGAGATCCTCTTGTCCAAAGTATGATATCTGAATACCCAATCAAATTTGGATGGAAAACAAATTATGCGTTTAATGTTTCATTCCTTTATATCGGAAATGAAGTGGTAAGAAAGACATATACAGATATTTCCTACGAATGGATGGAAATTCTTTCCAAAGATGCACCAAACCAACCTTCAATGAATGGGAGATACATGATATTTTGCGAACAGAAAGTTTTAAAAGAGGTTTGTGATTTAGAAGAAGCAAAGGTGTTTCTTCTTTCTAGTAAAATGTTTATGTCGGACGACAATAAACATACTGATGTACCTTCTGAATACAGATCACTAAATTTAAATGATTCTGATTATATTCATCTTCAGCACAAAAAAAGAAAAGCTAAAGAAGACCCTGCAATTTTTCAAGACGTAAAAAGTGGAATAATAAATTCAATAATAGAATTAAACAGTTTTGATCCGAAAGATCTATTTTACATCATAAAAGAGAATCAATCAATCGTAAAAAAATTATCATCTCTTTAAGATATCAATGTATTCCGGGAATTTTCTAGTTATAAAATCATGCAAATTCTGTGCATATTCTTTGTTGTGATTAGGACCTGGATGTAAACCATCGACAGCAAAATCTATAGGATTACCATAATCCCCGTCAAACCTATTCTCTTCGGTGTAATTGTATTTTGTAATTTCTGTTCCGTTCCACACCCAATTACATTTCTTTGATTCCAGAAAATATTTAATTAATAAATGATTTTTATACCAATTCATATAATCTTCAACGTCATTCTGTATCGCAGTTAATCTTTTTTGAGTCTCTCTCCCCTCTTCAGTTTCTTCTAAAAATCCCCACGATACAGTTGGCATGAAAGGTTCAATTCCTCCATCCTCTGTGTAAATTTCTCTTCTTAAAGGAGATGTGTACATGACAAGAACCAGATCTGGTTTTATTATATCATAATAAGATAACAAGCATCTTGAGATGAAATCATTGCTTCTTCCCCCCGTTCCAAAATTAAAATTAACCCCGTTTGGTACCAGGTTAGAAAATTGATAAGGCCATGTTTGATTATCATTAATTCCTACCCCCTCAGTATTAGAGCATCCTAAAGACATAATCCTAAATCCTTTCTTTGATACAGAATCACCTCTGAACCCCAATTCATTGTATGTGTAGACACAGGACCCGCTATTGTCACTCCCTGACGTGGTATATGATTTACCCTTCCTTTCTTCTAATTTAAATTTAAAAGAAGATATTTCAAAATTTTCAGAATTCCAATATTCTAAGGGATTCATAATAATTTATTTATATCAAATTTAATGTGCTCTTTTTGTAAAAACCATAATAAAGAATACCTCTCACCGTCTAGTACCTTCGATATTTCGTGATCAATTTTAGCATCAAACACGTAAGTGTTTCCTGCCTTTTTTGATATTGTATATTCTTCAGGATTATAGAATTTAAAATCCCCTCCACTGAAATTGTCATTTAGCAAAACCCCCACTGCGTACATTCTCTCTTCTCTAGAGTCATTGTGTTTACCAAACCAATCACCTACACTAAATCTGTGAAAGTGTATTTTATTTTTATTCTTTACAATTTTTATTCCAGTTTCTTTTTCAAAGAAATATTTAAGCCTATTGAATATCCATTTTGTATCTTCATTATAATCTATTAGAGTTGACCCATATTTTCTATCAGATAAATTCCAGTCTGTTGTGGGGTTGTTTTCGTTCCAAATAATGGATCGACACTCTTCACTGCTGAATAATATTTCCTCTTTTAAAATCATATAAGTCCAATATATTTTTTTATGAAAATATTATTGTCTTTCCTATATTTTTTATCAGGGTTCAACATATCTAAATGCTTGGGTGATTCAATTCCTATATAATCTAAAATGGGATTAACAGAATCCTTGCCTAGGTATATGTCTTCATAATTTATATGAAACCCGATATAATCTTTTAGCTTTCTTTTTAATTCGCTAATATAATCGGAGATCCTAATTATTTCTATTTTATTTTTCTCTATCCACTCGTTAGTTACTTCGTATTCTTTATGCCATTCCTCCGAGTTATTAGCATTGATATAACTAATTGCAGCTTCAATACTATTTTTTCTTGACAGAAATATTACTTTATCGAATTTATTTATTTCCTTTTTTGATGGAAGATATTCTTCGACTACAATTTTTCTAATTATGCTATTCTTATTAAATACAGAATCAAACGTTTTTTTGTTATACGGGGTTTCATCCAGTTCGGTATTTAATTCTTTTGATAACCACTTGCATAATGTAGTAGATCCACATCTGGTGTGCGACAAGACTAAAATCCTCATTTATATGAAGGTTTTATTTTTTTTAACATAGTCGAATCCGACGTTACCAGCCAAAACAATTCGATCGAATGTTGAATTATATGAAGAAGCTGGAGCATGTGGTAGATCCCCTTTCATTATTATCAAATCATCCTCCTCTGGTAAAATCTCATGTATTCTATCTCCAATTCCTTTAATGTATAAAACACCGTCACTATTCTTTAAATTATTTGGCATTTGGATATAATAAACGTACGTGTAATCAACATTGAAAGATTTATTCATTTCATAATGATTATGAAATACTATTTCGTCCGCGTGAATAAAACTAGGTTGTGTTGGATTTTTGCATCTGACACGATTAATCCACGAATCTGTATTAATCTTATTAAAATTTTCACCATATAAAGATTTACAACAATCAATACCATGTTGTAAAATTACATCCAATTCTTGCTCAATTTTTATTACCCCGTTAAAATCTAAATTATCTTTTAATTCTTTTTTGTAATCATAGCTATCGTTTACATTTTCGTTTGTGTTATTTTCGATTATTTTAATTGCTTCACTTAATAAAATATCTTTACGATCTCCTAATTTTAATTTAGTTTTCCAAATGTGCGTTTCTTCGTCAAAAAATATTTTTTCCATACTAAATTAAAGTTTTGTTTGTGTTATCAATAAACTCGTATAAATTATGAAAAAGATTTTCATTTTTCCACACCTTATTAAACTCCTTTTTGAATAATTCATGTTCAGGGTGTTCTGTGTCCCATACCTGTTTTAATTTAAACTCACCTTCCGAGAATGTACCCCAATTTGTTATTTTACCAAAAAATACATTTACGCTTTTACCAAAAATAGAATACATCAAATTATAGAAAGTCTCCATTTCTGTGTAATTAGAATCCTGAATGACGAATGAAGCTTTTACACTCATACGAGGTATGGTGCTAATAAATTTTAAATTATCTAATAAATTTTCCCAATTACCTCCTAGTCTTGTTTTATTTTCGTAAGTATCTTTTGTCCCAGCATCTATACTTATTTCACACGTATGAACATATCTGTGTATGTTTGGCATACTATCCCACATTTCTTTATTCCACATAGAAGCATTTGTATGAAGATGTATGGATTTTAGATTAGGGTATTTTTTAGGGTCAAAGTTTCTCAAATAATTTCTAAATCCAACAGAAACAAAGGGATCTCCTGATCCTGTTATGTATAGGGTTTTTACATGAAGAGAATAATAATTATCGATTTCTTCTATTGTTTTTTCTACTCGTTTTATTCCTCTACTGTTTTCCACTATTAAATCAACCCTGCACGATGGACATTTGTAATTACACGTTCTGTCGAAATTCATCACCAAATTATCAGGGGTGTTGCTTTTTACAACTGGGCTATTAATGTTTGAATTTGATTTTAATGTAACAGGCCCAGATGCCACACCATAGTTTACTAATTTGCTTAAATATGGACAAAGTTCTTTACTGCAATATTTAAATGAGCCATCTAGTATTGAATTTCTTATATCAATAATTGGTTCGCTGTTATAAACATCTTTCAATGGAATTTTGTCAAGATCTATTTTATTTGGTAACCAGGATGGACAACAAACAAAACAAACATTATCATGTATTTCTAATGAAGTAAATGGTACATTACATGTATAATTTTTTAAGTCAACTTTATTATTCACTTAAATCAATGTTTTATTAATTTTCCTCTCGTCAAATCCTTTATAGAGGCCATCATATTTTTGTTTAAAGTCCTCGTTAATTTCAATTACAGAATTAAAATGTTTGCTTGAATTTATTTTTTCCATTTTAAAATTCATGCTTAATTTTTCTGATGCCCAATTTTCGAGCTCCTTCAAATTATCAATATCAAACCAAATAATACTTGGGTCGTTATTTGTAAGTTCAACTACCGGGGTAAACAATATATCTAACATATTTTTAGTGTAAGATTCATCATTTGAAACTTTAATCCTTTCTAAAAAATTGTCAATATACTTATACCTGTTTTCTTTATTGTAGATGTCATTCGGGGTAATTCCTCCTAATATATCGTCGATAGTTAATTTAGAGAAAACCTCAGCAGTATCAAACCTTTTGATTCTATTCAGTTCGTCTATAATATGTTTCCATAGGGATAAAAATCTATCATACTTATTTCTTCTTATTGAAACGATCGGATTCTTGTTTCCAAATTTTTCTTGCAAAATGTACAGCGGTTCGTGAGCATGTATTAAGCTATCTGCCAATTCTTCGTTATTCATTTTTTCCCAATCATTTATCGTGCTCAATTGGTTGTCATAGCTTGAATCAAAATGCTCTATAGGTATTTTGTTCTTAAGACATGTAATCATAAATGATGTGGATGCACATCTTGGTAAACTTATGAAAATAAATTTTTTGTCAACTAGCATTAGTAATTTAAATTAATGAGGACTTGTATAGTTTTTTATATAAAATTTCACTAAATGCTTTATGTCCATTGAAACTAAAATGATAATCTTTTATTTTACCACCAGTATGCTGACCTATTGTTTCGATCGATTTTCTTAAATCGCTATCAACATCCCAAACTAAAACCCTATTCGTTTTTTCTTTTAGTAACGTTTCGATGAATCTGAATCGTTTATTCTGTCTCTCTTTAAATAATAGATTATCGGCAAATAGTGTACCGTAGTTCAATATTGTTTCGATTTCTAATTTTTCTTTGTTGTATTTGTTTATTTTTAAATCAACAGAAAGCGAATAAAGACCTTCACCATACTGAGTGTGAAATTCATTGCTGTTTAATTTGGGAACGTCAAATCTTTGGTAAAATGTTTTTTCGATTATTACTGTATCGCCGGATTCTATTGTATTGAAATGATCAATAATAGAATCTAAAATATAATCATTACTTGCCCCGCTTTTTCCGATATTTCTTACTTCACATCCTGTGGTTTTACCTAATATGTTTGGCCAGATATCACTATCTGTCCCCTTATATTCATTATAATATTTAAAACCTTCATCTCTAATTGCTAGTGTTTCTGTGCAGCCATCTCCAGCAGTAAAAGAATCTCCAAATGTCCAGATAGTTGGCATTAAATTAGTTTTCTAGAAAGATTATTAAAGAATTGTTTTTTTAGTTTTATACTTAATAGTGTCGCTGTGTTTATCGAGATATTCCATTTCAACCTCTTTCCATTTGCCAAGTGGACATGATCCGGCTTTAATAAGATATGTCGATTTTGTATAAACTTTTGCTTTTAATGGACATCCGCATTCACCACATTTAAAAGACCATTCTTTACCTTCAAATATCTCTTTCTTAGAAGGGCATTCTAAGCACACATTAAATCTCTTTTCTGCCAACTCTTGCTGTTCCGGAGTGTGGTCTATAATATTGTACCAAGCGGTTACTATTTCTTTAAGATTTATTTTCATGCTACAATAATGTTTTTTTATAATCCTTCTGTTGTTTTAACTTCACCCAATTAACCAACGTATATCTAGTCCCGCTTTTTACTGGTACTACCCTATGTTCAATATTTGATAAAAATAATATCAAATTTCCTGTACCTTTTTCAACTGTTAGTGTTTCGTTCTTCTCATCTTTTATTTGTAAATCGCCTTCTTCGTATCCGTCATTCAATTGTATTACTAATGAACAATACCTATCATAGTCTGTTATTTTTTTTCCGTGTGCATCTCTATGCCAATCAAAATGTCCGCCCGGATGATATTCAGTAAATTGAAATTGACTTTCTTCAAAATCCAGATCAAATCCTTTAACAAAAATATGCTGATTTAATAATTTGCTCATTTTTTCCAATAAAAATGGGAATTTTTTATAGTATGGATAAAATACCTGATTTGATTCTCTTACATCGGTATTAAGGCTTGCGTCAGCATAGTCCGTAACAATTTTTGAAGGTACTAATTCTAATTCACTTAATGAAAAATCCAATATCGCATTACATTCTTCTTTCGTTAAAAATTCAGGAGCCATTGTATAAGTAAATGCCATAATTTATTTTTTATAGTAAAGTTTTTGTTTTTTTTGCGATGTAATTAACAGGAGACCAATGTAAAAAAAATTGTACCACCCTTTCATTCTCTTGACATTCTAAAGAATCTCTCCAGTGTATGACTTTATCAGCATCAAATAATAAAACACCATCGCCAATATTCGTATTGAAACAGTATTCTTTATCTTCAATTTCTGCGCACAGAGACCATTCTTTATTTATTGTTGATTCTAAACATATGGACATAGTAACGCTAATATCTTTTCTGTCTAAATGCTTTTTTAGCATTGATCCGTTTACATATTCCCTAACAAAAGTGTTTACATTGAGTAGATCTTCAAAATTACTATTATACTCTAGCACTTTTGATTTTAATCTATCTAAATAGATGTTAAACGCAAACGAAGGTTCGAATCCATAAGAAATATTCGTACCTGAATATTCACCATCAGCTGAATTTTGATATTTTCTTTCAATATCAAATTTTTCAGTTAAGTATTTACATTCATCCTTTGCAAGAATATTTGGTATGAAATGAATCATAAATAACCCATTTAGTTTTATACTAACTATTTGCAGTTACAATTAAACTACCTATTGTTGCCATTGTGGTGTTTAATATATTAATCTCTGTATCTGTTATAATTTTTGCCATTTTTATTTAAATTTATTTAGGATGCTATTAGCATAATGGATAACAAGTTCCCCATGTACAAGACATATTCTTAGGACACGAAGAGCACGGGTACCAACAAGCGTTTACACATGACCAATTAGGACAAGAGAAAAGGTTATGTTCAATAGAAACAAATGATTCGTTATTGGTTGATCCTGACGTTTTAGTTAAGAACAACATCGCAGTTTCAACCGAAATGTACCATCCAGAGAATACTCTCTTAACTTGGTTATTTGATGCAACGGTTTTTCTTACGAAATTTATATTCTCGTCAGTTGTGTCTAACAATATGACATCGTCCCCAGGAAGTACACTAAATAAAGGTTTAAATGTTACCGTATCTTCTCTGTCCACTAAATATTTCGAACCCATCGTATCTTCCCAGGTACTTCCATCTTCAAATACTAACTCGTTTATAAAAGTTAGGGTATTTACTTTTTGTTTATTAGTCACTGTATTGGTAGTATATACGGCATTTGTTACCAAAGCTTCGTATGTAAGACCAAAATCTGAGGAGATATAACTATCTATACTGGTTCCCCCACTTTCATTTGGGATTTGAATTGTTTTAATAACATCCCCAACTTGTAGATCTAATCCGGTTTTAAATGTGCCGTCAGCCATTTCTACCGTGTCGGTATCCAACAATTTAGGTTGAAATCCATTAGGAGGATTTGTACTATAGCTCTCTTTAAAATCTGAATCTACCTCAAACGTAGTTGGATCGTATGTTACGTTATCTAGTAACATATTTTGATTCAATTTTGTGTATTGCCCAATTTGGATTGATTCTAAGTTTGGGGGAAATAAAATGTTTAAACTTCTTATTACAGTCAAATGCCCTTCCCATAGTTTATTTGGGTTATATAAATATTCCATTAAAAAATATTCCGCTGTGACATTATTTGCAATTAAGGTATCTAATTCGGATTGTGTGGTTACTTTAAAGAATTTTGGATAAACAGCCTTGTCATAACCCGGAAATCTAGATTTTAAAATAAAGTTAGGATGTTCCCCATTATCATTTATAGATGTAATGTTCGATACCAATGTACCATTATTGTCAAGGTAAGCAAATTTAGATCCGAAAGAAGAATCTTTGATCAAGTTCATAAATTCTATCTTATCTCTGCAATACGTGTCGTCAACTAAAGCTGTGGTGTCGTATGCACTTCTAATAATTAAAGTTGTCTCGTTATCTTCAATATATGGGATTGTGATAGATGTACTACCAACTCCGTGAAATTCATAAGTAACCGAACTTTCTTTATAATGAGCTTCTAATGCCACATGTAATGGACCAATATCTCCAACGTAATGTATCGCTTGGAAATTGTTATCCACAACAAATTGATACAAATTTGTTAAATCTAAACAATCCGCATCTTCTTCCACTTTTTCTGGGCCATCCCAACCTACTGCGGTGTTTATTTCGATCGGCCTTAAATTACCGTCTTTATCGTACATAAAGTCCGATCCTATCAATACTGTTCTCATGCTCTTTTTGTATATTTATTTATAAATCCCTATTTTTCAATCCGTATTTTATATATCTATACCAAATTCTCTCATGGATATAGTATTGGATCGGTTTATAAACCAGCTCTGCAACACCGAATGCTGCACCCACTTTTACCGAACCACTTATTAGCCACATTAATAAAAAACCAATTAATGTGCTAACAATCCTGTATGATATGGTTTTTGCTATGTGTCTTTTTCTTTCTACTGCCATTCTATTATGAGTTTGTGTCTAGTCTTTACTTTCTTCATGAAATATAGATCCATCAGCTAGCATGTGACCATTTCTGATAGCAGTTCCGCTGATTATTGCAACATCCGCAGGGGGTTCGTGGTAGATCACATCATATCCTACTCCCCTGCCATAGTTAACACTTTCTATGTCCGGGATCACAGAAATTAGCAACCTGCCAGTTTGAAGATAATCACTTAATGCTATTTTTAATTCTTCAAAAACCTCCTGGGCAGACTTTGGATTATTCTCGTCCTTGGGAACGTCTCTAATTGCTACCCAAACATTTTTACCCTGATTGAATTGTTGGTCTATTAACCACTGATGGCCTTTGTGCCAATTTTGCCATCTACCGATGTATAAAGAGTATTTTTTCATCTAGATTCTAGACCTATAAGCTTGAGAAGTTCCTCGAAAGATTTCTCTATACTGTCCCCATTATCAAACCAATAATAATTTTCTAAAGGATTTTCAAAGGAACTAACGTGGAATTTTTCTTTGCCAGAAAAATGCTTTCTGTTAAAGAAGACTTCTATAACGTCGTTATTCGCTTTTAAATCCTCCCTAATTGCACGATAAGGACAAACCATACTTATTACTACGTCGTGTCCTTTTTGGCTCATAAAACGAGCTATAGTGAATGACCTTTCTATATTACGGATCCTTCCGGAGTATGAGTAATCCGTATTCGGAAATATCTCTCTTAAATCGTCCCCGTCGATCCAAATTGTTTTTTCTCCAAGTTTATCTACAAGATTCTTTGCCATTTCTGTCTTTCCGGTTCCTGGCTGACCTATAAAAAGGTATATCATAATTAGTGGTTTAGTTCCCTACTGGGATGTATTTTAAATTGTTTTGATCTATATTTAGATATCTCCAAACGTCTATTATTGTTGATCCTTCTGGGAATTTTAGATGCTTAAAGAATTGATGCTTAGTTCCGATGAAGTATGTCCCTCTTTCAAAGGTGATCTCCTGATCTATGAAAGGATCCCAATGGATTGCTTCTATTCCTCTTTCTTTTAGAATGTTATGAAGAAGAATTGCAGGAGATCCTAGGATTAGATTTGTTTCTTCCTTGAAAGTTTTTCCTAGAATATAGTAAGGACCAGGATTTTCCTGGATCAAATCTGCAAGGAATTCTGTGTGATTCTCTCTTGCTTCCATGATATCTTCAAAGAAATTGTGGGAAAGACCAACTTTCTCCGACAGCCAGCTCATAGCTATATTGTCCCTAGGATGGCATCCACCGCCGTCTCCCATTCCGCCATTTAGATATTTCCCAGAGATTAATCTCTGATCTGCCATTTTAATAGCACCCATAACAGAATCTACGTTTGCCCCTGTCTTGTGACAAATCTCCATTACTGTGTTTGCAAAGACTATTTTCATTCCGATAAATGTGTTATAGCACACTTTTACCAACTCCGCATTTTTTATCGAGGTTTGATAAAAAGGTCTTTGATGAAGGGTTTTATAAAAATCCTCGACTTTTCTTGCTACCCAATCTTTTTCAGTTCCAAATAGAACAAATTCAGGATTTAAAAAATCCTTAATTGTGGTTCCCATTGCTATAAAAAAAGGATTGTAACAAAGATTGAATTTCTCGTTGACTTTTATAATAGGAATTATTTCTCTTTCGATAGTACCGGGTAAGACCGTGGATATAATTATGACTATTTTTGTCTCTGAAGATTTTTCTATTTCCGAAGAAATCTTTTTTATCCCCTCTTTTAAAAATGTGTAATCGAAATCGCTTCTCTCCTCTGGAATTCTTGTAGATCCCTCAAATCTATAATCGTGGGGGGTTTGTATAGGAACGAATATAATCTCGCTGTTGGATACAACATCTGCTATTTCACCAAATTTTATCTGATGGTCCTGCAGTAGATCGTTTGCAAGTTCTTCTTCGTATGGGATTTTTCTTTCATCTAAAAATATTTTAACGTCTGGATTAATATCATATCCCCAAACTTGGTGTCCAGCTTTGTTAATTGCTAGAGCACAGGGTAATCCCAATTTACCCAATCCTACGAATCCTATTCTCATTTAAATTATTTATTAATGTTTGTAAATAAAAGGATCTCTTTTTCTTAGCTCCTCTATTTTCTTTTTTATTGCCTTTTTCCTTCTTTTTCTTTCAAAGTATTCCTTGATCCTTTCAATTAGTTTTTTTATAGCATTCATATTCATTATAGTATTTTTTTTGGAAAAATCCTCCAGTAATCAGAAGATTCTTTATTTAAGATTGAATAAAAAAGATAGGCATCATTTTCGAATTCCAGAAGATCTGGGAATTCTTTGTTTATTCTTTCTACATATTCAATTCCAAAATCTGATATTATTCTTTGTCTAACAATAAACATTATTTCTTTCAATGTTTTCATTCCATTAAGATGAAGAAACCCATCAAAATCATTAAACACATTCTTTCTGATATCATCCATAGATTCCAATCTAGTTGAATTGTACTGTGAATTTATAATCAGTCCCCCTGGAGTTTTATCATATCTTGAAGGATTGTCATCAAAAAAGAATTTAATTCTTCTAGGTTCTTCCATGGGGGTCATTCCTGGATTTTTAGACTTCCACTCTTCAGAATCTCTACTTATAATCATTCGAAAAACAGCAGGGAAAAAAAGTTGTTCTATTATACAGGCATTATAATAATCCGAATCAAAAAATTCACGATTGTCGTAATACAGGTTTAAACAATATTCTGATATCTCTTTTATTAAATCTGTTCTATGCCCTCCAAAAATAGACATATTGGGAATATCTGAAAATTTAACGTGACTAACTAATTCTTCTGGTAATTTTTCAATCGCTTCAAAAGAATTTTTCATGTAAGTTTTATAAATCCCCCGATCGGTCAGTCCAAAATTTAAAAGATCCTTAGTTTCGGGAAAGCAGAAGTATAAAGCATCCCGTATTTCAAAGTTGTAATTTTTAAAAAAGAAAGAATCCAAATCTATATGAATGAAAGGATCTTTCTGGAGGGAGTATGTAATTATCTTTGGGATAGAAAAAGTACCAAATTCATCGGAGCTATTAAATATAGTAAATATATCCTTGTACGGTAATCCTATTTTTTCTATTATAGAAGCAGATTTTTCGTCAGTGTAAAGATAGACGTGAATATAATTTCTTCTAGCTAATAAACATGAAAGAGACATCTGATAAAGAATCTCCTTAGTCAACCTCCCGCCTGGTCTTGGAAAATATGTATGAACTATATTCAATGTTAGATAAGATTTTTTTTCGATCCGAATCTTTGAAATTTCTTGCCCGCTTCTAAAATTGGATCGAAATTTCTTGCTGTCCTTATTGAGTCTGAAAGATCTAAATTCTCCTCCCATCTAACAACTAAATCGTCCATTTCACTATTGTAATAGTCAGGCATATATGCTTTGACGAAAGCTAGATGATCTTTAATTTTAGGGTGGTAATCTGTTCTGTTCAAATCTTTAAAGAAATAAAGATCTTCCGGACTTGGATTTCTTTCCTTATTGAAATCCTGCATGTTATTCCTTGGTATAATATCCTTTATGTCATTCCAACAGGACAATACCCTGTTATGCTTTTCTAGTTCCATGTGAAGTCTGAAAATATCTTCGCCTCTGAGATCAAAAGCACATAAAATTTTGTAATCACATCCGATTTGATGTAGTAGTGTTTTTATTGTTTTGATTGCAAACCATGTAGTATAGTATCCAAATTCATCAGACCAATATTTTTCTATGTAATTGTCATCAAAGAATGTTTGATTGTAAATATTACCTGCCATTAACCAATTAGAATTCCTATCTATTAGATCTGACCTAGTGTAACTTGTGAGCATAACTATAACAGTATCGTTATTTGTTATTTGATGCACGGAATGGCATTCATATAAACTGTTTGCTATTAATTGATTTCCACCACCACAGAATCCCCAATTCTGATACGATGGGTAATAATTTCCAATCATATCTGCCCAAGTTGGATAAAAATAATTAGTAAAACTGCAACCAAACGCAAAGAATCTTTTATTTCCCATTAAATTAAATTTTTTTTTATTTTACCATTTAAACGATCCCAAATTTCCTCTAAGATTTTAACTATTGGAAGATTTGGCCCTGCTGAATGATTTTCGTTATATTTAGCATCGTGAAGTTTTTTGAAAACTGATTTATTATAAACGCACGTTTCGTACATTTCGTATCTTATTCTTTGAAGCTCCACTAAAGGTTTTTGTGAGAATCTTTCTATTTCTTTTATTATCATTCTTCCCCTGATCCTTGAATTTTGCTCTTCGTCATAGGATTCATCTATCCATTTGTCGAATGTTCTATACCCAAGCTTCTTTAAGTACTTTAATGTACCAGGATTTCCAAAAACCATAAATGGATGACCCATTATAATAGGTTTCCATATTTTTTCAGAAAGAAAAAGGGTTCCGCTGTTCACCAGAGTTTCAGTTACCACCGAGATAAAAGTGTTCTCGTGATCCTCCTTACAAATTACATTTGCAAGATTATATTGAAGTGTTCTGTCTATTATAATAGGAGATCTTTCTATTAAGGTTGTCACCCAAGTTTCTTTTTCCCTGTCATATCCCACATTCCCTATTTTCCCTAGACTAACTTTTCCTAGATCGATAAGATTTTGTTCTAGTAAATCCGCTAGAAAATAAATTCTATGTGCTCGTGTTGCTCTGTTGTATGATAAGAAAAGGTATTTGCTATCCGCTGGTTTAAACTCCACTGGGGGATCTGGATAATCTTTAAGTGTATTCCAGCATTCAAACGATTGAAGAGGTATTGCTTTAAAATTAAGTCCTTTTTCTTTGATTCTTTCTTCTGAGATCAAATTTCCATTTATGTAAATAACATTTTCTGGAGGTAAATTTTGGTCCTTAGTCCATTTTTCGATTATTTCAAAGTCGTCATTTTCTTCCATTCCTGAATATCCTTCGAAATTTAAGACCATGACTATGGAGCATTTTTTATTTCTGACATCGTCAAGGTATTTTGGATTAACACAAGAAAATCCTATTTCTCTATTTAGTCTAAAAAAATCAGGATTGAATATATTAATCAAATAGATGTGAGGGGAATTTCCAAGTTCTTCTTCCGTTAAGAATCTTACAGTGTCCCCGTAATGAGGACAAACTAAACTCTGCGTGACAAATTTGTCAAGAACCTTCCCGTCTTCCATATGAACGTTCCATCTTCCCCACATGAGAGGAAATGTAGGATCTCCAAGTTCTTTGATATACCAGGTAGGGGAAGATCCGTTTGGTCTATAATAGTCTATTACAGAATCCCATTTCTCTAAACTTAAAATTATTTCTTTCATATGAACTTAGGAGTCGGTTTTGGAGGTGATGGATAAACACCAGATTCGAAGTGTGTTATTCTACCATCATTCATTGTTGCAACCGGTATTGAAGTATCTATCTTGATGGATTCGTACCATTCTTTTAGTTCAGGGAAGGTTGAAACAAAGTCTTTTTTTCTTCTGTGATCGTATTGATCGTAAAAACTTTTAAAGTCGTGATGAAGTATTGATTTATCATCTTCTGTTGTATTGTGACCCTTATCAACAACTTCTATATAATCTATCAGTCTTTGAAATTGTGCAATTTCTCCCATACTAAATAAACCAGGAATCATATTTTCTTTGAACCAAGCTGATAGCTTTTTGTGCAATTCTTTTTTAACTTCATCAGGTAAAGCAAGCGGGGACATAAATCCAGGCCATCTTAAGATATTAAAATCAACATTGGGTTTATTGTTGCCGTATTTTAATTTTAATTCTATCATGTCATCTAAGAATTCTGTGATGCTAAATAGACAAAGACTGTTAATAGTCATCATTATAGTCAACGATCTTAAGTTGGCATTCTCAATAAAATTAACTAGATTCTTTCTCCAGGTTTCGTAGATTAATCCATCTCTGATATACTCAGCATGTTTTCCGTAAGCCTCGTTACTTGTGTAAATATCAAACTCTTTAACCTGTAGGGTCTTTGTAATTTCTATTAATTTTTCAAGAGTGTTTTCGTTCATTCCTAAATTTGAATTAACAGCAACTCTTAAATTCTTTGAAGGATTTTCTTTTAGAACTTCTACAAAATCCCAAAAGTTATGACTTGCTGAAGGTTCACCTCCGGTGATTCTGATCTCTTCTAAGGTCTCCGATAACTCCGGCCACCATTCAAAAAATGCTTGGACAAAAGGGTTTCTCTCGTTGTGTTTTCCAAATTTTTCCGCCCACGATCCGTCACTTCTGTATGCACCTGCAGCATCAGTTTTCATTTTCTGATATGGCCCAAATTCTTTTAGTTCTTTTGCCCAGGTTGTACTATATCCAGCATTACAATAACTACATGCAAAATTGCATGTACGATCGAAACTTATCTCTAATGTTTTTAACAAGACATCATCCTTGTAATCCATTTCAGATATTTTTTTAATATCCTCTTCCTTATAAATGATGCTTTTGTATATTCTGTCAGAAACGTTGTTTCTTCCGATATCTTCGATCTTCCAGCAATATGAGCATTCTGCAGGTCTTACCCCAGTCAGCATCATTTTTCTCATTTGTTTTTTATGCTTGGTGTTATGCAAAGCAGAAGGATTCGTTTTAATCTCTTCCAAATCTATTGGGTGAGGAAGCGGAAGGTGACAAGATCCACTGTATCCATGTCCTAGATGGATACTTGCATTGTACCATTTTGCTGCACAAAAACTACCGCTAATACTATTTAGATGTTTTTCCCTCCAATCAATTAACTCTTGTGACATATTTCTCTTTTTATATTTTATGTATGAAGTTGCAATTGTCGGTTAAATCGTAACTTTTATTGTGAACAAATCTTTCAAATTCATGCTTTGCCATTGTTTTACCATCTTTCATTATTTCCAATTCGTGCATTATAAATGATGCATAATTTAGATTAAATCCATTCTTTGGAAAATTTCCAGCTCCAAATATTATATGGGAATTATCATCGCTTGCTAATTTGTCCTTAACGAAATAAAGAAGCTGTGGAATATCGTCTATTGAGATTGTTATTACTCCGTCTATCTTCTTTATTGTTAATTCGTATTTTTCTCCAGGTACCCATTGAAAGTTTGAACTCAAGTATTCAGATTCTCCTTTATCGTCAGTTACTATAAAAAGAAATCCATACTCTTCTAAGTCAAATCCAAAATAGCTAGGAAGCTTTGCAAAAAGAGTGGATTTTTCTTTTATCTCTTCTTCTATCTCAAACACTAGTCTAAATTTAAAATCCCCGTCATGATCAAAGATAAGATTTGCTGGGTCTTTAACGAAATTCTGTCCTAGCAGGTTTGGCCACATTATCCAAGGCTCACCCTTATTGATTTTTAACATCTTCGTATAATTTTTTTAATTCTGGAAAAGTTTTTAAGAAATCAGTTCCTCTTCTTCTATCGTGTTCGTCTACAAAGATCACAAAATCTTTTCTGTTTTTTTCCACATCAAACCCGTCTTCAGATATTGCATAGTCGTAGAGTCTCTTCATTTTTTGTATTTCCACTTCAGAAAAACCGTAGTACTCGCTGGTAAATTCCGGCGATGCGTAATAGAAAGCTTTTTTTGCTGCTTCAAGTATTAGTTCTTTATGATCTCTTTCAAGGATCTTAACAGACTGATGTGTTGGCCATCTTAAATATGAAGTATCAAGCTGGATAGCAGATACCCAGTATCTTTCCTTATTGTGGTATTTCTTTTTCAATTCAAAGATCTTTTCCACCAATTTTGGATAACTAAATACCGATAGAGCATTGAAAGTCGCCATAACATTAATAGTTATTTGTGGTATTTCGGAAAGAATAAGCTCTATGTTTTCCATAAAGTGATTGAAATCTAATCCAAATCTGATGTACTCTGCTTGTTCTTCCCATGCTTCGCACGATGTAAATACTATTAATTCATTTACTCTTTTCTCCTCTATTATTTTTTTACAAATCCCTATAAATCTTTCAATGAGATTTCTAGGCACTCCTAAATTAGTATTGATAGAAAGATTTAAATTCCTATTGGGTTCGTCAGTCTCTGAGATGAACTCTAGGATCTTCCAGGTGTCTTTAGAAAGTAAAGGTTCTCCACCCGTTATTCTAAATGTGTGAAGATCGTTATAAAGATCTGGCCACCATTTCCAAAATGCATTAACATATGGATTTTCTTCTGAGTGTTTATAAGGTATTTGTCCAGTTTCTTTTGGCCATTCTAAATCGTTAAAATTTCCAGATGTCGGATATCCCCCGTGTTTCTCGACTTCTTCCATCCACTTCGAAGAAAACATTGGACTACAATACGAGCATTTAAAATTACAAGTGTTTGAAAAATTAACCTCTACGTATTTTGGATTGTAATTCTCGCTCCATCTAAGATCTTTTATTTCTTCAAAATGTGACAAAGACCAAGGTTCTGAGCTTTTAAAAACCCTGTCAGAAAAAGATTCTGAACTATCTTCAACTTTCCAACAATAGTTACATTCTTCTGGTCTTCTGCCAAGAAGCATTTCTCTCCTTCTCTTTTTCTTATGCTTTGTGTTATGTAATGCTGTAGGATTATTTTCTAATTCTTTTAGAGGTATTTTGTGAGGTGCTGGATGGTGACATGAATGTGTCGTTCCATTATGCAGGTGCATAGTAACCTGTGTCCATTTAGCAAGGCACATACCACATCCAACAGAATTTAATTTATCTTTTACCTCGCTAAATATTCCATGATTATCCATTATGCTTTACAATTTATTAGTATGGTATTATTACCAAGATCCTTTACAGATACAACTTCATATTTCATGCTATTGTATCCTTCCGTTTTATAATTTATAGCCCTTTTCTGCATTTGGGTAACAAATCTTCTTTCGTTTCGAGCAGTGGTTTCACCTTTGGCCCATTTATTATTGACTAACCCTTCATCAATATGTGGCATACACTCAAAATTTCCTTCTCTCCTGTATGGAATGGGCATATCAGTTACTGAAAAATTATCAGTCGAGAAAGTAACCCCTTCTATTTCAGCTTTGATCCCATTAACGCGATCCCTTATAATCGATCCTTCTGTATCATCAAAAACATAATGCATTATAGGATTCACATCCAAATTATGAAATGCTGTTACCTTATTTTTTCTATCAACGCTTTGATCGAATATCATAATTTCAGCAACTTTACCTCTAAAATGGATAGGATTTTGATCGTCAGCATTTGTTCCTATGTAGCTTGGACTTTTATCAGCGTAATCAAACATTCCCGCGGGTATAATAGTGGATACTTCATCTCTAATTCCTTTCTCATTAGATTTTCCAAGTTCATCATTCAAAAAGAAACTAAATTTACGTTCCGCTTCTTTATAGGATGTTGTTACCCAAGACCAAACATCATCATTTCTTTTTAACCAATTATAAGACATTCCTTTCCCTCTGTCATACACTATAGAAGTAACAGCTCTAGAATTATTAAAATTTATAGAATATGGACAATAACTTTGTTTTCTAAAAACTGGAAATTCTACAAATTTCTTATCTTCTTCTCCGATAAGCCATTCATTATATTTTTCTGGTTGTTGCTCAGGTTTAAAAAGAACTGCAACTGTATGGTCTCCACTTAATATCTTATTAATATTTTTTACCCAAGGTATTTTTATATGCGATCCCTCACCATCAAAAACAGCCACGGATTTATTTTTATATTTTTTATAAACTCGACAATTTGTATATCCCTCAAAATGCGCTCGATAGAAAAGATCATCGTCTTCCATCCCCCAATCCCAGTAATCGTTTGAATATCCATTCGTTTTTTCAACTTGTTCTTTAGTGAAAAGAACAACACCACCAAAATATTGCTCGTAGTTTAATTTAAAATCGTATTTAGATAATTTTGTTGCTATATGAACGGGATTTTCTTCCGGATATGAATAATCACATTCATCGGAGAGAGGAAGCATATCAATATCATGCCAAGCAATATAATCACATCCATCTTCGAATGCAAATTTAGCTGCTATGTTCTTCATCAAACCCCTATTAAATAATTTATCATCTGCTTGATGTGCAACATAGAATTTATGATCTATTCCTTTTTTATTTAAAAATTCCGTCAGATGCGGAACTAATTTTTGTAAATGATCATATCTGTTTCTATAAGGTATGCAAATTCCCAACTTGTGCTTCATATTCCTATATTAATATGTGTTATATTAGATGTGGTATTTTTTCCGTGCTCCGTAAATTTAAGATCCTTCAATCCGTCACCTTTTATAAGATTGTTGTTGAGTAATATCTCATTGTGAAATCTTAATTGGTTCCATCTAGTTGCTTTATCTTTCCATTTATTTTCAAAAAATCCATTCTCTTCGTGCTTTAAAGACTTGAATGTGCATTCTCTTCTCATTGGAATATCGATGATCTCATGTTTACCCACTTTTCTTTCCGATATTTCGCACTTAAATATTGATGCATCATTTCCGTTTCCTGACAGATCTTTCAATTTATAAGCTTCTATGAATTCTGAATCGTAATGAACATGGAGAGTTCCCGAATCTTTATATTCAGAAAAATCAAGATTCTTTGAAAGATCCATAACTTCCTCCTGTGATAATTCTTTTTCTATTACACCAAATGTGTCAATGAATCCTGAATAGAAATTAGGATCTCCTTTTCTTTTTGGATTTCCTGCTCCCAAATAAAAGTATTTCTGATCTTCATAAGAATATGTGGTTTCAAATCCTCCGGTTTCTCCGATAAGAATCCCGTCTTGATACACTAGAATTTTTCGTGTTTTTGCGTTTATCGTAGCACAAATATTTGTTTGATAGTTTGGTTTTATATCAGAATTGACATAATAAGCTTTACCTTTTTCGTCGAACGTGCAAAAATTATATCTCATAAAGGAATTATAAGATATTGCAGTATCATATCCAGGTATACTAAATGCTGTAAAATTATCAAAGTCCTTTTCTGGGTCATACATTAGACCAACCGGATTAAAAGATAAGAATATAGTTAGATCTTTATCCAAATCGATTGTGTTCCTAGCTCTCACATATGAATCTTTCCCGTTAAAAAGCAAAGATGTGAATCTCCCGCTTCTTGAATTGTTCAATTTCTTGGTCCCTAATAAAGACCCATTTCTTTTGCATCTAAGAAATAGATCATCATCTTCAAATCCCCATCCCCAATACTTGTTAGAATACCCATCTATTCTCCGGAATTCCTCCATAGGGAAAAGAGTGACTCCTCCAAAATATTGATCCGCTGCTTTTTTTATTTCCTTGGTGTCCTCATCAATAACTTTGGTAGCAAGATGAACAGGGTACTCTGAATAAGAATAGTCTGCATCTATAGGAATGAGATCAACATCATGGAATATGACATAATCGCATCGAAGCTTTCTTGCATACTTAAATCCTATATTTAAAATCATACCCCTGTTAAATTGTCTAGCATCATCTTGGTTTACTATTATTAATTCAAAGGGTATTTTTTTAGAATCCAAATACATAGATATTTTAGACCTGAATTCATCCAGGTGATCCCATCTATTCCGATGGGGAACTATTATACCTAATTTTTTATTCATTTATATTACCGTTCTTTTTTCCAGAAGCGATGATTAAAAATTCGGAAAGATAGTGCTGAATCCTATTGCTCCATTCGTCTTTATCTATATCTTCTAGCCACATAGAAATGTCCTCTAAAGAATTAGATATTTTTTCTAAAGCTTTAACCTTTCTGAGCTCTAGTTCTGAATTTTCTTCTGGTTTTTTCTTTGATACTGCCATGACTTTATTTTTAAATTGATATAATTTTTTTAATTAGTTTTTTCCAGTTTTTGTAATCGCCGTAATTCCGGACCATTCTCTCGAACATGAACCCCGGATTTTCAACGTCAATCTTAGAATCATTCTTTATTATAGCATCATACATGATTTTATATTCGTCTGAAAATGAATAATCTTTTTTAATTTCTGCAACCGCCTTGATTCTTTCAAGACATGTCGAATCCCATTTAAAATGATGCACCTGAACAGAGTATTCTTCTATTGGAGCAATTTGTGGATGACCCCAACCTTGCCATCTCCATGTGGTATGATCTAATATTTTTGCATAATGCTGACCTGGTGTGATTTCTACATTTCCTTTCTTCAAACAAATCTTATTAGGGCAAGCTCCGCTGAGTGGATATCTAAAAAAACCAGCCAATGGAAATTGATTGAAAATATCTTCCTCATCTTTAATCTGAGGGAATTTTCCATTTTTTCCTATTCTATCTACAAATCCACCTCTTACAATTTCCCATCCATTTTTTTCGCAATCTATTGTGATCTTTCTAGGTTGCATTGGGTATAGATGAAACTCGTCAATATCTGCTACGATCCACCAGGTATTTGGTTCTCCTGCTGTATATTGATTATATGCCTTCGTTACTCTCTCCCAATCAAATACCCTATCATAGATAACATCTATAATTTTGACCCCGCTAATGTCCATTATAACGCTCTCTACATCGGATCTTAGATTAGGATGTAAATCAGATTCATAAACAACAAAATCTATCTCATCGACGTATAGATTTTTATAGTGCTTAATGAAGTGAGGGATTAAATTAATCCCATGTCCAACCACACAAATTACTTTAAGCATTATTTTTCTTTTTAAAGATTGTTATACCAGAAGATGCTGGTTTATTCTTAATTGACCCGTAATTAAAAAGATTTAAAACTTCCCAATCAGAATCGGTAAAATCCTTAACAAATCTTCCAGGCCCAGAAAAATCGTGAAAATCTTTTTTCTGATCCTCTGACACTATGTAGTTTTCTGAGAATCTTAAATCAGTGTCATGCACTAATATGATTCCGTTGGTGGACATTATGTTCTTATAAAGTTGAAAATCTTTTGAAACGCCTTCGTATGAATGATCCCCGTCTATGAATAAAAAATCCACTTTAAGGTCTTGCATAACAAAGAAATCATAATAGGCTTTTTCCGATGTTTCTTTTATGAACCTCGGATAGAATTTAGTTCGATAAAATCCATTTTCATCTTCCATATTAGATTGTCCACCTATTCCATTACACGGATCAACAACATAGGTTGCACCTATATCACCCCAATTATAATCGGGATTTCCTTCAAATATTCCCGAACTATGCAAATCTATCCTTGCTTGGGTCATGATTCTAGGGATAAATCCACCACCGCTTCCGATACAGACACAATTCTTAGATCTTGTAAATTGAATCAGAGAATAGACTAACAGGCCATCGCCCATATCAAAATCTGTCGCCCCATGTGACCAGCGGAAAGGAACAGGTTTATCCCCGTCGTTTGTTAAATTCGATTTTATGTAGTCTAAATTCAGTACCATCATTTTATTTTATACAACAAATTAGAAAGATTTCACTAAAATGAAACTTAGCAATAGATATCGGGTATTACATTATATAAACACGCGGAATTATATTACATTTAGGATATGGGACAGAAAATAATGACAATAGGCGATGTTCACGGGAGAGACACTTGGAAGTTTCTTACCCATGGGAGTAGTTATGAATTTGAGCAGTGGTCTATTATGATCGACAGCGGGGCAGATCCAAATGATGAATTATTTAAGAATGATTATCCATACATGGGTGTAGATAAGATTGTTTTTATTGGAGACTATGTTGACAGCTTTACTATCAGCAATGTAGAAATAAAAAAGAATCTGGAAGATATTATTCTTTTTAAAAAATCACTTCCCGATAAAGTAGTTCTTCTTTGGGGAAATCACGATGTCCAATATTTCATTCCAAACCAAATATGTAGTGGATATAGGCCAGAGGCAAGATGGGATCTACAGATTCTTTTCGATCATAACAAAGATCTTTTTCAAATGGCTTATCAAATTGATGAATATCTCTGGACACACGCTGGATTACTAAAACCTGTTCTTGCTGATATGCTAAAGACGTATTCAGAATTAAAAGAGTTTAAAACTGAAATGGATATACTGAATCATGCTTTTGAAATGGAAATCCCTCAGATATTTCAGGTAGATGGTGCAAGTGGTGGATGGAGCATGTACGGCGGACCTCTTTGGGTAAGACCTAAACAGCTTGAACAATATGGTCTTAAATTGAACCAAATAGTTGGTCATACCCCACAAAAGAAATTAACAGAAATAGAAATAGGGTATGGGTATAAAATCTGGTTGACCGATTATATTGAATATAACGAGGAATCTGATATTGTACCATTTATACTAGAGATATGATAACAAAAAAAACTAAAGAGAGAGCTAAAAAAATAATGGATGGAACATACGTACCCCCAGAGAAAGATCCGGTAAAATACACCTTTGAAGTAACCGAAAAACAGTATAAGAAGTATGAGAGATGGAGAAGGGCTAAGAAAAAGAAAGACGGAGAACTATACGTCGGAGCTATTGGTGGTGCTTACACTTTCTGTTTCACCGCAACAGGGATAGGGGAAATAGTGACTGTGAAAGCAGCAGACGGGGACGAATTGGATTTAACAGATTATAATACATGGTAATGAAAGTAATATTTTTAGATCACGACGGAGTGATATGTCTCTCTAACAATTGGGGAGGAAGAGCAAAGAAACAGAAAGAATATGGACGCAAAATGAGTCAAGGAATTGACGAGCTTCCAGTTGATGTTAGATTTGATAATTTTGATAGGAAGGCAATCGATGTTCTGAATTCCATTCTGGAAGAGACCGGTGCTGAAATAGTGGTTAGCTCAGATTGGAAAAGATGGGCAACAGTAGAAGAACTTGGTGAATATTACGAGCAGCAAGGAATCATCAAAAAACCTATTGACGTGACACCATTTTTTAGAACACTTCAGACTGATGGTAAAATACCCGGATATGAAGATTTCGTATGGGATAGAAACGAACAATTAGAGCAGGAAAGACATTTTGAAATTTTGGATTGGCTAAAGAACCATCCAGGAGTAACTCACTGGGTTGCTATTGATGATTTAAATATGAATATATCAGTTAGTACGCATCATTACGGAGATTTTGATCGCGAATGGGGTTTGACAAATTTTGTTTGGACTCCGCAGATGACAGAAGGAATTAAACAGTCAGGAAAGAAAGAAAAGATTTTAGAATTTTTAAAATAATTATTTATGATGGAGTATGTATTTGTATTTGGAATTATGTTTTTAGCAATTGCATTAATCTCGTGGTCATGGGTTAAAGGAATTGATTATATGAGAGAAAACCATCCAGATTACAAGGGAGATGATTTTTTAAATTGGGGTAATGAAAAAATAGACGACGAATTTAGTAGGCAAGCTATAGCGAATCAACCGGAGATCAAAAAGAAATCAAATCCTAAACAATTTGAGGGAATCAAAAGTGATGAACATTTCGTAAAAACAAGAAAGAAAAAGAATCAGACAAATTAGTAATTTAGGATACTAAAATAAAATTAATAGAATTATGAAAAAAATAAGTAAATACAAAAAACAAATTGTTACACTCGTAACAATACTTTTATTAGTAACATGTGGGATTTTTCCTGCTTTAAGTGCAGCTAATACCTTACTTAATTTAGTAGGAGGTATAGGTGCATTGGTATTACTATTATGGGCTGGATTGGAATTGAAAGATTATGTCATTTTAAACGAGATCCAGTCATCGGAACTAACCAACGGTCAATCAGAAAAGATAGTTTCAGATATTGAGAATAAAGAATTATACACCAGGCAAAAATCGAATAGCAAATCTAAAACACAAAAAACAAAATAATATGGCATCATTTAGTAGATATGATAACCAATACGACGAGAGAGGTCAGAAAAGAAGTCGTGAAGAATTAGACCAGTTAGAAACACAATTTAATCAAGAACAACAACAAAAAAGAAAACAGATTATGAGAAACATTTTAATCGGAGTGGGATTATTTTTTACCTTAACATTCTTATTCTTCTCTTGTGAGAGAATTGATGCAGGACACGTAGGTGTCAAGGTAAATCAGTACGGTGATAATAAAGGGGTGGATGATGTAGTAGCAGTTACTGGTATGGTGTTTTTTAATCCATTCACTACAGCGATTTACGAGTTTCCCACATTCATTCAGCACAAAGAATATAAAGGAGAAAATTCTTTTGTAGTAAACAGTAAGGATGGTTCAGAATTTAGTGTGTCGCCAATTATGAATTATTCGGTCCAAAGAGATAAAGTACCAACAATATTTAGTAAGTATCGTAGACCGTTAGAAGATATTGAAGAAGGTTTTTTAAAGACTGCTGTATATGATGCATTCAGATTGGCGACTAATAAATATACGGCTGATGAGTTAATTTCGAACAGAGCGGTATTTGAAATTGAAGTTCGTAGATTATTAGATGGACAGTTATTGAAAGAAGGTTTTATTATCAATCAATTTACTTCTAACTTAATCTACCCTGAAACGTTTAAGAAATCTATTGAAGCTAAAAATAATGCGGTACAGGCAGCTTTAAGGGCTGAAAACGAAGTTAAAACTGCAGAAGCACAAGCTAAAATTAAAGTGGCAACCGCCGAGGGTAATGCACAAGCTATGTTAACGTCTGCAAAGGCAGAGGCAGAATCAAATAGAATGAAACAACAGACATTAACTCCTTTACTATTACAGTTAGAATATATTAATAAATGGGACGGAAAACTTCCTGTTTATGGAACTGCACCTATGTTATATAAACCTGTTAATTAAAATTTATAGGAAACTAAACTTTCCATCTGATATATAACATCCAATTAGTTCTTTAAAATACGGGGATGCCTGGCATTTGATCCGGATGCGAATGGTAATACTACACGCAGAGGTATGGTACTCATCCTCTTTAATCTCGGTACAAACAGATAAACGACAACGAATTGTCAACAATGACCTTCGAAGATGCTATGTCTTTCGTAGGTGCTGATTACGCAGTAGCTGCCTAATCAAAAAATAGAGCCGGACTACATACGCTCAGTAACAGAAGTAGCTATAAAGGTGGATACCAATTGAACCCAAAATCGAATTGGAAACATCAATGATAACGAATGTATAAATCTTTATCTATTTTGTTAGACAAGAAAAACTAACTAAGCGTGTGAGACGTTAGTATTGTTATTACTTTCGGAGACAGGGGTTCGAATCCCCTCATCTCCACAATATTATATCGTAGGGTAGAGCAGTGGTAGCTCGACGGGCTCATAACCCGTAGGTCGGGGGTTCGAATCCCTCCCCTGCAACCATTAAAAGGTATCAATTCATTGATGCCTTTTTTAGTGATATATAGATTCAAATATCAATTCAAATGATCAAAAAGTATATAGATTTTCTTAATGAATCCATCAAATATCTCTCGACTGATGAATTATTCAATTGGTTAGAAGAAAGAAGAGATCACACATTCATCGCTCTTGATACGGAAACAACAGGATTAAAAGGTCCAAGAATGGATCAATTGACACAGATTGCTGCAATAGCGTTCTCTTTTGATTATGACACATTATCATTTACGGAGATTAGCAGATACAATAAAAAGATTTCTTTAACTCCCGAAATCAAAGCATTAAAGCAATTACCAGATTCAAAAATTCAAGGGGCTCTTAAATATAACAGATACGGAGTAAGCGGGGGAAAATTCGAAGATGAGCAAGTTGTTATTAATGAATTAGTTGATTTTGTTGGACAGTTTGAAAATAGTATTTTATTAATTCAAAATGCTCCTTTCGATATGCCTATGATTAATGTTAGAGCAAAATTCAAAAGACTTAATAGCGAGGTATTTGATACCAAAGATTTTTTTGCATATTTCTTAATTCCTACATTACAGAAATTAGGAGAGACTGATCCAGAAGTTCAGGCAATGCTTGACACATTCGGTAAATCCTCTAGCGGAAAGGTTTATACATCTTCTCTGCCTAAGGTTGCTGCTGGATTAGGTGTTGACCCAAGCGGAGCTCATGATGCTTTGTATGATTGTACTTATATGGTTCAAACATTAGAAAAAGCTTTCCAAATCGTTAGAGACAATTCAGAAATAGAAAGAAAAGAATTTCTTAGACCAAGAATTTCCACAGATCGTTATATAAAAATGAAGAATAAACTGAATAGAAGATAATGATTAAAGGATTCTCTGCATATATTAATGAACAGTATGCCAACCCGAAAGAGGTTGTAAATATACCATACGGAAATCCTCAGATGGAGCAGAAGGAAAAAATGGATAAAGGATCACCACTTTATCTTTCAGTAAAAGACACGGACATCTGGGAGAAATGGAAATCTTCTCAACCGCCACTGCAAAGTTCAGATGCTGCAATAAAAGCAATCGAGGAATTAATATTAATAGGATCATCTCAAACTGATGAGGATAGAGAATTCGTAAAAGATGCTGAGTACGATATGAAATCTATTTTTATTAAATTCCTAAAACTTAATGGAGTGGAAGAAGTTACGATAGAAGATCTTAAAAAGATAAGCGAAGAATTAGATCCTATAACATTCCATTTAAAATACATTTTTAATTATCCTAGACCATATCAATTGGCTGGTGCATTAAAACTTCCTTTATATCCTTCTCAAACCACTGATGCATGTAGTCCTGCATATCCATCAGGTCATTCTATAGATTCTTTTGTAATTGGGGGATTATTAGGAAAAAAATTCCCTCAATTAAAAGAAGAAGTTGAAAAATTAGCAGAAAAAATTTCAAGATCAAGATTGCAAGGAGGTATACATTTTGAATTCGATCAGGAGTTTGGTAGACAAATTGCTAATGATATTTTAGACCTCGATTTCCTTTCCATTTAACGCTTTTTTTGCATAAAAAATAAAACACGGGGGATTCTGTGTTTAATCTAGTTTCTTGAATATATAAAGGAACTCTGTAGAGTCAAAATGCAAAGAAATAGATGCCATTAATTTTAAGAAACGTTAAAGGTTCGCCCCTGACCATCCAAGAAATGGATGACAACCTGACTTTTTTATATAACAGTATATCAACAGGGACGTCAGGATCCTCTGGTACTTCAGGAGGAGCTGGTTCTTCTGGATCTTCCGGACAATCTGGTACTTCTGGTACATCAGGAACTGGTGCAGCCGGAACGTCTGGTACTTCGGGAACGGGTGCTGCTGGTACTTCTGGTACTTCAGGGGGAACGGGTGCAGCTGGAACGTCAGGTACATCCGGAGGTGATGGTGCAGCAGGTACTTCCGGTACATCTGGGGGTTCGGGTGCAGCTGGAACGTCAGGTACTTCAGGTTATGGGGTTCCTGCAGGCGGAAATAATGGACAGATTCTTGCAAAAAGTAGCAATAATGACTATGAGACTCATTGGATAGACAATACAGGTGGAGGTGGTTCAGGTACTTCTGGTACCTCCGGTGGTAGCGGGGCAGCTGGTACTTCAGGAACATCTGGGCAAACAGGTACTTCTGGTACTTCCGGGGAAAATGGTACTTCTGGTACCTCCGGTGGTAGCGGAGCAGCTGGTACTTCTGGTACTTCTGGTACTTCTGGGGAAAATGGTACTTCTGGCACCTCAGGAACATCAGGACAAACAGGTGCTGCTGGTACATCAGGAACATCAGGACAAACAGGTGCTGCTGGTACATCGGGAGAATCTGGATCTTCGGGAACTAGTGGACAGACAGGGGTTTCTGGTACATCAGGAACATCCGGAGCAGGAGCAGTTATTAACGGTACTCAATACCGTTTGGCCAAATTTGGAATAGGTGGAACAGATTTAATCGATAGTATATTATACGATTCCGGTAGCACTATATCTAATAATGTAGCAAATCCTGGAACATTTGCTTGGCAGGCAAACGGATATGATGGAACAAGCTCTTATGGATTACTTGTTAAAGCAGGAAGTAGTTCTAGTGATGTTGGATTTAAGGTACAGTCAATCGGTGTACCCGGAACCGATTTATTTTTTGTATACGGAGACGGCGGGGTAAAAATTACAAATTTAGCAGGAACCGGGAACAGAATGGTTATTGCTGATTCAGCGGGGGCTTTATCAACACAAGCAATATCATCAGGAACCTCTGGTACATCGGGTCAATCTGGTACTTCCGGTACATCTGGTGGCAACGGGACTTCTGGTACCTCGGGGACTTCTGGGGAGTCTGGTACATCTGGACAATCGGGTACTTCTGGGGAGTCTGGTACATCAGGTACTTCTGGGCAAACCGGAACCGCAGGTACTTCAGGAACTACTGGTACATCCGGACAAACCGGAACATCAGGAACATCGGGAGCTAATGGACAAGACGGATCATCAGGTTCTTCTGGACAGAATGGATCTTCAGGATCTTCTGGAACATCTGGTACGGGTTCTCCTGGTACATCGGGTACGTCAGGTGCTAACGGGCAAGACGGATCATCAGGTTCTTCTGGACAGTCTGGTTCGTCAGGTACTTCAGGAACTGGTGCTTCTGGTACATCTGGTACATCAGGAGCTTCAGGGATATCAGCAGGTAGAACCTATTTCTTTAACCAGTCACAATCAAGTGATGTGAGTGGATATAAAGTACTAACAGACGTTCCAAGCTCTGCTTCTTTACAAACTATAACAAGAAATTTAACTAGTGCCCAGCAAAATGTATTAATAGAAAGTTACATAACACCAGAATTAGGATTTACTATAATACCTCCTGGAGTTCAAAGGTTCCATTTACATCTATTAAAACCTGCTGCTAATGATGATATTGACGTATATGTTACTTTACAATTAGCAAGTTCTACTGGTACCCCTATCGGAAGCTTAATAACAACTTCGGCAAATTATATCACATGGAACAGCGGGCTTCCTTCCGAGGTTTACGTGGATGTAGTATTTCCTTCAACTCCTATCGATGTTACAAATAGGATGATAGTGAAAATCTATCTGAACAATAATGATGCAACTACACATTCAGTAAATTACTATACAGAATCTACAGAATACTCGTATGTTATCACATCAGTCGGTGTTATTTCAAGCACGTCAGGTACCTCAGGAAGTTCTGGTACAAGTGGAACTGCTGGTACGTCTGGACAATCTGGAAGTTCTGGTACAAGTGGAACTGCTGGTACGTCTGGACAATCTGGAACCGCTGGTACTTCTGGCACTTCTGGAGAATCTGGTGCTGCTGGTACTTCAGGAACATCTGGGCAATCTGGTGCTGCTGGTACTTCCGGATCATCGGGGTCTTCCGGTCAATCAGGGTCTGCTGGTACTTCTGGATCTTCAGGAACTGGATTTTCCACTATTGCTAATGCTGGAACGAGTAGAATATTAACCTCCGATGGAACCACAAATTCTGCAAATGCAGAGGCAAATCTTAGATTTGATGGAACAACCCTTACAATAGATGGACAGATAAGAAACGTTGCTAATAAACAGACAAGCGTTTCTGTTACATCAGGAATAGGAAATGAAGTTGCAATATACACATTAAGTAAAACTTCCAATTATGCAATATTCTTTGATTATTGGATTAAAGATAATGCTTCTCCCTATGGGGGAAGAGCAGGAACAGTTATAACAGGGTGGGATGCTTCAACTAATAATATTACGTATAACGAAATTTATACTCCAGATATTAATTCCTCTACGGATTTTTATCTAGAGCCAATTATCAGTGGTACTAATATCGTATTAAGACTTGGGTTAATCACGGGAGCAAAGACATTTACCGTGCTGATAAATGCTAGAGCAATATATTCAGTATAAAAATATAAAGTAAAATTGGATGCCAGGATTATTAATTAAGCAGCCCTTTGGATTAGGAGAATTAAATTTAACCAGTAATTATACCATATCATGTCTACAGACAACAGGTATTTATGATATATTTAATTGCATCTCCGGTACATTCACTGTAACACTTCCATCTGCAAGTGCGGCTACACCTGGCTATTATTATATAATCAAAAATTCCGGATCTGGAACTATCACTATCAATTCATTAGGGGGAAGTATTGATGGACTTAGTACCGCAACTCTTGGAACGAAAGACAGCATCCAGGTTTTCAGTGATGGTACAAACTGGAACATTATGGGTGGAAGTCTTGCTGGAACATCAGGGACAGCAGGTACTTCGGGATCATCAGGAACTGGAGGAACCTCAGGGACCTCCGGAACCTCTGGATCTTCAGGAACATCAGGAGCTAACGGAGCGGATGGCTCTTCTGGATCATCAGGAACTACAGGAACATCTGGATCTTCTGGATCTTCAGGAGCTGCCGGATCTTCTGGATCTTCTGGTACATCTGGGGAAAATGGATCTTCAGGATCATCGGGTTCTTCCGGTGCTAGTGGATCTTCGGGATCTTCTGGAACAGCAGGAACAGCAGGATCTTCGGGTTCTTCCGGAACGACTGGTACCTCAGGATCCTCAGGTTTAACTGGTACATCAGGGCAATCTGGATCTTCAGGATCTAGTGGTACTTCCGGTACTTCCGGTACTTCCGGTACCTCTGCTTCTTCCGGCTCTTCGGGGCAATCTGGATCTTCTGGTAGCGCAGGAACATCAGGTTCTACCGGAACCTCTGGTAGTTCAGGATCGACAGGTACTTCAGGATCTGCAGGAAGTACAGGTACTTCAGGGTCTTCTGGAAGTACTGGAACGTCAGGTAGTTCTGGATCTTCGGGGACATCAGGAAGTTCTGGAACATCAGGAACTAGGGGATCTTCAGGTACTTCCGGATCGTCGGGAACATCACCTACAGTATCAGGATCTGTCGATCAAATTTTAACCTCCGATGGTGCAGGAGGTATATCTGCAGAATCACTTCTGACTTTTGATGGATCTAAATTGAGTATACTACCTTCCGCTGGTGATGAAGGTGGTGAAATTCTATTAGCCAAACCGCAAACCAATACAACAATTTCAGGAACTGGTGTAACGATAGATGTTTACCAAAACAAATTAAGAATCTTTGAACAAGGAGGTTCTGCCAGAGGAGCTTATATAGATATAACTTCAGCTTCTGTCGGAGTTGGTACTAATTTATTATCCGGGGTTTCTACTTCGTCTGGTACGTCAGGATCTTCTGGATCTTCTGGATCATCAGGAAGTACTGGATCATCCGGAACATCAGGAACTAGTGGATCTTCAGGAACCTCGGGTTCTTCTGGAACAGCAGGTACCTCAGGATCGGCTGGAACTGGAGGAACTTCAGGATCTTCAGGTACTTCTGGATCTTCAGGAAGCACGGGTACATCTGGTTCATCTGGTTCATCTGGATCATCTGGTACTTCAGGGTTCTCAGGATCTTCTGGTACATCAGGGACAAATGGATCTTCAGGATCTTCGGGATCTTCTGGAAGTTCTGGACAATCGGGTGCTGCTGGTACTTCGGGATCTTCTGGAAGTTCTGGACAATCGGGTGCTGCTGGTACTTCGGGATCTTCTGGAAGTTCTGGACAATCGGGTGCTGCTGGTACTTCGGGATCTTCGGGGCAATCCGGTTCTGCCGGTACTTCGGGATCAAGTGGAACTTCAGGGACTAGTTCTACTTTTAATACAACATCAAGTAGCAGTTTAACCCTCTGTGGAAGCTTATGCAATGATTATGATTTTTCAGATAGTGTTAATACAACAACGTATTATGCGTATCCAACAAGACAATTAGATTATAGTAGCTTCTCTGGGACAATATCAATAGGTTGGGAATCTTTTGATAATCCGAACAGATTTACAATTAAAGATGCTGGCGGTAGTACTATCTGGACAAGTAACTGGGTAGGCTATGCAAATTTTTCAGGACCTTGGGGTTCTAGTATTAATACTGCAACAAGTGGATCTACAACAATAAGTGCTTCTAATCAAATCTATACATTATTAGTAGAAACCTCAGGCGAATCAGGGGGAACTGGAGATTCTTGGTATGTTTCATCAACTTGTGTTAGTGGGGGGTCAAGTCAAAGATCTATAACAGTAGGAAGCGGTCTTTCATACGTTCCAGGTCATACAATAATAGTAAGCAACAATTCTGCTAATTATATAATAGGTACTGTTATTTCATACTCTGGAACAACTTTGGTTTTCAATGTAAATCATTGTTACGGATCAGGAACATATACAAGTTGGCAGATAACTTTATCAGGATTAAGGGGATTTGATGGAACATCAGGAACGTCAGGATCTTCTGGATCATCAGGTAGTTCTGGTTCTTCCGGAACGTCAGGTAGTTCTGGTTCTTCTGGTACTTCAGGTAGCTCTGGTTCTTCCGGAACGTCAGGTAGTTCTGGTTCTTCTGGTACTTCAGGTAGCTCTGGATCTTCCGGAACATCTGGTAGTTCTGGTTCTTCTGGTACTTCAGGTAGTTCTGGTTCTTCTGGTTCTTCTGGTACTTCAGGTAGTTCTGGAACATCTGGAACGAGAGGATCTTCAGGATCTTCCGGTACTTCAGGATCCTCTGGTACTTCAGGCAGCTCTGGATCTTCAGGAAGTTCTGGAAGTTCAGGAGCATCAGGTAGCTCTGGATCGTCAGGATCTTCTGGGCAAAATGGTGCTAATGGTACTTCTGGAAGTTCTGGATCATCCGGACAAACTGGATCACCAGGATCTTCGGGAAGTTCAGGATCTTCTGGACAAAGCGGAGGACCAGGTGCTGCTGGTACTTCTGGATCTTCCGGATCTTCTGGACAAAGCGGTGGGCCAGGGGCAGCAGGAACATCTGGATCTTCTGGATCTTCTGGACAAAATGGTGCTGCTGGTACTTCTGGATCATCCGGACAATCTGGTGATCCTGGAGTAGCAGGAACATCTGGTACATCGGGAGCAGGCACAATAAGTGGTAATGCAAACTACGTATCCAAATTTACAAATTCAACTACCGTAGGAAATTCACAGATTAGAGACGACGGAACTACAGTAGGTATTAACTCTGCACCAGATGCTGCATATCAAGTTAAAATTGCTACATCAATAAATGACGGTACTCTTGCATTAGATTCGTCAGCAAATATTAACGCTCTTTATTTCAATAAGAGTGGAACTAAACAATTTGAAATTAGCTACGATACCGGAGGCTCAACCAAGATTTTAAGATTGTTACCTTATCAAACAGGATCTTTCTTCCAAATAGGTAACCCATCCAATGCAGCTAATAGCAATACCGATTATGTTTTCATTTCGGAATCAACCTACGGAAACGTAATAATAGGACCAGGACTAGGAAATGCCCTTGGAAATTTAACTGGAGCTACTGCAGCAACACATAAAATACAGCTCAAAGGAGCAGTTTTTGCCGACACATCAATAGCTTGTGCTGGTGACATCACTGCTTATTATTCTTCAGACAGAAGATTCAAAGATGATATAGTAAGAATCGATAATCCGTTAGGAAGAATCAATCAAATTAATGGAGTATTTTGGAAATGGAACGATAATGTATCGATTGACACAAAGAATTCCCCAAATACCGGATTAATAGCACAGGAAGTTCAAGGGGTTTTACCTGAAGTTGTCAAAGAAAGAGCCGATGGTTATTTAGCACTTGATTATCAGAAAATGGCTGGTCTATTTGTTGAGTCAATCAAAGAATTGAACACTATGGTTACTGAACTGAAAAGTGAATTGGAAATAATAAAAAGTAAACTAGATGCCAGGATTATTAATTAAACAGCCGTTTGGACTCGGTCAGTTAAATCTAAGTAGTAATTATGTAATATCATGTTTACAGACTACTGGTATCTACGACATATTCAATTGTACATCGGGAACATTCCAAGTAACTCTCCCTGCAGCATCTGCAGCCACACCCGGATACTATTATGTTATTAAGAATTCTGGATCTGGAGTTATCACAATCAATACGCAGGGTGGTAATATAGATGGATCTTCTACACTTGTATTAAATCAGAAAGAAAGTGTACAAGCATTCAGCGACGGAAGTAACTGGATTATAATGGGGGGTAGTGCAAGTAGTACATCAGGTACTGCTGGATCTTCAGGAAGTACTGGAACCTCGGGATCTTCCGGAACTGCAGGAACATCCGGATCTTCCGGATCATCAGGAACTTCTGGAACCTCTGGATCTTCTGGATCATCAGGTGCTAACGGGTCTTCTGGATCATCAGGAACATCAGGAAATAATGGAACATCAGGATCCTCAGGAACATCAGGAACATCAGGATCGTCCGGGTCTTCAGGTACAACAGGAACTTCAGGATCGTCCGGGTCTTCAGGTACAACAGGAACTTCAGGATCTTCAGGAAGTACTGGATCTTCAGGATCGTCAGGAACTTCGGGTAGTTCTGGATCATCCGGAACTTCTGGTGCTAATGGTGCTAATGGAAGTTCGGGATCATCGGGTTCTTCTGGCACGTCAGGTGCTAATGGTGCTAATGGATCATCAGGAACTTCTGGAGCTAATGGTGCTAACGGAAGTTCAGGCACGTCAGGTGCTAATGGTGCTAATGGATCATCAGGAAGTTCTGGGGCAAGTGGAACTTCAGGAACTGGATTTAATACCATAACAAGTCCTGAAAATTTCAGGGTTCTTATTTCTAATGGCGGATCGAATACTGCATTTTGCAACACCAATATTTATGTTGATAATACAAATTCTTATGTTTATGCTAACGCATTCTTTCAAAATTCTAGTAGAAAATTAAAAACAAATATAGAACCTTTAAACTGTTCCGCAATTGATCTTCTTTCTAAAGTTGATGTTGTTAAATTTAATTACCTTAACGATCTTGAAAATCCGCACATTGGATTTATAGCGGAAGACACACCCGTTGAACTTTCTACTAAAAATCAAAATGCAATGGACACAAACTCTGTCGTAGGTGTTCTTATAAAGGCTATACAAGAACTTTCTGACGAATTGAATAGAATTAAGAATGCACAATGTTAGCAACAAAGGCATTAATTACAAGGCAGGATTTGATAGACATGGCTAATGAAGGATTAATTCTTTTTAGACCAGGCACAGGTATAGAGAATTCAGGCATCTTTATTAATAAGATACTTTCCAGGGAAGAGATTGCACAATTTGTTTATCTAGATGGTACTCCATTTGACCTAGAAGACGGCAGCGGTCAATTTATAATCAGACAGATTAGTACTGGTGAGGAATCTTTTGCACCGGTACCTGGATTTTTATTTGATACAGATACAATAGAAACGTTTGTTCCCGGACCTATAATAGACGGAAGACGATCAAACGGGGGTTCAGTAACAACTAAATATGTAACTGTTCCTTCTAGTAAAAATAGAATGACCCATTACGGGGTAGATGCTAGATTCCACGATACTATATTATCTCCGACAGTATCTGTTTATAGTAAAACTGTACAGTTGACTAACAGCAGAGCTGATTCTGGGCTTTTTACTGCAACCTTAACCGTTGGGAAAAGCGGGACAACTCCAACAGGTACATATTCAAGATCTAGCGTTGGATCAACTGATCTATCCGGGAATATTAGGCTTGGAAATTTTGTAAATTTTAGTTTGGTTCCGCCATCGGTTTGGCCTACAGGCGGGACATTAATCATGGAGGTGTTTGAAAATAGTGTTTTACAATATAGCAAAAGCTTAACAATTGCAGGATATAGTACAGGATCGCTATCAATAACTAACTATCCGATAAAATTTGGTATAAATTACGAATTTAAAGGGAAATCATCAATGGTAACAGA
>JACCDX010738245.1_pt1 | contig 44355 bp, 43 predicted proteins | sample 7449681 | NCBI WGS metagenome assembly JACCDX01 (sample SAMN15323450, study PRJNA562643) | freshwater metagenome | isolation source: river surface water | place: USA:Blue River Watershed | collected 2017-08-18
ATTGACAATCATCATATTGCAGCGCACGATTCTTATTGCGCTGCAAAACGAAGTCAAAATTGTCCAATAGGATCTTGAATTGAATTTTCCTTTTCCTGAAGGTTGGCAAATACCAACCGGAGTTCCCGCCGAGGCGCTCACAAAAATTCAGCATGACTTCATGCAAGGTTGGCAGCAACTTTCTCAGGATGCCGCGACTGGCCATCTTCCCCCCATCAAGGATCGACGTTTTGCGGCACCCGCATGGGCAAGCAGCCCAGCACATTTGATGATGGCTCACCTCTACCTCCTATCCGCAAATGCGATGGGAAAAATGGTTGAGGCTTCAGACGTTGCGCCAGAAGTGAAAGATCGTTTGCAGTTTTCTGTAATGCAGTGGGTAGATGCTTTATCGCCCGCGAATTTTTTTGCCACGAATCCGGACGCACAGGCTGCTCTTGTGGATTCGGGTGGCGAAAGTTTAGTCGCTGGATTAAAAAATTTATTGTCCGATGTTCAGCGTGGTCGAATCAGTCAGACGGATGAAACGAAATTTCAGGTTGGCGAGAATGTAGCAACCACACCTGGCGCGGTTGTATTTCAGAATCGCTTCTTTCAATTGATTCAATACGCGCCAACCACGACGACTGTTTTTCAGCGGCCGATTCTGTTGGTTCCTCCGTGCATCAACAAGTTTTACATTCTCGATCTGCAACCTGAAAACTCTTTTGTCCGCCATGCCGTAGCGCAGGGCTTTACGGTTTTCCTCATGTCTTGGCGTAATCCGCTGGAGGAGGACAAGGATGGCATCGAGAACGCGACGTGGGATGACTACTTGGAAGAGGGTGTGTTGAAGGCCATTGAGGTCACGCGTGACATTTCAGGTCAGAAACAGATTAATGCCTTGGGCTTTTGCGTAGGTGGAACAATCTTGGCAACTGCCTTGGCCGTTGCGGCTGCCCGTGGTGAGCATCCGGTCTCAGCATTGACGATGTTAACTTCGATGGTTGATTTCAAAGACACCGGAGCGCTTGGAGTTTTTGTTGATGAGCAGCATGCCAAGTTGCGCGAGCAGCAGATTGGTCGTGGGGGACTGATGTCTGCACGTGAACTGGGCGCGACGTTTTCGTTCCTCAGGCCTAACGAACTGGTGTGGAATTATGTCGTTTCCAATTATTTGAAGGGTGAGACTCCCGCCGCGTTTGATTTGTTATTTTGGAATGGCGACAGTACGAACTTACCGGGTCCGTTTTTCACCTGGTATTTTCGCAATACATATCTAGAAAACAAATTGCGTCTGCCGAATAAGCTGACATGTTGTGGTGAGCGTATTGATCTGCGTAAGCTGAACATGCCAACGTATCTCTACGCGTCACGCGAGGACCACATCGTCCCATGGCGCTCGGCGTTCGCATCGACTTCATTGTTCTCCGGCGAAAACCGATTTGTTCTCGGCGCCTCGGGTCATATAGCGGGTGTGATTAATCCCCCTGAAAAGAAAAAACGTAATTATTGGGTTGCCGCCGATAATGCGTCGCATACAGATCCCGCCAAGTGGGAGGCGCATGCCACGGAGATTGCTGGTAGTTGGTGGCCAGACTGGTACGAGTGGCTATCGACCCACAGCGGTAAAAAAATTAAGCCAGCGAAGTCTCCAGGAAACGCGCAGCATGCGGTGATTGAGGCGGCGCCCGGTTCATATGTAAAAGTTAGAGCAGTTTAGTGTGGTGCCAGGCCGTATAAATCGGCAAAGGGAGAACGACGATGAGTGCAAAGATTGCATACGTAACTGGCGGTATGGGTGGCATCGGTACCGCAATTTGTCAAAGATTGTCCAAGGAAGGGATGAAGGTGATTGCGGGGTGTGGCCCGAGCCGAGATCACCAGCAATGGATCGATGAACAGGCCGCTTTAGGCTATACCTTTTATGCGTCGGTGGGTAACGTGTCTGACTGGGACTCATGTTCCGCCGCATTCAAAAAAGTGCGTGATGAGCATGGTCCGGTCGATGTCCTAGTCAATAACGCTGGAATCACGCGAGACGGCGTCTTTCGTAAAATGACCGCAGACGACTGGCGTGCGGTGATGGATACGAACCTGAACAGCTTGTTTAATGTTACCAAGCAGGTGATTGATGGTATGGCCGATCGCGGCTTTGGTCGCATCATCAACATCAGCTCAGTGAACGGTCAGAAAGGTCAGTTCGGACAATGTAACTATGCGACTGCAAAAGCAGGTATCCACGGTTTTACGATGTCTCTTGCGCTTGAAGTTGCCAGTAAGGGTGTGACAGTTAATACGGTTTCACCTGGTTACATCGGAACGGATATGGTCCGCGCGATTCGTGAAGATGTACTTGAAAAAATTGTGTCGACGATTCCGGTGAAGCGTTTAGGTCGGCCAGAGGAAATCGCCTCGATCGTTGCTTGGATTGCATCGGAAGAGTCGGGGTTTTCGACAGGCGCTGACTTCTCATTGAATGGTGGTTTGCATATGGGCTAATAAGCCCATCGTATGGAACAAAATAGATGTAACTGCAGTTAATAATTAGAAACGAGTATTGGGGAAAGTAATGACTGAAGCAGCAGATACAACCGTGCGGTTGATTAAGAAGTATCCCAACCGCCGGTTGTACGATACGCAAACAAGCACGTACATCACGTTGGCCGATGTGAAGCAACTGGTGCTTGAGAATGAGTCTTTTAAAGTGGTCGATGCTAAATCGGCAGAAGATCTAACGAGGAGCATTTTGTTACAGATTATTCTTGAAGAAGAGAGCGGCGGAGTACCGATGTTTTCTTCAACGATGCTCGCACAAGTGATTCGTTTCTATGGCCACGCCATGCAAGGAATGATGGGATCCTACCTTGAAAAGAATATTCAGGTGTTCATGGAAGTGCAGGATCGTATGGCCGAGCAGTCTAAAGGCCTGTATGGAGGTGCGAATCAGTTTTCCCCGGATGCGTGGACGCAGTTAATGACCGCACAAACGCCTGTCGTGCAAAATATGATGAACAGCTATGTTGAGCAAAGCAAAGCATTGTTCTCTGCTTTTCCGTTTGCACCTGTCGGCGCAAATGAGAAAAACAAGAGCTAAGCTTCTGCGATTCGTTTAGCTAGGTGATCAAGTGCTTCTTGCACTTGATCGACCAAGATCAAACAAAGATGTCCTGGTTGCAGTTTGGCCAGTGCAGTATCAATCGCGATAAATTCGCCGCGAATTTCCATGATTTCTTTGGTGCGCGTCGCGTTTTTAAGGCCGAGTTGGAGTAGTGCTAACACTTCGCCGTCTTCACGACCGCGCTGACATTGATCTTGATACAGGATCGCCTGATCGAAGGCCCCACCTAAGATCTCCGTCTGCTGAATGATGTCCTCGTCACGTCGATCGCCCGCTCCGCTAATGACAACCATGCGCTTGTTCGCAGGGATTGTCTCAATGGCTTGAATCAGCGCCAAAATTGCATCAGGGTTATGACCATAGTCTGCGATGACCGTTGCGCCACGATAATCGAACATATTGAAGCGACCGGGGGCCGATTTGGCATCATTCACAAAGGTAGCCAACCCCATCTCAATCGTTTGCCAGTCTAGTCCAAGGGCCCAAGCGGCACCGATGGACGCCATCGCATTCTCTGTTTGAAACGTGATCGTCCCGTTGCGCGTCAATGGAATCGCTTTAAGGGGTATGCGATGATCTTGGCCCGCTTCACTACAAACAATATGGTCGCCATCGACGAATACCACGCGCTTGCCTTGGGCTTTATGCGTGTTTAAGGCCGGTAGTTGTTTATCGTGGGAGAACAAAATAACAGAGCCAACACATGCGGTGCCCATGCCTACTACCATCGGATCTGCGGCATTGAGTACGGCGCTGCCATGCGGGGCGACGCTTTGAACGATTACGCGCTTGACAAGTGCAATCCCATCGGTCGTGTTGATGAAGTTCATGCCAAGATGGTCACCGATGCCGATATTCGTGACGACGGCGACATCACATAAATCAAAGCCTAGGCCCTCGCGAAGTATTCCTCCGCGCGCCGTTTCAAAAACTGCTGCGTCGACATCGGGATGCATGAGCACGTTACGGGCGCTGCGTGGTCCACTGCAGTCACCGGTGTCAATGCATCGATCCTCAATATAGACACCGTCGGAGTTCGTCATGCCGACGCGCTTTCCACTGGTTTTGATCAAGTGAGCAGTTAGTCGTACCGTCGTGGTTTTTCCGTTTGTGCCGGTAACGGCTACAACAGGTATCCGAGCGTTGTCTCCCTCGGCAAACATTGTCGAGACGATTGCTTCACCCACAGGGCGCGCCTTACCAAAAGAGGGGCTGAGGTGCATGCGCAGTCCTGGCGCGGCGTTGATCTCAACAATACCTGCGCGCTGCTCTTCCATTGGCTTGGCAACGGTCTCCGCAACGAGGTCCACGCCTGCAATGTCCAACCCCACCATTTGTGCAGCCGTGACAATGCGAGCTGCCAGTTCGGGATGGACCTCATCGGTCACGTCGGTCGCGCTGCCACCCGTGCTCAAATTGGCATTATTACGTAACAGTATCCGTTGCCCCTTTTCTGGAACGGATTGAGAGGTTAGGCCTTGATTGGCAAGTGTGGTGATCGCGATATCGTCAAAACGAATTTTTGTTAGCGCTGTGGCGTGTCCATCGCCGCGCAGGGGATCTTTGTTAACCTCTTCGACGAGTTGCGCAATGGTGTGCACACCATTACCAACGACATTCGGCGGGTCGCGGCGGGCTGCAGCGATAAGCTTGTTGCCGATCACAAGCATACGGAAGTCATGGCCGGGTATGTACTGTTCGACAATCACATCGCGGCTGATATCACTTGCGACAGCGAATGCTTTATCAAGTTGTTCACGTGTTTCGATGTTAACGGCTACACCTTTACCTTGATTGCCGTCGCGCGGCTTTACGACGACTGGGAGTCCAACTTTATTGGCGATTTCCCAAGCGTGCGCCTCATTTGAAACAACAAAGCCCATTGGCACGGGTACGCCTGCTGCTTCGAGTAACATTTTTGTCAGATCTTTGTCTTGTGCGATCGCTTCAGCGATTGCGCTCGTATTACTCGTCTCGGCCGCTTGAATACGTCTTTGTTTGCTTCCCCAGCCAAACTGCACGAGGCTGCCTTCGGTCAGGCGGCGGTAGGGTACCCCACGAGCAAGTGCCGCATCGACGATCGAGCCTGTGCTGGGCCCGAGGCGCACATCTTCGTCCAGTTCCCGTAGCTTGGATAGCGCGAGCTGGATATCAAAAGGCTCGTCGTTTAGGGCAGCTAAACAAAGTGCCTCAGCGAGATCCATCGCCAAGCGCCCCACAGGTTCTTCTGTGTACTGAAAAACAATTTGGAAAACGCCAGCTTCTGGTGTTGCGATGGTGCGTCCGAATGCCACCGGGCAACCCGCTGCCGCCTGTAGGCCTAGACCCACCGCTTCAAGGGCATGCGCCACGCTAATTGGTTCTTTGTGTCCAAAAGGTCGTAAGGGCTTCACCTCAGGAAAGCGTGCACGTAATCGCGTCACAAATTCCGGGATCTGATCTAGATCGGCCTCGGCTCCAGTGCATGTCACGACAGCCTCGATGGCGGTGTGTTTGCTCCACAAGTTGGGGCCACGCAGAGCACGAATACGGGATACTTCCATTTATTTTCCTATGGAAAAAGCTTTGCTTGCCGCGATGGCGGAATATTAGCGCAGCGTAGGCAATTGATCATGAGGGGAGGGCTGTGTTTGCGTCAAATCCCAAGAGTCCGGCTTCGATGAGTTCGGTCGAGACGCCGAGCGCCCAGGCGGCAGCAGCAGCGGCCAATACATTACAGATTTGCTGATGGTTTCGAGCCTGCTCTGTGCAAGCGATTTCAGCGATGTTGCAGAGGTTGTACCTGTTAGCGCCATCCGCCAACACCAATTGTCCGTGGTCCATGAATACGCCGCGATGACCGGCCGCGGTATGTTCCACAAGGGCGGGTGTCGCCGCCGATTTGCTGAAAAGCGTGACTTGGCCATCGCAATATCGTGCAAGAGCCACAAGCTGCGGGTCATCTGCTAGCAGGATCGCCATGCCAGATGGCAGCACGACGTCCATCTGTGTGCGATAGACATCACTGCGCTCTTGAGAGGTTTGAATTTTGTATTCAGACAAATTCTGATTCCAATCGATGTTGGTGATGATTCCTACTTCGCAGCGCTCGTAGGTCAGGCCCTCACTCAGGATTTGCTTGGCCCCATTCTCGAGCACAACAGCTTGAATTTCACGATTCAATAAAACGCGCCTGGCGTTCTCATGGTTGGCACTATTGCCTGCATGCAGCTTACGCCCTCGCACGAAGAGCCCCTCGGTTGTGGATAGGCCTGTGTTCCATCCATGCAGACATAGCAGGTGATAGAGGAGCTTACCCACCATGCTCTTGCCATACGTTCCGGTGATTCCAACGACTGGAACACGCGCCATATCTCCAGGGGGAAAGGTGTAGCCAACGATATCTCGACCGACTTGTCGCGCTTGTCCGACGGCTGGTTTCAAGTGCATCAGTAAACCGGGACCCGCGTTAACCTCGACGATAGCGCCACGCTGGGGGATCAAGGGCTTGCTGATGTCTTGGACCACAAGATCGATGCCGGCAATGTCTAAGCCAACGATTCGCGCGGCTGTGCATGCAGTGGCAGCGATATCGGGATGTACCTCTTCAGTGCAGTCGATTGCTACATTACCGTTGCGTTGGATCACGATACTTGTGCCGGCGGGTGGGATCGATTCCCAAGAGTAGCCCTGACGAGCGATCTCCAGTTCTACGACTGAGTCAAGCTTGATGTAATTTAACGGTAGATCCTCTTCTCGACCGCGTTGAGGATCGGCATTGAGTTGAATTTCAATGAGCGCACGAATGGTTTGTTTTCCATCCCCGATGATGCATGCATGTTGGCCTTTTGCGGCTGCGATGAGTTTTCCACCGACCACGAGTAACCGGTGCTCAAAGCCTGCAATAAAACGTTCAACCAATACGCCGGAACCTTCTCGCTCTGCCACGGGGTAAGCCGCGAGCACTTCCGCCTCGGTTGATAGGTTGGTGAATACACCTCGTCCGTGGTTGCCATCGCTCGGCTTCACGACTACTGGTAGACCAATCTCTTGGGCCGTCTCCCAGGCTTGCCCCGCACTTTCTACTGCTTGTCCTTGAGGGACAGGAACGCCGCAGGCTTGCAATAGCGATTTCGTCAGATCTTTATCGCGAGAGATCGTTTCTGCGATTGCGCCTGTGTTGTCTGTTTCAGCAGTCCATATGCGACGCTGGTTAATCCCGTAACCGAGTTGCAGCAGGTTGCCCGAGCTGAGTCGGATTGCTGGTATGTCTCGATCATCCGCGGCGTCGACGATGCAGGCTGTACTTGGACCTAAACAATATTTAATTCGAAGCGCGTGTAACGTTTCGATAATCGGCCCAATTTCCGGCAGTGTGTCGTCGATCGCGTCCGAGATCAACGCCAATGCATAGTGTAGGGCTTCCCGTGTAACGGTTTCATGCCAGGCGCGAACAACCACTTTGTAGAGGTTTGGTGTGTCGGTCGCGCGGGTTTCACCGAAGCCTCCGGGCATCCCCGCCAATTGCTGCAGTACAAGCGTTATGTGCTCGGCCAAGGCAGGTGACCATCGGCCGCGTTCGACTTCCTTAGCAAATCCTTTAGAGGCTTCAATGCCGGCACCGGGCGACAGTAGGGCAGGTAGCACCGTGTTTAGGCGGGCGTAAGCCTCTTTGAGTCGATGTGCTGGCAAGCTAGCGACCGCACTGAAATCCAGCCAGGCTTCGATAACCGGCCGATAGGTCCAGATGTTTGGTCCTTTTAGACTAACCAGGCGCTGGATCGTGGTGTGACGGTGATTCATGACGAGGGATAAAGTGATGCTGCGTCGCAACAATAGCGAGTTTGTCTCATTATCGCAGTAAAAACATAGCTAGGTGTGTTCAGGCTGAGTTGTGCGTTCTGTCAGAGGCAAGTTGGTCGTTATACTTGCGCTGTTTAATGATAATCCGAGCTAGCCAAATTCATCCGATGAACCGCTTTTCGTTGAAGTGGGTGGTCTTCGAGCCTGGGAATACCGAGCTGTTGACATGACGCCACTCTCAACCGAGTCTCCGCTTAACATCACGTTGCCAAGCAGCTGGTCTAGCGCTGCGATGGCTTTGCTCGAGCCGGACGAACAGATTTTGGCCTGGCTTGAACCGGATCTAGACGAAAAACTTTATTTTGTCTCTGGCGTGATAGTCTTGACCACGCGCAGACTTATTTCGCGTTCCCCGGACAGTCAGGACTGGTTGACTTGGGATATTGGTGCCACGCAGTCGCTGCAACATCGTGATCATGCTGGGGTTGGCACAATCGAGCTCTTTTACGAAGGTCATCGCTTGGCGGTGTGGCGGCACACGCTGGGTATGGCACCCGCGGTGAGTCGCTTGACCGACTCTTTTGCGGTTGTTCAACAAAAGCTGGCGAACCCTGATGCCGCTGTCGTGATCGATGCAGCATCCTGCCCAACATGCGGTACACCATACGCTCCGGATCAAGATGAATGCGCTGTCTGCGACGATGACCCAGTAGGTCCCACGGATACCTGGGCGCTTCTGCGTCTAGCGCGATTTGCTGCACCCTATCGTGGCGCATTGATTGTCGGTCTGATTCTTACGTTGTTGTCGACAGCGGCTACTTTGGTTCCGCCGTATCTGACGATGCCACTGATGGATGATGTGTTGATCCCCTTCCAGAACGGCAAACCAATTGACTACGATTTGGTCGCTTTTTATTTGACCGGTGTTGTTGTTGCGGCCTTATTAGCGTGGTTACTGGGTTGGGCGCGCACCTATTTGTTGGCTTGGGTCAGTGAGCGAATCGGTGCCGACTTGCGCACCACAACCTTCAAACATTTGCAGACCTTGTCACTTCAGTATTTCGGGGGCAAGCGCACGGGTGATTTGATGGCGCGCATTGGTGCGGAGACAGACCGTATTAATTTGTTTTTATCGCTGCATCTGCTTGATTTCCTGAATGACGTGCTGATGATTTTGATGACAGCATGTATCTTGATTTCGATTGACCCGTGGTTGGCGGTGACGACATTGGTCCCTTTGCCGCTGATACTTTGGTTGATCCATTTGGTGCGTCATCGCTTACGTTTTGGATTTGAGAAAGTCGACAGATCGTGGAGTGAACTGACGAACGTGCTCGCCGACACAATTCCAGGAATTCGTGTCGTCAAGGCTTTTGCCCAAGAGAATAGGGAGGTTGCACGTTTTCGGGAAGCGAACGATCGTTACTTGAATGTAAATGACCGGATCAACAAGGTTTGGGCCTTGTTTGCTCCCACAGTGACCCTGCTGACAGAAGTCGGTTTATTGGTTGTATGGATTTTTGGTATTTCGCAAGTCGCTTCAAGCACCATTACGGTAGGCGTGCTCGCGGCGTTTCTTGCATACATTGCACGCTTTTATACAAAACTCGATTCAATGAGTCGCATTGTGTCTCAAACCCAGCAGGCGGCGGCGGGAGCGAAGCGTATTTTTGACATCCTGGACCACGTCTCGAGTGTTCCGGATGCGCAGCGGCCCGTGCCGCTAGAGCGTATGGAAGGCAAGATTGAGATTCGTAATATTGGTTTTCGCTATGGCAGTCGTAGTGTCCTCAAAAACGTGAGCCTCGATATTGGCGCTGGCGAGATGATTGGCTTGGTCGGGCACAGTGGCTCCGGCAAGAGCTCTCTTGTGAACTTGATTTGCCGTTTTTACGATGTGACCGAGGGTGGTATCCGCGTGGATGGGGTTGATATTCGCTCGTATTCGTTGAATTCCTACCGTCGCAACATTGGTCTCGTGTTGCAAGAGCCGTTTTTGTTCTTCGGTACGATCGCCGAGAATATTGCGTATGGCAAGCCTGATGCCTCGCGCGAAGAGATCATTGCCGCAGCCCGTGCCGCTCGCGCACACGACTTTATATTGCGTCTCCCGCAAGGGTATGACTCGCTTGTTGGTGAGCGTGGACAAGCATTATCGGGCGGTGAGCGTCAGCGGATTTCTATTGCGCGGGCATTATTGATTGATCCGCGTATTTTAATTTTGGATGAAGCGACTTCTTCGGTTGACACGACAACTGAGATGGAGATTCAAGAAGCGCTCGACAACTTGATTCAAGGTCGAACAACGATTGCTATTGCACACCGATTGAGCACGTTGCGTAAAGCAGATAGGCTCGTGGTGCTTGATCGCGGGGCGATCGTCGAAATCGGTAACCATGAGGATCTCATGGCAAGAGGCGGGGCGTACTACGATTTGTACGAGGCCCAGACGCGTCAGGTTGATGCAGAAGCTCCGCTTGAAGCGGCTACGTCGGGAGCTCAGACGTAATGGACTTTCGGCTATCACGTAACCAAGCCGGTCGCCTCGTTCTTATGCTTGCGGATGGCGCTGTGCACGAGGGCGTCATTCCAGTGCGTGCCTTTCCGGTGCACTCGCCAGATAACTACGTCGCCTTGGTTGGGGCTGAGGGTAAGGAACTTGTCTGGATTGATCACCTAGTCGATCTGTCGGAAGATGTGCGTATCTTGATCCTGGACGAGATCGCCTCACGCGAGGTTATGCCGACAATTTTGAGTATCGTTGCAGTGTCGACGTATTCGACGCCAAGCACGTGGGATGTGACGACTGATCGAGGCGCGACGAGGTTCGTGCTCAAGGGCGAAGAAGACATACGCCGGTTGGTGGGAGCCGAGCTAATTATCACAGACAGCCACGGTATGCGCTTTTATATTCCAGACATGATGCTGCTGGACAAGAATAGCCGACGAATACTGGACCGATTTTTATGATTGAAGCATTCTTGATGTCGACGGGTATTGTGGCTTTGGCGGAAATGGGCGACAAAACCCAGTTGCTTTCCCTTGTGCTCGCAGCACGTTATCGCAAGCCTGTTCCGATTATCTTAGGTATTCTTGTTGCAACATTGTTGAACCATGCTGTCGCAGGTGCGGTAGGCGCATGGATCAATAGCTGGTTTGGTCCTTCCGTCATGCGCTGGATCTTGGGCCTGTCCTTCTTGGGGATGGCCGTTTGGATTTTGATTCCTGATAAGCTGGACGACACGGACGCTGATCCGAAGGGCGGAATTTTTTTGACGACAGTCGTGGCGTTCTTTTTGGCTGAAATGGGTGACAAAACCCAGTTCGCCACCGTTGCACTTGCCGCACAATACACGTCGCTTTGGGCAGTGGTGATGGGTACCACTGCTGGGATGATGCTTGCGAATGCGCCCGCGGTTTTGCTAGGTGATCGAATTACTCGGATGGTACCCATGCGCACCGTTCACGTCATTGCGGCGATTTTATTTGCGATACTTGGCGTGCTCGCATTGTTTGATGTCGGATCGTTGACTTCGATTTAACTGAGCCGTTCACCGCTTAGCGCAACTTGACGAGTTGCTTGCCAAAGTTTTCACCCCTGAGCATACCAACAAAGGCCTGCGGGGCGTTTTCTAGGCCTTCGACGATCGACTCTTTAAATTTTAATTTCCCACTTGCGACGCGCTCGATCAATTGCGCGCGGATGCCTGGCCAAGTTTCGAGCTTGTCCGAAACAATAAAGCCTTGCACTCGGATGCGATTAATCAGTATCGATCGAAGCGTACGGTGCGCGTGTGGTTCGCGATTGAACTCGGACACCATTCCGCACAAGGCGACCCTTGAGAACACATTCATGCGTGCAAGAAGCGCTTCGAAAATTTCGCCGCCTACATTTTCAAAAAGGCAGTCAATGCCCTGAGGCAGTAAGGCGTCTAGCTGAGGGTCAAAATCTGGAGCGCGATGATCTGCGCATGCGTCAAAGCCGAGTTCGTTGACGACATAATCGCATTTTGTTTTGCCGCCGGCCACACCAACGACACGGCAGCCCACTTGCTTAGCCAGTTGGCCAACCACGCTCCCCACAGCACCCGAGGCGGCGTCGACGACGACGGTCTCGCCGGAGCGGGGTTGGCAGATATCCATGAGCCCGGTCCAGGCGGTAATCCCAGGCATCCCGAGCACACCGAGGTACGCCGAGGCACGGACTTGGGTGGCGTCAATTTTTGTGACGGCCTGTGCGGGCATGGTTGCGTATAAGCGCCAACCACTGGCAGCTAGTACCGTGTCCCCGACAGCGAAGTTGCTCGAGCGGGATTCGATAACGGTCCCCACCGCGCCGCCCACCATCACGTCCCCAGGGTCGACGCCTTTTGCATAAGATTTGGCATCAGAGATTCTGCTGCGCATGTAGGGGTCTAGGGAGAGCCATTCGTTTTGGATTAATACCTCTCCTTCTGCAGGCACCGGCATCGGCGCGTCAAAAAGCTCGAAGTTTTCAGCGGTGACCCACCCAGTCGGGCGGCTGGCAAGGCGTACACATTTGTTTTGCATGAGAGTGATCTGTCTTGTTAAGTTAGGGTAAACGCTAGGTCGCATGGGCGATTGTTACGTCGGTTTGACGAGGCTAACTGCTCACCCCCTAACCCGAGTAGGGATCTGGTGACGGCGGTGTTTCCCTCAGTTATGATCAACGCAGTTTATTCCTACTTTCCACCTGCGGGAGCACCCAAATGGCGATACAGCTAAAAGTTAACGGTAAAGATCACAGTGTCGATGTCGACCCCACCACACCTTTGCTTTGGGTGATTCGCGAGCAAGTTGGTTTAACAGGTACCAAGTACGGCTGCGGTATTGCTCAGTGTGGTTCCTGTACGGTGATGCTCGAAGGTCAAGCGATTCGTTCCTGCGTGATTCCTGTCAGCGCCGCAGCTGGCAAAAATGTACAGACGGTTGAAGGTCTCGCAACCGACGGCAAGCTGACAAAACTGCAGCAAGCGTGGATTGATCATCAGGTTCCACAGTGCGGTTTCTGTCAGTCCGGTATGTTGATGGCCGCGACAGACTTGTTGGCCAAGAAGCCGAAACCAACCGACGCGGATATCGATGCCGCGATGACTAATATTTGCCGCTGCGGAAGCTTCCAGGAAGTCCGCGCTGCGATCCACTCTGTTGCTAAAGCCTAAGGGGTCTTCACATGAATGCACGCGTCCCGAATCCTTCCCGCAGACAGTTTATCGTTGGCTCTACAGCAGTCAGCACTGGTCTTGCGATTGGTTTGCAGTTTCCTTTTATCAGCTCAGCACAATCTGTTGCTGCGACACCGGAGATTGGTGTGTGGGTGGTTGTAAAGCCTGACGACACTGTTGTGGTGCGCGTGGTGCGCTCAGAGATGGGGCAGGGCACGATCACTGGCTTGGCTCAGATGGTGGCAGAAGAGCTTGAGTGCGACTGGAAGAAAGTGACGACAGAGTACCCAACACCAGGACAAAGCTTGGCCCGTAAGCGTCCTTGGGGCGACTTCTCGACTGGCGGTAGCCGTGGAATTCGTACCTCTGAACAATACGTGCGTAAGGGTGGTGCGGCCGCTCGCATGATGCTGGTCCAAGCCGCTGCGGATGAGTGGAAAGTGCCTGCTGCCGAGTGTGTCGCTTCGGAGAGCGTCATCACGCACACACCGACTGGTCGCAAGACAACATTCGGTAAAGTAGCGTTGGCCGCCTCGAAGCTGCCAGTACCAACTGAGATCACACTCAAGGATCCCAAGCAGTGGAAGATCATTGGTAAGTCGGTACAGCGTATCGACACGTTCCAAGACAAAGTGACCGGCAAACAGGTTTATGGCATGGATTTGAAGATGCCTGGCATGTTGGTTGCCACGATCAAAGAGTGTCCTGTATTTGGTGGCAAGGTCAAAAGCTTTGATGCCGCAAAAATATCAGGCATGAAGGGTGTGAAAAAAGTTGTCCAAGTTGGTGACACGGCGGTTGCTGTTGTCGCTGATACGTTTTGGGTTGCTAAGACGGCGTTGGATGCCTTGCCAATCGTTTGGGATGAAGGCCCAAATGCCAAGGTAAGCAGTGCTTCGATTGCTGCGATGCTCAAAGAGGGCTTGACTGCTGAACAAGCTTTTGTCGGTAACACACGTGGCGATACCAAGGCTGCGATTGCTAGCGCTTCGAAAAAGGTTGAGTCGACGTACTCTTATCCCTTCTTGAACCATGCACCAATGGAACCGATGAACGCAACGGCGAAGTGGACGCCCGAGCGTTGCGAAGCTTGGGTGCCCACGCAAGACGGCGAAGCATCGTTGGCTGCGGTGATTGCGGCGTCGGGTTTGCCGGGTGATAAGTGCGAGGTCTACAAGATCAACCTCGGTGGCGGTTTTGGACGCCGTGGTGCTTTCCAGGACTACACGACACAAGCTGTCAATATCGCTAAACAAATGCCTGGTACGCCGATCAAGTTGATCTGGACGCGTGAAGAGGACATGACTCAAGGTCGTTACCACCCGGTAATGATGTGTAAGCTCACTGGCTCGTTCGATGCTAATAAAAACCTGACGGGTGTTCACATGCGTTTGTCAGGCCAGTCAATTTTGGCGGCGGTGCGCCCTGCGGTCGTAGCGCAACAGAAAGGTCGCGACCCGTTGGTATTCCAAGGTGTATTTGATGGTGGCGAGCATGGCTTTGGCTATGAGTTCCCGAACCAGTTGATGGATCACGCGATGCGCAACACGCACGTGCCTCCAGGCTTCTGGCGTGGAGTGAACGTGAACCAGAATGCAATCTTCATTGAATGCTTCATGGATGAGTTAGCCGAAGCTGCGGGTGTGGACGCTGTTGAATTCCGTCGTAAGTTCATGACTAAGTTCCCTCGTAATTTGGCCGTGCTCAATGCTGTAGCGGATCGGATTGGTTGGACGAAGGCTGCACCTCAAGGTGTGTTCCGTGGTGTTGCACAGATGACGGCTTTCGGTAGCTATGTCGCGGCTGCGGCAGAGTTGTCGGTGACGGACGGTAACAAGGTGAAGATCCATCGCATCGTTGCAGCAACAGATTGCGGATATGCAGTGAACCCAGCACAGATCGAGCGTCAGGTGTCTGGTTCGTTTGTGTATGGATTGTCCGCCTTGTTCGAAGAAGAGTGCACCATCAAAGATGGTCGCGTCGAGCAAAAGAACTTCGATACGTTCGGATCGATTCGCTTGGCGCAAATGCCTAAGGTTGAGACCATCATCATTCAAGGGGGTGGTAAAGACTGGGGCGGCATCGGTGAGCCAACAATCTGTGTTGCAGCGCCTGCGGTGCTCAATGCAATTTACCGTGCGACTGGAAAGCGCTTGCGTGATGTGCCACTGAAGAAGAGTGGCTTCACCTTGGTATGACCCTAAAGTTTGTTGGTGGATTATTGCTGGCGTTGTCGTTGACGCTGGCAATATCCACGACGAGCTTTGCGCAAGCGATAGTAGCAACCGAGATTACCGAACCCTTGGCTAACCAGCCGGGGGATGCGGTAAGAGGACGAGCGATCGTTTTAAGTCGACAGAGCGGTCTTTGCATCCTTTGTCACAGCGGCCCTTTTCCAGAAGAGCGTTTCCAGGGAAACCTGGCGCCGGATCTGGGCGTAAGTGCACAGCGATTGACGGAGAGTCAGTTGCGAGCACGTATTGTCGATGCCAGTGTCTTTAATCCTGAAACAATCATGCCCGCCTACTATCGACCTGCTGGGGCAAATCGTGTGGCATCTAGCTATGCCGGTAAAACGTTATTGACCGGTCAAGAGATTGAGGATGTTGTAGCGTTTTTAATGAGTTTAAAACCATGACAACGAATCGCAGAACCTTTGTAATGATGATGGGGGCGCTCGGATTAGCGCCACTTTTTCCGTCGCAAGCGAGCGAAGACGAAGCTGTCGCCGCGATGAAAGCGATCATGGGAGCCACTACACCTAAGGCGGGCAGAGTCACGCTTGAGCTCCCACCACTCGTTGAGAATGGCAATTTGGTGACGATCAAAGTGTCCGTCGATAGTCCCATGACTCAGTCAGACTACGTCAAAGCCGTACATGTGATTGCGGAGGGCAATCCACTGCCTAATGTTGTGAGTTTCTTCTTAGGACCTCGCGCCGGTCGTGCTGAGATTGGGACACGTATTCGCTTGGCGAATACTCAGCGCGTGTGGGCAGTCGCTGAGATGAACGATGGGTCGTTTTGGCGTGGCTATGCTGAAACGTTAGTGACGCTTGCTGCATGCACGGAGGTTGTATGAGTAAGACTTCTCGTACACTGGTGACAATGCCAAAGGCTGCCGCCAAGGGGGAGGTTGTTCCAATCCGCGTCATTGTTCAGCACGATATGGAGTCGGGTTTTCGGCATACTCAACAGGGCGAGCGAATTCCACGCGACATCATTCGTGAGTTTGTCTGTACGTATAACGGACAAGAAGTGTTTCGCGCCGAGTTGCACCCGGGCGTTGGTGCGAATCCGGTCATTAATTTCTTTACTGTGGCGACCGAGACAGGCTCACTTGAGTTTAAGTGGGTAGGTGACAACGGCTATGCGTCGAGTGTTACGAGCCAGTTAACTGTTTCTTGATTCGGATTCCATGTTGATGCGAGACCTCGCTAGACAAATTCTCCTTTGCCTGGCGATGTTGTATGTGGCATCGGCGTTTGCCGACCCAGAAGGGGCACAGCGTCAGTCGAGCTACGCATTGATGACCCCAGAAAATCGTGCTATGCAAGATGATTTGTCGCAAAATCCTGCGATGTTTTGGTTGCTTGACGGCGAGTCTTTGTGGCGGGCTCCGGCTGGCAAGCGACAAGTTGCGTGTGCCAGGTGTCATGGTGCGGATGCGTCATCGATGAAAGGTGTGGCGGCAAGTTTTCCTAAATTTGTTGGAAACACCCTACTCAATTTGTCGGACCAAGTGAACCTCTGCCGTCAAACGCACCAGGAGGCAGAATCCTATGCTCAAGAAAGTAAACCCCTCTTGGCGCTAACAACCTATATTGGACAGCAATCGAGAGGTCTGCCCATTGCCGTGGAACAAAATGCGTTGAACGCACAAGCGCTTGAGGCGGGACGGGCTCTCTTTTATCAGCGCATGGGGCAATTAAACCTCTCTTGTGCGCAATGCCACGCGGAACGCCCGGGCCAAAAACTTGGGGGAAACCCTATCCCACAGGGGCATCCTACTGGATACCCTTTGTATCGATTGGAGTGGGAGTCGGTTGGTTCACTGCAACGACGGCTGCGTAACTGTATGACAGGTGTGCGCGCGCAGCCGTTTGCCTTGGGAGCAAAAGAGTTGGTTGAACTCGAGCTCTTTCTGGCGTGGCGCGCACGCGGCATGCTCATGGAAACCCCGGGGGTCCGGCCCTAAAAGCAGGGCAACATTTCTCTTGACATAGATCTGGCCACGGGCTGACAATAAACCATCAGTATACGAACTGTTCGTATACAAACGGTTGTGAGAGATGCCGCATGGCAAAGTCGTCAGATACAGACGCCAGTAAAAGTAGGGCAGCCTTGGTTGTCGTGCCAACCGTTCGGTCAGGCAAAGAGACCAGTAGTGCTTCGCACACAATCTGGGATCGCCCTGGGTATTTAGTGCGGCGATTACATCAGATACATGTCGCGATGTTCATTGAGCAAGTTGCCGATGGGCAGGTGACCCCCATTCAATTCGGATTGCTAAGCGTCTTGATGATGCGCCCAGGCATTGATCAGGCAACGATTGGTGAGGAAATGGGACTCGATCCAGCCAACGTTGCCGAAATTTTAAAAAGATTAGAAGATCGAGGATTGGTCTCGCGAGTTGTCGACCCTCTCAATCGTCGTCGCAAGCTATGTCTGGCTACGGCAGCAGGAAAGAAATTCGTACAACGATACCAGCCGGATATGCAGTTGTCTCAACAACAATTACTTGCACCACTTGCACCTGCAGAGCGACGTACGTTTCTTGATCTCTTAGCCCGTTTGGTCGAAGCAAACAATGAAAGTGGTCGTACCGCTTTACGCCCAGGTGGCAACGCGCTCGACGCGCGCCGAAAGCGTAAACAAAATTCTGTGTGATTTGAAATTATTCGATTTGGAGAAACAGCATGGCTGATCTGTCATTAGATTTTTGTGGAATCAAATTCAAGAACCCGGTCGTGATTGCCTCGATTGAAACGACCAACAGCCCCGAGGTTATTCGCGAGTGCGTTGACGCTGGTGCAGGCGGCATGATCATCAAAACATTGACTGATATTGAGGACATGGCGCGACTCACGCAGAACTCGAAGTACGCGATCTTGAACGAAAAAAACGAACCCATTAAAGGTAAGGTTAATAAGAATTTCGTGTTTTATAGTCGCTCAGGTTATTCGAGTACACCACTTCGTGAGTGGATTCCACACCTTAAAGAGCTTAACAAGTACGCGCAAGATCAGGGTTCGCATCTTATTGGTAGTGCGGGTGGCAAGACTGTTCAGAGCTGGATAGATATTTGTCGCACAATCGAGGACTGCGGTCTACCGATGGTCGAACTGAACTTCGGCTGTCCTCACCCAGCCATGATGCCTGGTGTGCACGGCGGATCGATGATTGGCCAAGAGCCAGAGGTCGCACGCGAAGTGACGGCGCGCGTCTGCGAGGCAGTAAAAATCCCAGTTGTGATTAAGCTCACACCTGACCAATCGCGAGTCTTAGATGTAGCACGTGCAGTCAAGGAGGCGGGGGCATCTGCTGTGACAGCAACGAACCGCTACACAGGATTTTCAGTAGATATTGAAACGGGACTGCCTCGCCTTGGTGGTCCGGCTGGAATCGGTGGCGTTTGGGCCAAGGCGCTATCGCTGCGCTGGGTGAATCGAATCTATACCGAACTTGGGATCCCGATTACGGGCTCAAACGGTATTTATGATCATCGAGATATTGTTGAATTCATCATGACGGGCGCCCCGTTGGTTCAGGTTGGTTCTGTTCTGATGCTCAAGGGCATCAAATACCTCCCCAACATGATTAACGGACTTGATAACTTTATGGATACGCACGGCTATCCTGATATCGCCTCCATGACAGGTATTGCATCACGGCAGGCGGTAAAAGATTACGGCGAGCAATTCCGTAAGCCCCGTATGCACAGTGAAATAGCAAGCGAAGCTTGTAAAAATCCAAGCTGCACAATCTGTATTCAAACCTGCTTTTACGATGCATTAGCGCAGGGCGATGGCAGCGTCGAGTCCATTCACGCCAATTGTATTGGGTGTGAGATGTGTACCCAGACCTGTCCATTTGATGCAACAACGATGCACACGACAACAGACGAGCAACGTGCACTCAAGGAGTTCTTCCAGATTAAGCCTGATGTGTTTGAACAGAAAAAATTTGAGAAAGGATTTAATCGCGGCATCAAACTATCCAAGGTCAAGGGGTAACTGATGTCCGCTGGGAAAACTCCATTGCAGTATCGATTTGCGTTTGATATCGGAGGGACCTTTACCGATCTGGTGCTCTTGGGCTCAGATGGTAGTGTGTTGACGGCGAAAGTCCTGACCGGAGTGGGCGACGTCGTGTTGCCGATACGAACTGGTCTGTTGGCAATGCTGAAAGAGCATGGTCTTTCTCTGCCGCAAGTCACAGATGTAGTAGTCGGTGCCACGACAGCCGTGACGAATCTTGTGATTGAGCGCAAGGGAGCGGTCACTGGGTTAATCACGACCGCAGGTTTTCGTGATGTGTTGGAAATTGCGCGTGAGTTGCGCTACGACTTATACGATCTGACAGCACCTGGACCTGATGCGATTGTGCCTCGTGAGTTACGAATGGAGGTTCGGGAGCGTGTTGATGCGGCGGGTGTGATCGTTCAGCCGCTAGATGAGGCTGACGTTGAGCGCGTTGTGGGGGAGTTGAAGAAAGCAGGTGTGCGTGCGATTGCAGTGTGCTTACTGCATAGCTATACGAATCCTGCACATGAGCAGCGTATTAAAGCTGTCATACAGCGTGTGGCGCCTGAGCTATGTGTATCGCTATCAAGTGAAGTGCTCGGCGAAATGCGCGAGTACGAACGTTCTGTTGCGACTGTATTGAATGCTTGTGTCATGCCAATGGTAGGGAACTATCTTGGCGCAATAGAAGGTGGATTGCGTGAAACAGGATTAAAGGCGACGTTGCATATCATGCAGTCCAACGGTGGAGTGATCTCCCGTCAATTAGGCGAACGTATGCCTATACGAATGCTGGAGTCAGGTCCTGCAGCGGGTGCTTTAGGTGCTGCCTATGCGGCCAGACTTGCGAAAACTGCAGATGTGATGGCTTTTGATATGGGTGGGACGACAGCAAAGGCTTGTCTGATCTCTAACGGACGTCCGTCAATCACAACAGAGTTTGAGGCGGCACGTCAAGAGCGATTTAAAAAGGGCAGCGGTTTGCCCGTCAGATTGCCGACCGTTGATCTGATTGAGATCGGTGCAGGGGGGGGCAGCATTGCACACATTGATACGACAGGGTTACTAAAGGTTGGACCGCATAGCGCGGGCTCAAGTCCTGGGCCAGCTTGTTATGGGTTGGGTGGCGATCGACCTACGGTAACAGACGCGGCCTTGGTCCTCGGTTACCTGGATCCTCAAGGGACACTCAGCGGTGCAGTGCGACTAAGGCTCAGTCTTGCTGAGCAGGCGATCAAAAAGCATGTGGCAGATCCGTTAGGAATCACGGTGATCGAGGCTGCCAATGGCATCCATCGTATCGTGTGTGAACACATGGCTGTTGCGGCAAAGATCCATGCTGTAGAAAATGGACGCGATATTCGACGCTACACCATGTTGGCATTCGGCGGCGCCGGTCCGATTCATGCGAGAGAGGTTGCGCGTCGTAGTGGCTGCCAAGAAGTTTTGGTTCCTGCCAATGCTGGTGTGTTCTCCGCTTTCGGATTGCTTGTCGCACCCATGAAAATGGATCTCGTTCGGACGAAGTTTGTACGGCTTGCTGAAATGAACTGGGAAGAGATCGAGACCTTGCTTGAAGGCATGGAAGATAGTCTAGCAAGTGAACTTGCTACGGCAGGTGTTGCGAGTAAGGATATTCAGTTTCGACGCAGCGCCGATATGCGTTACGTCGGGCAGGGGTTTGAGGTCGAAACAGAGTTGCCTACGCCACTCATTGCTGCAAAACAATCCGATATTGAACGCGCATTTACGGACGCTTACACACAGCGTTTTGGGGGGCAGCTGACAGCGCAACGCGTGGAAGCGGTTAACTGGCGCGTGGAGGGTGCGGCACCCGCTCCTGAAACAGTCGTTGCGAATCACACACGGGAATCGGTAAGCGCAGCTGACGCAGGCAAACGTATGCGTCCTGCTTTTTTCCCTGATTTAGGCGTTTTTGTTGATACACCTGTGATGGCCTCGGAGACACTTCGGTTCGGAGAGAGCTATCACGGTCCAGCTTTGATTGAACAGACTGGATCAACCGTGGTGATTGGTCCAGGTGATCGTTTTAGGTTGGACGAGCACGCTAATTTACGGATCACCTTAGGCGCAAAACAAGGGCATGCCGCATGACAAACGCTAAACAGTCGACGATGAGTCCTATCGATTTAGAAATTTACTGGAATCGCTTGATAGCGATTACGGATGAAGCGGGTGCGACGCTTAAGCGAACATCTTTTTCAACGGTGGTGCGAGAATCAAATGACTTCGCCTGTGTTTTGTTGGATACAGAGGCGCGGCTTGTTGCGCAATCATCGTTGAGTATTCCCGGCTTTATTGGAACGGCACCTTTATCACTCAAGGGCATATTAAAGGCTATCCCACAAGAGCAATTGCAGCCTGGCGATATTCTTTTTACTAATGATCCATGGATTGGTACTGGTCATTTGCCGGACGCCACGATGGTGGCGCCTATATTTTTCAATGACCGGCTGGTTGCGTACGCGATGGCTGTTGCGCACCTATCTGATATTGGCGGTCGTCAGTGGTCTGCTGATGCAGGGGAAGTGTATGAGGAGGGTATCCGCTTTCCCGTGGTGAAGCTAGCCGAACAGGGCGTCTTTAATCCCTGGGTCATGCAGATGCTTGAAGCGAATGTACGACTGCCGCAGCAAGTCCGAGGTGATATAGAAGCCCAGGTAGGGGCGCTGCGTGTTGCCGAGCGCCGTTTGGTTGAGCTACTCGAAGAATATGGCATTGCTGACATTGAAGAGATTGCCGGCGCGATCTTTAAAGCTTCCGAAGATGCGGCACTTCGGGAGTTGAGAAAAATCCCTCCTGGTGTGTATCGCGGATCTGTTGAGTCTGACGGATGGGATGAGACTGTGCGCATTGAGGCGACCTTGACGGTAACGGCAGATGGCGTCACGGTTGACTATAGCGGTAGTACCGGTCAAGTGCGATTTGGTATAAACGAAACCTTTAATCACACCTACGCTTATACGATCTATCCGTTCAAATGTTTGCTATCGCCCGGCATACCAAATAACGATGGATTTACGCGGCTATTTAAAGTGATTGCGCCGGAGGGGACAATTGTCAACGCGAAGCCTCCCGCTGCCGTCGGTGCTCGGCATTTGATCGGGCATCAGTTACAGGCGGCTGTGTTTGATGCATTGTCTTCCGTATTGCCTGATAAGGTGCAGGCCGATAGCGGTACACCGCTCTGGTCAGTATTGATGCGCGGAGTTGATGCGGTGCGCGGAACGTCTTTTTCTAGCATCTTGTTTTTCAACGGTGGAATGGGTGCGATGCGGGATCGTGACGGCCCACCTGCCGCGGGTTTTCCCGCGAATATTTCCAATACGCCGGTCGAAGTGGCGGAGATGCTGTCGCCCGTTCTCTTTCGCAGTAAGAGCTTGATCGATGGTTCTGGTGGCGAGGGAGCACATCGCGGAGGAATGGGTCAAAAGGTCTCCTTCCAATCCCGCTGGCCCGGAAGACTAAGAGTTTCGTTATTAACAGAACGTACGCGCGTCCCTGCGAAGGGAATCGAAGGGGGTTCGGCAGGCCAGACGGGACATGTATTCCTAAATGGTCAGCCAGTGCAAAATCCGAAGGGTGTGGTCGACATGGTTGAAGGGGATACCCTTGAACTTGCCTTGCCCGGCGGCGGAGGCTACGGCATTAAGCCCTAGCGTCACAAAGTTAGAGTTGTTGATCTTTGTTGGACCTATCAGTATGCTCATTTAACTTACCTTTTATCGTCAGGAGATTCGTATGCAACGTCGTCGCTTTCTCACTAAAACCGCTACCGCTGCTGGTGCCGGTCTTGCAACGCTAGGCGCCCCAGCATTTGCGCAAGGTACACCTCAAGTTAAGTGGCGTATGGCCACGAGTTGGCCGAAAGGTCTAGATACGATTTATGGCTCGGCTGAAGAGTTAGCTAAGCGTGTGGGGCAAATCACTGACGGAAAATTTGAAATTCGTGTGTTTGCTGGCGGTGAGATTTTGCCTGCTGCACAAACGATGGACGCAGTGAGTAATCAAACAGTTGAGTGTAATCACACCCTAAGCACATACTTCCTAGGTAAGAACAGCGCATTGGCATTTGACACAGGCTTGAGCTACGGCTTGAACGCTCGTCAACACAACGCTTGGTTGATGTACGGTGGTGGCCTTGAGCTCGTGCGCGAAGTTTACAAAAAATTCAACATCATCAATTTCACAAGCGGCAACGTCGGTGTCCAGATGGGCGGTTGGTATCGCAAAGAGATCAAATCTGTTGAGGACCTCAAGGGCTTGAAGATTCGAATCGGCGGTATCGGCGGTATGGTGCTGTCCAAACTTGGGTCAGTACCCCAACAAATTCCGGCAAGCGATATTTATTCGTCACTTGAAAAGGGAACGATTGACGCCGCCGAGTGGATTGGTCCGTATGATGATTTGAAGTTAGGTCTAAATAAAGTTGCACCGTTTTACTACGCGCCTGGCTGGTTCGAGGGCAGTGCGTCGATCACAACAATGGTGAACGACAAGGCGTTTGCCGCTTTGCCCCCAGCCTATCAGGCAGCGTTTGAAGTAGCCTGTAATGAACAGACACTGAAGATGCTGGCTAACTACGACGCAAAGAACCCAGATGCCTTGCGTAAGTTGATTGGTGGTGGCGCTAAGGTCGGTTTATTCCCGCGTGATGTCATGGATGCGACTTACAAGGCTTCCCAGGAATTGTGGACCGAACTTTCGGCAAAGAATCCTGACTTTGCGAAAATATTCCCTCAGTGGCAAGCCTTCCAGCAGAGTGAGGCGAGCTGGTTCCGCTTGTCCGAGGCTTCTCTGGATAATTACACATACGCCGCGGTCGGTCGTCGTTAATTGATCTTAGAGGTGAGATAACGGTATGGGCCATCCAGGTGATGTGAAGCAAATCAAACCCCAGGGTATCGGGGCGAGAGTGCAGCGCAAAGAAGACGTTCGTCATCTCCACGGCAAAGGCAATTTTGTTGCGGATATGACGATGCCTGGACTCAGTGAGGTTGCTTTCACGAGAAGCCCTCTAGCCCATGCCAGCATCACTGCGATTCGTATTCCAGTCTCGTTACGAGGCCAGGTCTTTGAGCGCCGTGACTTAGTTGGCGCACTCGATATAGCAGCTGACTCGTCGCTGCCGACATACCAGTCGTCTGTGCAGTCACCGCTTGCAAGTGGTAAGGTTCGATTTGTTGGTGAGGCGGTTCTGATGTCCTATGCACCCACCCGTGCAGAGGCCGAGGATCTCCTTGAGCAGGCCGAGGTTGATTATCAAGAGCTTCCTGTCTATGCCGATATTCACACATCGATGCAGGCTAGTTCCGACTTAATGCATGATGGTTGGAAAGATAATGTGTTCGTCACGCTATCGGCTGATAAGCGCTTTGAAGAATTAAGCGCCAAGGCAGATGTAGTGGTGCATCGCAAGATGAGTCTTGCCCGACAATGCCAGGTTCCTCTGGAAGGCAAAGCAGTACTGGCGTATTGGGATCATCAAGCTAATCAATTGGTTGTGGTGAGCGCGACACAAGTACCGCATCTTATTCGTACGGCGCTCGCTCAGTATCTCGAGCTCGAGCAAGGCCAATTGCGCGTTATTTCCCCGGACGTTGGTGGTGCATTTGGTTATAAGTGTATTTTGCAACCTGAAGAGGTTTGCGTTGCATGGCTAGCAAAAACCTACCGTAAACCCTTTCGTTATATTGAAGACCGACGCGAACATCTGATTGCAGGTGCAAACACTCGGGAACACTATTACGAAATGACTGCCTATGCCGACAAGCGCGGACGATTGCTGGCATTGGATGCAAAGATCACAATCGATGGCGGTGCATATTCTGTTTGGCCGTTTACGATAGGCATTGAACCAGGTCAGGCTGTCGGTAACTTGCCTGGGCCTTACGCGTTTGATGGCTACCGCTGTGTGACACGTTGCGTGGCAACGAATAAGCCTGGATTTGTGCCATATCGTGGTGTGGCTCGCACGGGCGTTTGCTTTGCAATGGAATTAACATTGAACGCAGTTGCTCAAGAAGTTGGTCGTGAGCCATGGGAGATTCGTATTGAGAATCTGGTCCAGCCGGGGCAGATGCCGTATTTAAATGTGGCAAATAAGTATTTTGATAGCGGTGATTACCCTGCGAGTGTGCGTCGCGCGCTGGAGATGATCAAAGTAGATACTGTACGTGCGCGCCAAGAGACGGTAGAGCCTGATGGTAGATTGATCGGATTCGGTATCGCGACCTATACGGAACAGTCCGCTCACGGCACATCAGTTTTTGCGGCGTGGGGTATGCCTATTGTTCCGGGATTTGATCAAGCGATGGTGCGTATGACGCCAGATGGCGGCCTTGATATTCGCGTGGGAGTTCATTCCCATGGCCAGGGAATGGAAACTACATTTGCGCAGATCGCAAATGAAGTGCTTGGCATTGATGTCGCTCGGACACGTGTGATTCATGGTGATACAGCGCAGACACCCTACTCAAGTGGGACCTATGCATCTCGCTCCCTAGTGATGTCTGGTGGTGCCGTCTCGCAAGCTTGTCAAAAATTAATTCCTCAGATTTTGAAAATCGGTGCGCATTTGCTTGGCTCAGATCTAGCGGCAGTTCGTTTTGAAGATGGCTGTGTCAAATCTGCACAAGCGCAAGTCACAGTTGCCCAAGTTGCGAATGCTTGGTATCTGAATCCTCAGCGCCTCCCTGCAGATATCGATCCGATTGGATTAGAGGCAACCGTTGGCTATAAGCCAAAAGTGGATACAGGGGCTTTCTCTTACGCGACGCATGCCGCGGTCGTTGCCGTTGATCCAAAGATGGGAAGCGTAGAGATTCTCGATTATGTTGTTGTTGAAGACTGCGGTGTTGTGGTCAACCCAATGGTTGTGGAAGGCCAAACAATCGGTGGCGTTGCTCAAGGTATCGGGACAGCGTTATACGAAGAAATGCCGTACGATAGCTTTGGACAGCCGCTTGCCTCCACGCTTGCCGACTACACGATGCCTGGTGCGACTGAAGTACCCAACATCCGAATTGATCACTTTGAAACGCCGTCACCGAACACGGAGTTTGGTGCAAAAGGAATGGGCGAGGGCGGAGCGATTGCACCACCAGCTGCAATTTTTGGTGCGGTCAATGATGCGCTACGTAAATTGGGCGGGCAGATCGAGGTGGCGCAAACCCCTCTGACGCCACGCCGCTTGCTCGAAGCAATTGAGCGCGCCAAGCAGAAAACCGCCGCGGGTGTCCTATGAAGGCTGCGCAATTTGACTATGTAGAAGGGACCAGCGTTCAGCAGGTTCTCGGCTTGCTAAAGACCGCCGGTGATCGAGCCAAGCTAATTGCGGGAAGTCAGTCGCTTGGCCCAATGCTTAATCTACGCCTGACACGTCCCGAGATAGTGGTCGATGTCTCAAAGCTCGCAGAGATGCGTACTGTGACACAACACCAAAATTATTTACGGGTGGGTGCCTCGGTGACTCATGCACAAATAGAGGACGGTGTCTTTGAGTTACTTCGTGCACACCCAGTGCGGTACGTTGCTGGTCGAATTGCTTATCGATCTGTACGAAATCGCGGAACAATCGGTGGAAGTCTTGCTCATGCTGATCCGGCGGCGGACTGGATATTGGCATGTGCAGCCATGGACGCCCGCATTGAGGTTCAGTCTCCAGCGGGTATTAAGTTGCTGACGATGCCGCAGTTCATGCTTGCTGCATACACCACAACCTTAACGGCTAATGAAGTGATCGTTGCTGTCCATTTTCCTGAGATGTCCTCTCAGGCGCGCTGGGCATATCAAAAATTTTGCAGAAAAACTGGTGAGTTTGCTCATGCCAGCTGCGCGACCTATATCGATCCAACGTCAAAGGTGGCGCGTATCGTAGTGGGTGCATTGGATGGTGCACCTTGCTTGTTGTCTGAGTTAGCAGTTCGTATTGCCGCGCAGGGGTTTGATGGATTTGATGAGAGCACCGTACAGGCTGCCTTGCTTAAAGCACTTCCACAGCAGGATGTAATCAGTCGGCAAATGTTTACTCAGGTCGTACTGCGCTGCGTCAAGCAGGCGCTCGGAGTGCAAAGATGAGCATGAAGACGATACAAATTCAAGTCAATGATCTGCGTTTATCCAAGGAAGTCGCACCGCGTACGCACCTAGGCGATTTTTTGCGTGACCAATTGCAGTTAACGGGAACACACCTCGGCTGCGAACACGGTGTCTGCGGTGCTTGCACAGTATTGGTAGATGGAGAGCCCGTTCGGTCCTGCATTACTTACGCTGTGGCTTGTGATGGTCAATCCATCACGACGATTGAAGGGTATGGCAGCGATCCAGTTATGCGGCGCTTGCGTGAGGCGTTCAGTGCTCATCATGCGCTGCAATGTGGGTATTGCACCCCCGGCATGTTGGCGAGCGCTAGGGATATCGTCTTACGTTTACCGGATGCAGACGAAGACCGCGTTCGGATAGAGTTAGCGGGCAATATTTGTCGCTGTACGGGCTACATGGGTATCGTCGCTGCAATCATGAACGTTTTACGCGAGTTGTCTGAACAACCTGATCCCGAGGTGAGCGCTTTGCGGGAGCGGCAACAATCTGGACGTATATCGGTAGGGCGATCGGATACACAAACAAATACCGCTGTGCGCTTCGAGGCATTTGCGGCTCAAGCGGACACTGCGGTCGTTACGGCTTCAGCGATCGGTACAGAAGGGCTGCCATCTCTGGCCGCTGATAACAAGGGAGCAGGAACAAAAGTCGAAGGTTTTTTTGAAGTTCCTGTTGAGGCCGAACAAGTTTGGGTACTCATGACTGACTTGCAGCGCGTCGTAGCCTGTTTGCCCGGTGCAAAAGTGGATGCAATGTCAGGGTCTGACGTGATGGGCTCGGTATCTGTTAAGTTTGGCCCGATGTCAGCATCGTTTAAAGGTAAAGCATCGCTTCAGATTGATGAGGGCCACAGACAGGCCATCTTGAGAGGGAGTGGGCAAGATGCTCTCAGTCAGTCACGCGCAACGGGGGATGTGCTGTATCGAGTGCAGAGCTTGGGACAAGCGCGTTGTAAAGTCACGGTAGAGCTCACCTACGTACTGCAGGGACCGCTTGCGCAATTTTCTCGGTCTGGTCTTGTACAAGAATTTGTGCGACGCATGATTGCAGATTTTGGTCGCAACGTAACGGCTACTCTTCAAAGTCCAGACGGTCAGCCGACACCCGCAGCAACGGCGATCAATCCTTTTGCCGTGTTGATATCGATTATCTGGTCACGAATAAAGCGGCTGTTCGGCGGAAAGTAAACGACTCTTTAACCGCCCGACAGGCTTTTGGCATCATCGGCGAGTGCGCTGTCTGACAGGTGGATCGTACAGTTCACCAGCAGGGCGCGATGCGGCTTTACGGGATCAATCGTACTGACTGCGGTATTGCTGATCCGTTCAGGAAGAACATGCCCATTCAGATCAACACAGCGCGAGAGTAGCGAGTGAATCACAAGGCCATGGCTCACCACCACGAGTGGGCCATTCAACGTCGCATGTAATTCGAGGGCTTGTTGTAAGGCCTGCTCGACTCTTGCATGGAAAGTTGCAAGCGATTCACCATTAGGAGGAGCACCCTCCATATTGATCGGATCAAAGTCAAAAGCATTGTGGGCCTTACCCCGAAAGTCACCGAAATTTCTCTCCCAAAGCAAGGCTGTTGGCTGAGGCTCGAGCCCCGTCGCTTTTGAAATGGCTTGTGCGGTTTGCCATGCACGCGGCATGTCGCTGCTGAGAATGGCAGCGGGCTTGAGTGCTTTGATCCGCTGTGCGACGAGATCTGCTTGTTGGAGTCCACGAGGTCCAAGCGGCGTGTCCGCAGGTTGAATGACGCGGGCGGCGTTTAGAAGAGTTTCGCCGTGTCGAATAAAGTGGATGCTCATGTGGACGAGACCTGTAGGGGTTGTATAGTTGTTCGTTCAGCGTGCGGTACACGTATTAGTGCTTGATTGTATCGGGTAACGCACTAAAATCTGTGTTTCTTACCATCAGAGAGAAAAGTATGAAATTCGGTACTGCCGTTTCGACTTGCTTGTCAAAATACGCAACTTTTTCTGGGCGTGCGACCAGGAGTGAATTCTGGTGGTTTTATCTGTTTACGTTCTTGATTAACTGGATTGCCGGACTGGTTGCGGGCAATATGATCTCTATGATTATCAGCTTGGCTTTTGTGCTCCCTTTGTGGGCGGCAGGTGCGAGGCGGTTGCACGATATCGGGCGAACAGGTTGGTGGCAACTCATATTCATCACGATTATTGGGATTTTGGTTTTGATTTATTGGTATGCACAAGAGTCCGTACCGGAATCGAACCAGTATGGGGCGTATGTTCCCCCCTCTGAAGCTTAGGCGACTCGTTATCTGACTGCCCCATAACAATCCAGCTCTTGGTAATCTTGTTATGGGGTGAACATTCCGATAAAAATAGCTGGGTCGACCCGCGCATCGTTAAGGCTGACGTTCCAGTGCAAGTGTGCGCCAGTGACCCTGCCCGTTGCGCCGACTTTACCCAAAACCTGACCGCGCGCTAGTTTTTGTCCTTCAGATACATTAATGACAGACAGATGACAAAACATGCTGATCATCCCTTGTCCATGATCAATAAATACAGTTTTGCCATTAAAGAAAAAGTCACCGATCAGGATCACGGTACCAGCAGCAGGAGCTTTGACGGGTGTCCCAGTCGGTGCTGCAAAATCCAAGCCTGAATGCGGTGCGCGCGGCTCTCCGTTGAAAAACCGCTTAAGTCCGAATGGACTGGACAGCGGTGCATCGACGGGCCGGTCGAGAATAAGATTGCTCGGCTGGGTTGCACTGAATTGCTGATAGGCACTATCTTGCAGCGTAGCCTCTCGTTTGTAGCGGGCTAGATCCTCGTCTGAAAGGTGAACATGCTTATTGCTTTTAAGTGTGATGCGTTGTTCGCGATAAACCTTATCTCGGATGTCGAAGCTCACTACACTTTTAGTTGGACCAGTATTGATTGTGATGTCGTGCTTACCTGGTTTGACGGAAAGAGGGATCCCGACAATTGCGAACACGCGCCCGGCGTCTTCGCGCGTCGTTAAGACGCGTTTATTTTGAAAGCGGACTTCCGGTGTGGTTCCTTTCGATACCTTGGTCGAGATCTCGATAATGGCCACACCACCCGGCACAGGATGATGCAAAGTAGTGAGAGTTTGATTAAGCGGTGCGCCGTGCGCAGTGCTCGTCAATAAACATAGTGCGCCAAACCAACTCAAGATACGCAGAAATAAGAAGGGCATTATTTTTGCCACAAGTAGTGAGTGGGATTATCTGGACACGGTCCAAGGCCACACACGGCAACGGCGCTGAGTGTATTGACTGCCGCGATGATAAAAAATAGACCAATAAGAAAAGTTGATACAGCACTCGCCGTGACAACCTTTGAGCGCTGCATATGATCGCGATCTAAGCAGAGCATCAGTACACAAAACAGCATCATTACGAAGAAGGAGATAAAGCCCCAGGTGTAAAAATGCAGGCCTAGCAGCGTTGAACCGTAGCCTGGATCTCCCGGTGCAATATGCAATAGGACTTGTCTGACGGATGCGGCTGCACCGGCTAAAGCAGACGCCAGAATAATGGCGTAGTGGGTGGCATGTGCCCCAAACCGTATATTGAGCATCATACCAATGCCTGCAAGCGTTAGGCCCACCCGCTGTAATTGGCAAAGCGGACACGGTAGTTCGTTAAAGAAAAATTGCCAAAAAAGCGCCTCAAGTAAGGAACCACAGACTGCAGCGAGTGCGGCAGCATTCAGCCAATAGGACAATGACTTGCCAAAATAAGGATGCGCTCCGTCCAAATCCTCTGTCAGTTTATTCATAATGAAATACTCAACTTGTCGGTCATGTGATAGTGCATCCAGACGATGAACACAACGAAAGTGAAGATCCATGCGCGCACGGTATAGGGTCGATTGCCGCGCAGTGTGAACCAAATTGCGAGCAGTGCGCTTAAAAACGGCAGCATCATAACCATAAGGTGTTTCCTTTAAATTGCGAAGTCGGCCTCAAAGGGCTGACCAACATGCAAGGTGTGGCCAGCCCCTGAAAGCACAATGGCATTCATCCCAAAGCAGATTGCGCCATCCATACGAGGAAGTGATCGATAGCTTGCGAGTGTGTCGATTACTTCTGGTGAGCTATTTGCCGTGTAGGGATTGATGTTTGGAATAGGGCAGCGAGGGCACGGTTTCACTAGCGCAAGTTCAATGAGACCGGAAAGTGTTTTTATTTGGATGGTACTTAAGTCGTCCTCGGTATGCGCATCGAGATCTTCGATCACGATGTTGGGACGAAATCGCAGCATATCGACTGCGTCGTGTCCGCTCTCTTGTAGGCGTTCGTTTAGGATATCTAAGCTGCGTTGGGTGGCAACCAAGACTGCAAATCCATCACTGAACATATTGGGCGCTTCGACCTCTTTGGTCCAGTCTTTTGAAGAGATACGCTTGGCGCTCTTTGAGAAACGTACTAAGCGAAAGTTCTTGCCTGGGACGGCCAGGTATTGATTGAGCCAGCTGGCGGCCTCGTCACCCATATCATCCGCGAGAAGCGTGTCACGCCACACCGTCACGGTGCGCGCTACAACCGGCTGATCGAAACTGACCTCAAGCGTTGTTTGCCCAGGTGCGGATAGCTTCAGAGATGAGGGGGTTATTTCTGGCGTAATCCAAACCATATGGGGGATCTGCCTCTGGGTTAAAAACAAGCCGTCCTGATCCACAATCATCCATTCGCGGTCAAAAGCTAGGCCAGTTGGGGTCAAGTTTGCTTCACTGAGCGCTATGCCTGCGCAGGATTTGACAGGGTAAATGAACATTTGGCTGATGACGCCAGTGCAGTCTGCCATGGGATGCATCCCTGTGAAATGTGATGAGATCTATTCTAAAATGAATCCCGTCATTACTGTCAGGATTTCGCTATGCCTTCTTTTGATGTCGTCTCTGAAGTTGATAAACATGAACTGACCAACGCAGTTGATCAGGCAAACCGTGAATTGGCGAACCGTTTTGACTTTAAAGGCACGGATGCCAAGTTTGAGTTGGATGGTTATGTAGTGACTCAAATTGCGCCAAGTGCGTTTCAACTGAAGCAAATGATTGATATTTTGCGTGGACGGCTGAGCGCACGCGGTATTGATGTTCGTTGTATGGATATCGCGGACCCGCTCGAAAACCTCGGTGGCGCGCGTCAGAAAATCACCGTTAAGCAGGGCATCGAGCAAGCCATCTCAAAAAAATTGATCGCATCGATCAAAGAGGCCAAGCTCAAAGTAGAAACGCAAATTACAGGCGATAAATTACGCGTGACAGGCAAAAAGCGGGATGATTTGCAAGACGCGATAGCCTTATTGAAAAAGGCTGACGTGCCTCTGCCCCTTCAGTTCAATAACTTCAGGGACTAGAGGCGGTTTGGCAATCCTATCGGCCACCAGTCTTTGCATCACCGAATAGCGTTGTCAAGCCGCGTGGTTGTGAGCGCCAGTACTGTTTAGGCGCTTTCACACTTGCACCGAGTTCGGCGGCTGCATGCCAGGGCCAGCGCGCATCGTAGAGCATGCCTCGCGCAAGTGCCACCATATCGGCTTCACCATTCGCGATAATTTCCTCTGCCTCTTTTGCTTCAGTGATTAGGCCGACAGCCATCGTTGGCATGCCTGTCCCGTTTTTAATTTGTGTGGCGAGTGGGACTTGATACTTTGGACCTAGCGGTATTTTTTGTTGATGTGCGACACCTCCGCTCGAGACGTCGATAAAGTCACAACCGAGAGCTTTCAGTGCCTTGCCGTATTCGACACTTTCTTCGGGTGTCCAACCGCCCTCAGCCCAATCGGTCGCCGAGATACGGACGCCGAGGCTGACGTTCGCAGGTGTCGCTGCACGCACCGCCTCAAACACTTCGAGTGGAAAGCGCATGCGATTTGCCAGTGAGCCGCCGTAGGCATCCTTGCGCTGGTTAGCGAGGGGTGACAGAAACTGGTGCAGCAGGTAGCCGTGAGCATTATGTAGCTCGATACCATCGAAACCGATGCGAATCGAACGCTTGGTTGCTTGCACAAAGGCTTCCCGAATCCGTTTGAGTCCTGCCGCGTCTATTTCCTGTGGTGCAGGTTCGGTTGGCAACTGGGGGATGGCAGACGGTCCCTGTGGTATCCAGCCCCCATCTTTAGGCGCTAAGAGTTGACCTCCCTCCCAGGGGCGTTGACTAGATCCCTTTCGGCCAGCGTGCGCTAACTGGATCATGATTGGCATGTCTGAGTATTTGCGCACCGACTCAATCGTGCGCTTAAGCGCCGCTTCTGTCTCGTCGGAGTACAGACCAACACAGCCATTGGTGATGCGGCCAATTGGCTCTACACCTGTCGCTTCAATGATGAGCAGTCCTGCTCCCGACAGTGCCATATGACCCAAATGAATGGTGTGCCAGTCGGTTGTTAAGCCGTCTTCTGCAGAGTATTGGCACATCGGCGCAATAACAATACGATTTGCTAGCTTGAGTGGGCCGATTGTGATGGGTGTAAAGAGGTGGCTCATTACTGAATCCTATTGTTGAATCGAAATATGAATAGATGCTAACGGCTCGCGTGGGCCGCCGCAAGTTGCTCGGCTTCCCATTGCAATATAGCTGCCTTGCGCTGGGCTCCCCACCGGTATTGACCCGTTTGACCTGTATCGCGGATGATGCGATGGCAGGGGATAAGGTATGCCAAGAGATTCGCGCCAATCGCTGTACCAGCGGCGCGCGCTGCACTGGGATTCCCCATCGCTTCGGCAAGCTGACCATACGAACGCGTTTCGCCGAAAGGGATATCCAACAGAGCACGCCAGGCTTTCAGTTGAAAAGGTGTTCCCGACAAAATCACGCTGGGTGGCTTTGTGGCCCCCCTCGGGGTAAAAATCGAGGCGGCAAGCGACGCCGCTTCAGCCTGGCTCTGCTGGGCCAAGGCTTGCGGCCAAAGATGCTTAATAATGATCTCGGCTTGGGCTGATTGACCATCCAAGAAATGCAGTAGGCAGACTCCTTGCGCGGTCCAGGCCAGTAGGCACGGACCAAAGGGGCTTTTGGCAGTTCCAAAACGCAGCGTTAGGCTGCTGCCTTTAGCACGCAGCGTGTTCGGTGGAAGGGCGATGACTTTTGGGGAGGGGAGGCTCATAGTGCTAAGTGTAATGCAGACCCTACCTTATAATTTGGTCCGTCTACAACACAATGAGCACGCAATAGAGTGATGCTCGGCGGATACAAATTATGAATCGTGCGCTTTTGGGCTGTATCGCAGATGATTTCACTGGTGCAACCGACCTGGCCAACAATCTAGTGCGCGCGGGTATGCGTGTGCTGCAAACCGTGGGCGTGCCAGCGACCGCGCTGGATAAGTCGGTCGACGCGGTCGTCGTCTCGCTCAAAAGCCGCACGATCGCGGCTGATGAAGCTGTGGCGCAATCTCTGCAAGCGCTTGAGTGGTTGCAGGCGCAGGGCGCAAGTCAAATTTATTTTAAGTACTGTTCGACCTTCGACTCGACAGCGGAAGGCAACATCGGGCCTGTTATCGATGCCTTAATGATGGCATTGCAGACAGACTTCACAATTGCAACTCCCGCTTTTCCGGATGTGGGTCGTACGGTTTTCAAAGGCTATTTATTTGTGGGGGATGTGCTGCTGCATGAAAGCGGTATGCAAGATCACCCTTTGACGCCGATGAAAGACCCGAATCTGTTGCGCGTGCTGGCACCGCAGACCAGACAGAAGGTCGGCTTGATTGATTACTCGGTGGTGGCGCGAGGCGCGTCGGCGATTCAGCAGCGCATCACTGCACTCAAGCAACAAGGCGTGCGTGTGGCGATTGTGGATGCCATCAACAATGAAGATTTATTTCGCTTAGCCCCTGCGCTGGCTGCGATGCCTTTAGTGACTGGCGGCTCTGGGGTAGCGATTGGTTTGCCGGCAAACTTCGGCATCAAACCAAATGACAGTGCTGCGGCGTTGCCGCCTGCCAGGGGTTTGCAAGCTGTCGTGGCAGGAAGCTGCTCGCGTGCAACGAATGCTCAAGTGGGTGCGTTTGTCGCGGCGGGTCGTCCCGCGTATGCGGTCGATCCTTTGCGGATGGATGAAGGTCCGGATGCGCGTACGGCTGTTGTAAGCGAGGCCCTTTCTTGGGCCATTCCCCGTTTGGTAGAGGGCCCAGTCCTTATTTACTCAACTGCGTCACCCGAAGCGCTAAAGAAAATCCAGACTAAACTTGGAGTTGTTCAAGTGGGGGAGTGGGTTGAGCAGACGCTCGCGTCAATCGCTTGCGGACTCGTCGATGCTGGTGTGGCGCAGCTCGTCGTCGCGGGTGGTGAAACTTCGGGAGCTGTGGTGCAAGCCCTTGGTATGCAACAGTTGCAGATCGGCGCTCAAATTGATCCCGGCGTCCCATGGTGTGTGGGTAAAACGAATGTTAATGATGAGCTTCTACATATCACTCTCAAATCCGGAAATTTCGGCACGGAAGACTTTTTGCTGAAAGCTTTTAAGAAGTTATCAGCATGACAAGCGCGACTGAGACAGATCATTTAATTTTTTTACGTCACGAGATTTGTCGTATTGGTCGAAGCTTATTTGACAGAGGTTACGTTCACGGATCAACGGGTAACATCAGCGTTCGAATACCTCCCTCCGACGGTGGCGGCTTTTTAATTACCCCAACCGATGCATGTCTTGGTTTTCTTGAACCCGCGCGTTTGTCTCGTATTGATTCGCGAGGCGAACAGTTAAGTGGCGATCGCGCGAGCAAAACGCTAGCCTTACACCGACGTATTTACGACTGTGATCCTCAGGCTGGGTGCGTAGTCCATACGCATTCCTCATGGTTGGTGGATTTAACGTTACGTGGAGTATGGAATAAGGATGATATTGTTCCACCCATTACTCCATACTATGTGATGAAAGTTGGGCATGTCCCGCTCATCGAGTATTGTCGACCGGGTGCACCTGAAGTGGCTGATGCGATCGAACGCTTGATCCAGTCATATCGGGTAAAGGGTTTGTCGTTACGAGCAGTGATGTGTGACAAGCTTGGTCCGCAAGTGTGGGGTGCGAATCCGAGTGCTGCGATGGCGATACTTGAAGAGTTGGAGGAAACGGCTAAGCTCTGGCTGCGAGGCGGATGTACTGCGCGACCCCTTGATGAGCCTTCCATACAAGAATTGCGCGAACTCTTTAAGGCGTCTTGGTAAATATGAATATCTTGATTACGGGTGCGGCTGGGTTTCTCGGTACTTTATTGACGCAAGAGCTACTCAAGCGTGGTCAGCTGTGTGGTCGATCCATTAAGTCGGTGGTACTTACGGATTTATTTGCGCCATCACGTCCCGAGATCGCTTCACACCCACTTGTCAGGATCGATGTGGGGGATTTGCTCACACGAATCGATAGTTTATGTGCTAACAATTACGACGCAGTTTTTCATTTCGCGTCTGCGGTATCTGGCGAGTGTGAAGCGGACTTTGACTTGGGCTTGCGTTCAAATTTGGATACCACCCGAAAGTTACTTGATGCGCTGCGTGCGCAACAGGTTCGCACTGAGTTCGCACCGTTATTGTTTTTTGCGAGCTCTGTGGCAGTTTTTGGGTCGGATCCTGCGCTTCCATTGTCGGATGTTGTGCGTGACGGTACCTTGCCGACCCCTCAGTCGAGTTACGGTATTCATAAATTCATTTGTGAACAGTTGATCGCTGACTACACGCGCAAGGGATATATAGATGGACGGGTAGCGCGACTGATGACTGTATCGGTCCGCCCGGGACGCCCGAACGGGGCTGCCTCAAGTTTTCTGTCCGGAATCGTGCGTGAGCCCTTGTCCGGTATTGCAGCAGTTTGTCCTGTTGAACTGACGACTGAGGTCGCGCTCTCTTCTCCGAACAATACGATTGCCGGAATTTTGAAAGTGGTTGAGACAAGCCGAGAAGAGTTCGGCGGCCGCACGGCCTTGAACTTACCTGCGCTGACAGTGACTGTAGGGGAGATGTTGCAGGCGCTGAAAGACGTAGCGGGGACGGAGGTCGCAGCCTTGGTGACCGTACAGCCTGATGCCACGATTAAGAGGATCGTGGGTGGCTGGCCTCCACGATTTGATTGTCAACGCACACACCAACTCGGCTTGAAGCCAGATGCTTCTTACCGAGCAGTGATCGAGCAGTATATTGAAATGGTAGGAATTAAACGACCAGGGGATGTGCCGCGCCATCCATCGTGATGATGGTGCCCGTGACGTAGCTGGCACGGCTCGAGGATAGATAGACGACCGTGTCAGCGACTTCTTCTGGGGAAGCGAGTCGGCCCATTGGGACACGCGCCGTTGCTTTTTCTATCGCTTGTTCGATTGAAATGTTGTCGTGTTTTGCAGCGACTTTCATTCCTTCCATTAGACGATCTGTTGCGGTTGCTGCGGGGTTGACTGCGTTGACTCGTACACCGTGTGGTGCATAGGCGGCAGCTAATCCGGCACTCGCCAACATCAGTGCAGCGTTCGCACTTCCGCCTGAGATATGCAAGACCGAGGGTGATTTTCCACCGTTTCCGACAACGTTGACCACTACGCCTTTTTTACGCGAACCCATTCTTTTGATGCAGGGATCCAACATATTGATATAGGTGAAGAACTTTGAGTTCATGGCGTCTCGCCAATTTTCTGGCTTAAGGTCCGCTGCGGCAACACGCTTTGCCGCTCCTGCAGAATTCACCAGCACGTCTACAGGTCCGAACGCTTTCTCTGCGGCATCTAACGCCGCGACGGCAGAGTCCGAATCTTTCAGATCAGCAGCGAAAATCGCGATATGTGCTGCAGCGCTTGGGTTTTGTGCGCTCAATTCTTTCTTGGCCGTCTCAAGGTTCGCTACATCGCGCGAAACGAGACTGACTTTGGCTCCTTCTTCGAGAAAAACTTTCGCACATGCAAGACCAATACCTTTACTGCCACCTGTAATAAGGACGTGATGATTTTTTAGATGTAAGTCCATGCTTGCTCCAGATTTATAAGTTTAAGAACGTCGTTTTAGGTTTATTGGGTATTTGACTCAGCACTGCGGATGATGCCCTCGTCTCTGAATCGATTGATGTCGTCGTTCGAATAGCCGAGGCTGGTCAAGAGTTCAACAGTGTCTGCACCAACCCGAGGCGGTGCATTGCGAATTCTGAGCCGCTCGCCGTTCAACGCTAACGGTAATAGGGCTGCGCGGGTTTCGATTTCTTTACCGGAACTCGTGTTGTCGGCGGCGATTGTCACCGGAGCAAGGCCACCAGTCGCGAGCAGATGTGGATCATCGAAAAGCTCATGTGGGCGGGTGATCGGTGCGTACGGCAGCCCGACTTTTTCGAAACGTTCACTGAGTTCTTTTGCACTCAATTCAGCAAAGCGTTCACGTAGCATTGGAATGAGCCAGCTTCGATTTTGCACGCGTTCATTGTTGGAGCCCAGTCGTGGATCTGCTTTTAAATCATCGAAGGAAAATTCCTTACACAGCAGGGCCCACTGAGTATCACTTACTGCTGACAGAAATATTTGTTCGCCATCCTTGACGGTAAATACATCGTAAACGGCCCAGGCGCTCAGACGATTAGGCATTGGATTTGCTGGCTTTCCGGTCACAGCGAACTGCATCATGTGTTGGGCGACTAAGAACACGTTGTTTTCAAATAGTGCGCTGGCGACCTCTTGACCATGCCCTGTTCGATTGCGTTGCTGTAGGGACGCCAAGACTCCAATCGCACCAAACATGCCTCCCATGATGTCGTTGACACTTGCTCCTGCCCGCAACGGTTGTCCTGCCGGGCCCGTCATATAGGCGAGTCCGCCCATCATTTGAACGACTTCGTCTAACGCAGTTCGATTTTCGTATGGACCTGGCAAAAATCCCTTGTGCGAAACATAAATAAGAGAGGGGTTGAGTTTAGACAGCGCGGGGTAACCAAACCCCAGCTTTTCCATCGTGCCGCTTTTGAAGTTTTCACTGAAAACGTCTGCTCCGGACACAAGCTTCAGAACAATTTCGCGACCGATCGGGTTTTTGACGTCGATGGAGATACTTTTTTTGTTGCGGTTGAACATGGGATAAAAGCCAGACCCTGAGCCCAGCAGTTTGCGGGTATTGTCACCAGCGAGTGGTTCAACTTTGATTACCTCTGCACCAAGATCGGCCAGAATCATTCCGCACGTTGGGCCCATCACCATGTGGGTGAACTCGACAACGCGTATCCCTGCTAAGGGTAGGGGCTCAGACATGAGGTACCTTTTTACAACTTCAGTGTGGTTTGCTGGGTTTTAGAGCACGGGTTGTTATACCATCGCTACAGAAGCTAGTGCTTGTTGTTCTTTCGTCGCTGGAGGCAGGTTTTTATGCAGTGCAGCATTTCCATCCGAACCGTTGATTATCTTAACCCTACTGATCGTGCGGATTTGTTAGAGATGTTGGACATGTACGCACGGGATCCGATGGGCGGAGGGGAGGCACTACCGTTTGAAGCCAAAGAGCGCCTGTGTGATGATCTGTCCAAATTTCCAGGGGCAGTGAGCTGGCTGGCTAGCCACGAGGGTCGTCCGATTGGATTGCTTAACGCCATGCCGGGGTATTCAACCTTCAAAGCTCGGCCGTTAATGAACGTACACGATATTGCTGTGGATCCTGCATTCAGAGGACAAGGCGTAGGGCAGGCGCTCTTGAGCGCATTGGAGACCTACGCGAGGGCTCGCGGTTGCTGCAAACTCACGCTTGAGGTGTTGAGTGGCAATCAGGTTGCCCAAGCGTCTTATGCCCGGTTTGGGTTTGCCCAATATGAACTGAGCGCGGAAACCGGGCAAGCCCTGTTTATGCAAAAATGGCTTTAATTACAGTCTATTACGACGGCTCTTGTCCGTTGTGCCGCAGAGAAATCGCGTTCTATCAACGGTGCAGAGGATCTGAGGATATTGTTTGGAGTGATGTCAGCGTGGCTGGGTTTACCTCACTTGGTGATGGCCTAACATGCCAAGCGGCGATGGCGCGATTCCATGTGCGGGATCATGCCGATAATTTATACAGTGGTGCTCAGGCTTTTGTTAAGCTTTGGCTTGCTTTACCAACGTGGCGTTGGCTGGGAGTATGTTGTTCCAACAAACCGACGCTTTGGTGTCTCGAACGTCTATATGTGGGTTTTTTAAAGATCCGTCCAGCGATTCAGCGCAGGTTTCGATAGTTGGTGGTACCAGTAATCTACCTCGTCAGAATTAATTAAAGTTTAAAGAACACACGACATGAACTCGACTGATCAGGATAAGGGCACACCGATTTCGGTGGTGATTCGCAAGCGTCTTCAAAAGTCGCGTAAGCGGTTTCATGCCAACGATAATATTTCGGACTACATTGAGCCTGGCGAGTTAAGTCTGCTCCTCGATGAAGTTGAAGAAAAAATGAAGGGCGTACTGGAGAGCCTTGTGATCGATACCGTGTCTGATCACAACACCAACGATACCGCTCGACGAGTCGCCAAAATGTACTTGCAAGAGGTGTTTGGCGGACGTTACGCTGCGCAGCCGAAAATCACAGAATTTCCAAACGTAGAGCACTTAAGCGAACTCATGATCGTTGGTCCGATCACGGTTCGTAGTGCCTGCAGCCACCATTTTTGCCCCGTGATTGGCAAAGTATGGATTGGTGTGATGCCCAATGAGCACACCAATGTTATCGGCCTGTCCAAGTATGCGCGTTTGGCAGAGTGGATCATGAGCCGTCCTCAAATCCAGGAAGAGGCGGTCGTGCAGCTTGCTGACTTGATTCAAGAAAAAACACAGCCTGATGGGTTGGCCGTTGTAATGAATGCGACCCATTACTGCATGTCCTGGCGTGGCGTGAAGGATCCCGACAGTCGAATGATTAATTCCGTTATGCGGGGTGCGTTTTTGAAGGATGCAAATTTGCGTCGTGAATTTTTGTCTTTAATGCCAAGAGAGAACTAATTATGCTGGTACGTCTGCTTTATGTAAGTCGTGCAATTAATCCCGAAGATGCGAAAGCGACGCAGTCGATTCTTGATTCCGCCCGTGATCATAACTTGAGTCATGGCATTACCGGCATCCTTTGCTATGGGGGTGGTATCTATTTGCAGGCGATCGAAGGCGGACGCCGTCAAGTAAACGAGCTGTATGGCCATATTGTCCGGGACGATCGTCATAAGGACGTTGTTCTGTTGCACTACGAAGAAATTACAGAGCGTCGTTTTGGTGGCTGGACAATGGGTCAAGTCAATCTCACCAAGCTGAATACGTCGATCGTACTGAAGTATTCGGAAAAGCCAGAGCTCGATCCGTACTCAGTCTCCGGGGTTGTTTCTCTTGCGCTTCTTGAAGAGCTCATGCTGACGGCTTCAATTATTGGGCGGGCTTAATCACCATGACGAAAGATCATTCCGTAGCAGTGCGCTTACTGTTGAACATCGGTCATGGGCTTGACCACATGTTTTTACTTATCTTTGCGGCGGCTGTGGGTGTGATGGCCCACGACTTTGGATTTTCAACTTGGGAAGACTTGATGCCCTACGGCGTTGGTGCCTTTGTGCTGTTTGGATTGGGCTCTATTCCCTCTGGGCGTCTGGGTGACCTATGGGGTCGGCGCCGAATGATGATTGTCTTTTTTGTTGGCATTGGCGTCGCGACGTTATTAGCAGCGCTTGCGCAGACTGCCTGGCAAATCGCGATTGCGTTGACGCTAGTTGGTGCCTTTGCATCGATTTACCATCCGGTTGGAATACCATTCCTCGTTCAGCAGTCTGCAAATCCTGGTTACGCGATTGGAATCAACGGACTCGCTGGTAACCTTGGTGTCGCCTTAGCGGCAATGCTTACGGGATTCTTGATCAAGTGGATCGGTTGGCGTGCCGCTTTTGCGGTGCCGGCGCTATTTTCAATCGGTTGCGGTATATGGTTCGCTTTGGTTTGTCCCCCTGAGGTTGAGGCACCCGCTAAGCGCAAGAGCGGTCCAAAGGTTGCCTTATCAAGAGCGATGGTGGCGCGTGTACTGGCAGTTATGACGGTTTCGGCTGCAACTGGAAGTGTAATCTTTAACTTTACGACAAACGGTAACGGACAGTTATTCGCGGAACGCTTCCAGGGTGTGCTCGAAGATCCCGCCATCCTCGGTATTCTTCTTGCGATTATTTACACAGTCGCATCGATCATGCAGGTCGTAGTCGGTAAGTTGTTAGACAAGTACGCGTTGCGTCCAATTTTTTTGGGCATCGTATTGCTACAGATCCCCTTGTTCGTATTGGCAGCTTATGCTCAAGGCTGGTGGTTGTTTGTTGCGATGCTGGGAGTAATGGTTTTTATTTTTGGCGCCGTACCATTCGTCGATGTCATGATTGTCCGCTATGTTGATGATCGGATGCGTTCGCGGGTTGCGGGTATTCGCCTCTCAATTTCACTCGGTTTGAGTTCGATCGCTGTATGGGCGCTAGGCCCAGCTGTGAAGGGGTGGGGGTTTGAGTCCTTGCTGTTGATTATGGCCGGCTTTGCAACTTGCACGGCACTTGTTGTGATGTTCTTGCCGTCTGATTCAATGACGCCACCCGAGGCTGCGTGATGGTCGCCCCGATAACGACAGACGAATTACCAGCCTGTCTGGCGAAGGTGCAGGGTTGGGAGTACGATTCGGCTCGTGGTGGTAGTATCAGTCGTCAATGGGTATTTGCTGATTTCGCGCATGCTTTTGGTTTTATGACGCGTGTCGCGTTGCTCGCGCATGAGGCAGATCACCACCCAGAGTGGCGAAATGTATACAACAAGGTAGAAATCACATTGACCACTCACGACGCCGGAGGCTTGTCGATGAAGGATATCGATTTAGCTCAGCGTATCAATCAGATTTGATCAAGATTATTGCGTATTTCAAGCGCTCGGGCCTGTAGGCCATTTTTGCTCTCTGTGTCCATCTTCTCAATTTGTCTAAAGACCATCCCCAGTCGGTGGTTGCCGGATAACGCGTCCGTATGACGAATAAAGAAATCCCAGTAAAGTGAATTAAACGGGCAAGAGCGCTCACCTACTCGTAACTTCTTGTCGTAGTAGCAGCCTTTGCAGTAATCACCCATGCGATCGATATAGGCCGCACTCGATACGTAAGGCTTGGTCGCTAACAAACCACCATCAGCGAACTGACTCATCCCGATGGTATTCGGTAGCTCGACCCATTCAAAAGCATCTATATAGATACCCAGGTACCAGCGGTGCAGGGCAGAGGGCTCGATTCCGGACAACAACGCAAAATTACCGGTAATCATCAGACGCTGTATGTGATGTGCATAGGCATATTCCAGTGACTGTCCGATAGATTTGGACAGGCATTGCATCTTGGTTTGCCCAGTCCAAAACCATTTTGGTAGGTCGGTATCGTGCGCAAAAGCGTTTGATTCCTGATAGCTCGGCATACGAAACCAGTACACGCCGCGAATGTACTCGCGCCACCCTAATATCTGTCGAATAAATCCTTCAGCCGTCGCAATGCTGATCTTCTCTTGTCGCCAAGCATGTTCCGCACGTTGAACAACCTCGCGTGGGTTGAGCATCTTGGTGTTGAGCGCAAAAGACAAGAGGGAATGAAACATCCGCCAGCTTTGGGTGCTCATCGCATCTTGAAACTCGCCGAAGTTTGGTAGTACCTGCTCAATGAATCGATCGAGGTCATCCAGCGCTTCATCACGATTCAATGGCCAGCGAAATGAGTGGCTCTGTGGCTCGCCAAAGCTTGCGATATCTGCTGTTTGAATCTCGGACCAGAGACGCGAGTGATCATGTCGTCGACTGTGATCGAGGGGCTCGGGTGGAACTCCGTTCCATCGTTTGCGGTTCTCGTGATCAAAGTTCCACTGACCACCTTCGGGCTTTTTAGTGGCGTCAATCAATATGCGATGCTTTGTGCGCATCTGGCGATAGAAGCGCTCCATCAGCCATTGCTTTTG
>JACCDX010098186.1_pt1 | contig 44265 bp, 51 predicted proteins | sample 7449681 | NCBI WGS metagenome assembly JACCDX01 (sample SAMN15323450, study PRJNA562643) | freshwater metagenome | isolation source: river surface water | place: USA:Blue River Watershed | collected 2017-08-18
AATTGTTCTTTTTTCATTTCAAAATTGAAGCTAAAACCATTTAAAGCAACATACTCTCTAGTAACTGCAATCACATTATCTATGGACTTATAACTAACCAAGTCTTCTAACAATGATTCACATATTTTTTTATCATAATAATTTGAATCAGAGTAAATCACCACATCATAAAATGGGTTACTGAACAAAAACACTAATCGTGTGATAAATTCCACACTTATATTTTTATCCAAAGAAATACTCATAAAAGAAGAATTTTCATCAAATGAATTGACCTCAAATCCATCCGTGATATAATACCGATCATAGTCAGATTTTTGAGAAACAATGTTTTTGTATTCATCCTGACTTTTGCAAATGTATATTAGCAGTGGGTTCACAAAATGTTTATACAAGCCATCAAGAAGTGTTTTGACTTTTGGTTTCCTAAACGGTATACTCAGCCTGTAAAAACCACTAAAAGAACAACTATAAGGAAAAAACCTATGATTATCGATGCCAGCGAACCAATCAAAACTACCGTAAAACAACCTGATTTCCGCCCAAAGAAGTTTGACGACATTGTTGGTCAAGATGAGGTCAAGGAATATCTTAAAATCAAAATCACTGCATTTAAGAAAACAAGAGTAAGTGTTGGGCACTTGCTTTTTCTAGGATACTCTGGTTCTGGCAAAACTACCATGGCTAATGTGATGGCTATGGAAATGGGCGTTGGTTTTCATTCTGTCATGGCAACAAGAATTAAGACATGGGATGACTTTTACAATATCCTTAAAAAAGTAAAGTTGAATGATGTCTTGTTCATTGACGAAATCCATGCTTTGTCACCAAAGATTCAAGAGCAACTCTATGGTGTCATGGAAGATTTTACAATCACTCTTCAAGACAAAAGTCTAAATGAGCAAGTTCAAACGAGAATCCCGAATTTCACTTTGATTGGTGCTACTACTCACTCTGGTGATTTGAATCCACCTTTGCTGTCTCGTTTTCAATACAAGGGACAACTTATGCCATATTCGATTTCGCAATTAACTGACATTGTGAAGTCTGCTGGTAAAAGAATTTACAAGTTAGAAATACCTCATGATGTTGCAAATTACATCGCTAAGGTATCTCGTAAAACTGCACGTATTTGCTATTCATTGCTTCGTGGATATATCGATTTAGTAGAAGCAAAGAATCCAGGAAAAATCGATTCCTCCATGCTTACCATGGAAATGTTGTATAAATTGCTTAAGTTGGAGCAAATTGACCCCGTAATTGGATTAGATTACGCAAGCAGAAAATACATTGTAACAATGCTTCGTGAGAACAAACCAATTGGAAGTAGGTCATTGGCAAATATGATTCAAGAACAAGAATCTACAGTCGTCCAAATGATCGAACCTTTCCTCCTTTCAGACATTGAACTTGAATATCGTGACAGCAGTGGAATTCCCAAAATTCAAATGGGTCCATTTGCCAAACTTACAAAGTCAGGTCGAATAGCAACCCGTGAATCCATGAACTATATTAAATTGTGCAAGGCTCTTCAGCGTCAGGGTTGGTTTAATAATGAATCTTTTGAATTTTAATTGGAGAAAAAATGCCAGCAAAACAGATAGTTTTCAATGAAGATGCACGACGAGCGCTTGAGCGTGGAGTGGATGCCGTTGCTAATTCCGTAAAAGTTACTCTTGGACCTAAAGGTCGTAATGTTGTAATTCAGTCTCAATCTGGTCCAATTGTCACTAAAGATGGTGTGACTGTTGCTAAAGCTGTTGAGCTAGAATGCCCTTATGAAGATTTAGGAGCACAACTTTGCAAGCAAGTATCAAGTAAAACAAATGATTCAGCTGGAGATGGTACAACTACAGCTACTGTTTTAGCACAAGCAATTGTCAAAGAAGGCTTAAAATTTGTCGCTGCCGGTGGGAATCCAATCAGTGTTAAGAAGGGTATCGAAAAGGCTGTTGAACAAGTACTTTCGATAATTCCTCACTATGCAAAGCCTATTAGTAATAAAGAACAAATTGAATTTGTTGCCACTATTTCTGGAAATGAACCTGAAGTAGGTAAGATTGTAGCAGATGCTATGGAAATTGTTGGCAAAGATGGTGTAATCACAATTGAAGAATCTCGTAGCAGAGATACATCTTTATCTGTTGTAGAAGGAATGCGTTTTGACAAGGGTTATATCTCTTCATTCTTTGTAAACAATCATGAAAAGATGGAATTGAAGCACACTGATGTTAATATTCTTCTTTATGATGGAAAGATTGCAGAACATGCTGCAATTCTTAATTTAATTCAAAAGTATCCTGATGTTCAGAAGAAGCCATTGATGATCATCGCTGATTCTGTAGATGGTGAAGCATTGCAATTCTTGGTTCTCAATGCAGTACAGGGTAAGAAACCATGGTTTGCGGTTAAGACTCCTGGATTTGTAAACCAAAAGAAAGATTATCTTTACGATATTGCTGCTTTGACAGGTGCATCTGTAATTTCTTCTGATACTGGCAAGACTCTTGAAAGTGTAACTCCTGAAGCATTAGGTTCCGCTAAGACAGTATTTTGCACAAAAGACTCTACAACTATCATTGATGGCGCTGGTTCTTCTGAAGACATTGAAAATCGAATTGCTTCTTTGAAAGCTACACTAAATCAAGTTGAAAGTGATTATGAAATTCGTGTTCTAAATGAAAGAATTGCGAAGCTTTCTGGTGGTATTGCGGTAGTTAAAGTTGGTGCATCTACTGAAGCAGAGTTGATTGAGAAAAAATATCGCTATGAAGATGCATTAGCAGCCACTCGTGCTGCTGTTGAAGAAGGCATTGTTCCTGGTGGCGGTGTTACTCTTTATAGAATCGCTAATACTCTTACTGATGTTTTAGATGATCCAGATGAAAACATTGGTTATAAAATTGTAAAGCGATCCTTAGAAGAGCCTTTAAGGCAGATTTCATTAAATGCTGGATTACCAGTGGATGTTGTTTTAAATACAATCAAAAATCTTCCTGATAGTCAAGGTTTAGATGCAAGAAATGGTCAGTATGTAAACATGATTGAATCTGGCATCATTGATCCTGCTAAGGTAACACGAAGTGCTTTAGAAAATGCTTCTTCTATTGCATGTTTAGTATTAACCACTGAAACATTGATTGTTGAAAAACCAATTACAAATGAAAAAGTTTTGATACAAGAGGGTAGTTTCTAAATCAAATTTATCTCCAAAAAGAGTATAATATTTTTAAGAACCGAAGGGGTGTTTGAAGTGGAAAATAAGGTCTTAAAAGTAAAGCTTTCAAAGGGTCAAATTATAACTGTCAGCGCAATAATTATTGCGCTGACTTCTGTTTCTTATCAGCTATATTTGATGAGAAAACAATCGCGTAGAAAGGATTATAGGGAAGCATTTTTTGTCTACCCTGAAGACTAATGATGACAGAATTTTTGTTTCATTATATGATGAGAGTAACAAGGGTTGTTGACGGTGATACAGTCTACGGAGATGTTGATTTAGGATTTAATTTTGGCAGTAGAAAAATGGAATTTAGAATGTCAGAAATCAACACTCCTGAAATCCATGGTGAAAATCGTGAGGCTGGCTTAGCCTCTAAAGCATTTGTTGAAGAAAGAATTTTAGAAAAAGACGTTATCATTGTTACAAAGAGAGATACTAAGGAAAAATATGGCAGATATCTTGCACATATTTACTATCAGAAAGACAATGAATGGATTTGTTTAAATCAAGAGTTGGTTGAATCTAATCACGCCGTGCCTTACATGGTATGATAGTGTCATGGCAACTTTCAGAAGATTGTTTATAGATTTTGATTCTTTTTATGCTTCTGTGGAACAACAGGACAATGTTCTTTATCGTAACAAGCCTCTGATTGTTGTCCCTTGTATTTCAGATCACACTTGTGCAATAGCAGCTTCTTATGAAGCAAAACGCATGGGAATTAAAACCGGCACAAGAGTTCGTGATGCAAAAGCTAGAGCAGGTAATTTGGTTGTGGTAGAAGCACGTCCAAAAAGATATGTTGAAGTACACAACCAAATTATAGAAATCCTATACAAACATTTCACAAACATACAAATACTTTCCATTGACGAAATGGCTTGTGAAATAAATGAAAATGATGATTTTGATTGTGAAATTATAGCCGGTTTATTGAAATTTGATTTACAAGAAACACTTGGTGAAAAAATCACTTGTTCAATCGGTGTAGCAAAAAACGTATTTCTTTCAAAAGTAGCAGCTGATTTTAATAAACCAAATGGATTCACTTCTTTTGGTGATGATGCTGAAAGCAAATTAAAAAGTTTAGATTTAACAGATTTACCTGGTATTGCAGAAAAAATGGAAACCAGGCTTAATAAATCTAAAATTAAAACTACTGAAGACCTTTTATCATTTGATGAATTAAAACTTAAAAAAGCATGGGGCAGTATCATCGGAGCACGATGGTGGCACATGATTCGTGGATCCCTACAATGTGACTATGGTCAATCCCATAATGAAATTCCAAAATCATTTGGACACACTCATGTTTTGCCACCAGAAAAAAGAGATGATGCTGGTGCCTTTGAAGTTTTTGAATCATTGTTATATAAATCTATAGAACGCTTAAATAAACACAGAGTAGCTGCAAAAAGAGTGTCTATTTATCTTTCGTGGCGTAATACATTAACAAAGCGCAGAGGCACATTCAAAGCAGTGTCACCGATTTGTATTGCTTCTATGGATTATGCATATTGGACACAAATTGCATTAGATTTGTGGAATGGTTTACCTGATTTAGATATAAATTCAATTCCACTTCTTGTGGGAGTTAGATTCACAAGAACTGTTAAGCAAAATGACTTAAATTTACAACTTTTTGATTTGGAATGGAAAAATGTATATATCAAAAATGATTCATATATCCTTCCTGACAGAATTTCTTTTGGCGATCCTTCTAGAGTTTTTGAAAAGTAATTGTATAATTTATCCTGAGGTTCACTATGAAAGTAGATATCAAAATTGCTAATTTAACAGAAGCACAGGCTGTTGCGTTGGAAGAATTCCTTGCTGTGTGGTCTTTTATGAAAGACAAGAAAATGAGCATGTGGACAGCATTTTTTGCTGATTGTTTCAATGACTTTGCTCCTGATGTGTTGATTAAGAAAGATGATGGTGTCTGGAATCCACCTAGACGATATTTAGAAGATATTGGCATGCGTATTGGAAAAGTATCTTTTGAAACTGAAGAAGGTCAAACAAAGCCACAAGATATGTATTTGTTAGATTATCTTAAGGTTGAAAAAGTTATGAACGGGGAATCACCTATCCTTAAGGGCAGTACCAAAGAGTAATTAATGTCTGAACAATTAGTTTTAGAAATCATACCAGAATTTGTTAAAGTAAAAATTGGCAATAGCATATTTGATCTTGCCTATGATTCTTTAATAGCTTCTATGACTCATCAATATCTGACAAATCACCATACTCTTCGAGAAGGTACAGATTATGATGTTGTTTTTGAAGTTACAAAAGAATTAATCACAGACTTTGTCAAAGAAATTTTAGTTGAAAAGGAATATGTTGATATTCTTGGTGACTGGGTACCAGAATTTGTAGTTTTTCATAATGAAAAAAACAAACCTTTATGCAAAGATATCAATATTACTTTTGAAAATGGCAGTATTTGGCAAATAAAATTGTTAGATCTGTTAGCATTTAAATATGAAATAAATTCTGATGAAGATGATTTTGAAATTAATTATGAAGATCCACTTTTGAAAGATGATTCTGAAATCATCAAATATTTAAGTGAAATTTCATGGGAACAAATACAAGAATTTGCTGAAGAAATTCAGCAACCTCAACCAGAACCTGATTACAATAAAATGTATGAATCAGCTTCAAAATCTGTCATTTCATGGGAAAAAAACATATCACTTCTTGATTTCTTCGACATCTCTGATATAATCAACATATCAGAAGATCAAGAAGAAGAAGACGATGATTGATCCATACAATATAACAAATTATAACCGTACCGAATGCCAGCTACAAGAATTTTTGCTTTTTTGCATTGTTGTAGCTGGCAAAACTGCATATATACAAGCTAAAAAATTAGAAGATTTCCTCAATTCTGTCAATCAAAGGTTAATGTTACCGGAACATTGTTTGCCTTTTCAAAGTATAAAGAGTGCTGACCAACATGGAATATTGTTGGAAGAAATCCATAAAGCTAAATTAGGTCAATACCGAAAAATTTACTCAGGTTTCAAATATATTTCTGAACGTGAATATAATTTAAACCGAATGACACCAGACATACTAGAAAAAATACCTGGTGTTGGGATGAAAACAAGTAGATTTTTTCTTCTGCACTCTGATACCTTTTACAAAGATAAGATTGCAATATTAGACACGCACATTCTTAAATTCATCAAAGAAAATATTGATGATCGAGCACCAAAATCTACACCGCCGATTTCTATCACTTATAGATTTTGGGAAGATAAATTTCTACATTGGTGTAGATTAAACAACAAAGATGTAGCTGATTTCGATTTAGAAGTATGGAAAACTTATGCTAAAAGGGACAAGAATGAAAAAGCAAGCCTTTGATGAAGAAAAAATACTCAAACAATTCGATAAGCTTATCATAAAAATAGCACATAAAACCTATGTTAATTATAATTTCAAGTATGCTTTAGAAGATCTGCTTCAAGAAGCTAAAATGGGCTGTATTTTAGCCTATCGTAAATATGATCCTAATCGTAATTGCAAACTGATCACTCATCTACACAATTATATAAATTTTCATTTATCTCATTATTTGAGAGCTGACACTGGATTGATTAGAATACCTAGTAGAGTCATGGCTGACCCTGCAAAGAAAAAACCAGAATTCTCAAACAACGAATTCCTTTATGAAAACTCTAGCGATTCTGGACCTATGACTTTTGACAATATTGATGACAAAATTAATATTGAAGAATTTTTATCCATCCTCACTGACAGACAAAAAGACATCATACGAAAAATTTACCTTGAAGGATATACATATGATGAAGTGGCAAATTTGTATAATATCTCAAGGCAAGCAGCTAACTTTGATGCAACCAAAGGCATAAAGAAAATTCAAGAACGCTTTGCTGCTGAAATGATTTAACATGTTAAACTTCTCTTCTCACTTTTTTGATTTTCACAATTATTCACTATCTAAAATGCCTATAAATATTAAGGCTAGATATTGTTTTGATTCTGAGATGGTCAAAATTCCATCAACAGATGCTTACTTGGAAATTCAAAAAGATATATGGCTTGCATTTGATGAAGAGAATGACAACTTGATGACTTTCACTTACGATCAATTTGTAGACATTTATCTTCCATCAGACAAAAGAACACAAAGATATTTTGAATTCATTTCTGATTCAGTGAAAAATGAATATCATCCAACAAAAGAAAATTTGTTTGATGTTTTAATTGAAGAAGTTAAAGAAGAATTCTTTGAAAAAGAAATCAGCCTAACCTTACAAGGAAGATTGAGGCTGATTTGGGATTTGATTCTTGGTAAAAAAATTAATATTCTAAAATATTAAGCTTACTTTTTATCGCGAATACTATTCTGTCTTTCTCTAATGTATTCTAATGATACATCCATACCTGTTTTTTCTTTAATTTCTCTTTTGGTTTGTTCTGGAGTTTTTCCAAAAAATTCACCAACAGACGTGACTATGATGTCATTTATTCTACCTTCAGTCATAAGATTAGACATAGGATTATTGGTTCTATAAGCAGGTCTATCATTTTCATCAAGGATTATTTCAGATTTTCCGAAAGCATTTGGGTCTCTTTTGGGATTTGATCTAAAAAAATCTTTTGCTAATTCAACTTGATGTCTATCTTTTTCTTTTTCTTCTTCAGGTAGATCTGCATAGTCGATTTTTGATAATTCACTATAAGAATTTCTTTCTGACCAAGCTTGATGAACCTTATCTGCTAGCATTTCCATGTCTGCATCTACTTGATCTAAATTATCTCTGTATGGTTCAACAAGATCATAGACAACTTCAGCAGCATCTAGATTTTCTTTTTGCCATCCAGGTGTAAGATTTTCAAATGGCTGAAGAATATTAATCTGTTCTCCAGACCCAGTTTTATCATCTCTCATTCTTTGAGGATTTTCTTGTCCTACATAGAGTTCAGATTTAAGCATATTCTGAACATACTCATCGTGCATCATAGCTGCTAATTTTTTTATAGAGTCAGGTCTATCAAGTCTTTCTGCAACTTTCACAAACTTAGGTCTTTCCGCTTTTGGAAATACTTTACCAACTTCAATTACATGTGATGCAAATTTAATCATTATTTTTTTCCTTCATTCTAATTTCATATTTTTTACTACTGCTAGTTACAATTTTGAAATTTTCACTGTTTGAAACATTAGATTTACCACCTGCACCTGGAGAGTATGTTGTTGTATTAGGCTTCTTATCAGGGTTAGGTTCTTTTTCTTTTTTTCTCTTTTGTCTGATTCTATTTTTACGTTCTTTTTCTGTTAAGTTTTTTGCTTTATTTGCAGGAGTACAAACTGGCTTTTTACCTTTGGAAGTATCACCTCTGCCACAAGGTTCATAACCTTTGCCTTTCTTTTTAGGTCGTGATACATCAACCCACTTTTCTTTTTTGAACCAGTCGTCCAAGCCTCCATGATTTTTGGTCTTTTTTTTGGCTTCAACTTCATTAAATTTTACAATAATACTATATTTTTTCATATCAGTTTATCTTTTGCCATCTTTGTGCCGTAATGATTTGAAACTGAGTGCTTGCGCGTTTTCTTTTCTTTGATTTTCCTGCAGATGGCTTTTCGTAATTACCAGTAGATTCAACACCTTTAGCTTTCTCTCTCAAAAAGAAAGCTTTAAGTAAAAACTTTGATAATTCTTCGCCAGCATATGGAAATGTCTGACCTGCTTTCTTGTAATGCATATTAATTCCCATGGTTGGGTTTGCATCAGAAAAGGCTAAATCATGTAATGAAATTACTTTATGATTTGCAGACTCTGAAACTCTGATATCATCAAAAACATTGCCATGATCTTCATTAAATTGATAAAACATACCAATCATGCCATATCCTGAAAGTTTTTTTGATTCTCTATATAAGTAATCGCAAAATTCTTTAATAGAAGAGAATCTTTTAACAGCGGCAATCTTGATAAACTTACTCATCACTCTGCTCTTTTAATGAATTTTGTCTTTTTATCTTTTTGGTTATGAAGTGAATCAAGATGATGTTCAGGCACCATGTTCATAACTTCAAATTTTGATTTATCTTTTGGGTTCTGAAGAATGATATGATTGTCATCTACTGCTGCTGGAGTATGAAGCATTTCGTCTGATGCCTGTTCTCTGAAATCTGATATTGATTCAGTTTCTTCCCAATCGCCTTCGTAATCTACTTCATAATTATTCTCATCATAATTATTCAAAGCATCATCAAGATTCATTGGGAATTCAACTTGATAATTAGGTTTAAATTTATCTGCTTGTTTTATAAAATATTGATGAATAACATTAGCTTCTATATAATTACCTTTGAGTTCTAAATCTTTTGCTAAATTGTTCAAAAATACTAAATTGTCAATGTTCATATAACACCTTACTCTGTCACCGTAATGTCTATCATCACAGGTAAACTTTCATATAATCCATTACTTACTTTGAAACTTCCAACATCTGAACCAACAAAATTTAAATTAGGAGTATAAGTGAAAACTCCACCAGATTCTGAAATTACACCATTGGTTGTTTGTGTAACAATTGTAAATGTCAAAGGTAAATTATCATTATCAACTGCAGTTAAATTCAAAAATAATGGTGTATTTAAAGTTGTTTCTCCTGCATAACCATTAGCATTTGGACGTTTAGATGTATCAGATACATAAACATTAATTGTTGCGACATTGCTATCTAGACCACCATTAGTTGCTATAAATGTTGCAGTGTCAATTCCTATGAATTCATCATCGGCATCATATGTAAACACACCATTGCTTTCAGAAATTATCCCATTGCTTGGCGAATCAACAATTTCATAAGTCAAAGGCAAATTATTTGGATCACTTGCTTGAAGATCCAAAATCACTGGTACATCAAATCTAGTAGCTACATCAAGAGTGAATGCAGAAGGTCTATCAGGTGTATCTATGACATTTATAGAAATGTTTGCAATTTCTGAATCATACAGCCCATTGCTTGTTTTATAAGTGGCAAGATCTTTTCCAAAGAAACCTGCATTTGGAGTGTATGTGCAGTTTTTGCCATTTAAAGTAATTGTTCCATTTGATGGTTGAGTTACTATAGTATATGTTAATGGCTCATTAAATGGATCCCATGAATATAGGGCAACATTACCTTCAGTTTCATAACTTGTTTCTAAACTAACACTAGCAATTACAGGCATTTTATTTGGATCATCAAAAATATCCACAACATTTTGCCATTTTGGTAAAGTTTTTAATGCATAATACAAACATACTCTGAAGTCAAAAGAGTAGGACATATCTATTTGATCAAGCGGAAAACTAAAAAACTCACCAGTCAATGGAGTTTTGCCTGCATATCTTGCATCTCTATCCAAATACAATTCCATATGAACAGTAACTTGTGGATTGTCATTGCAAGAAACAAGCGCAGAACTCAACTTCCAATAATTTCCAGAAGTTCCATTAGGGAGTTCTTGCAACAATTCAAATGCCATTTACTTTTCCTTCCTCCAAGTGCCGCCTTTTGATTTATACTTTTTAGCTGCCCAACCATTTGCATATGCACTTGGATAAACATCAAACTTTCTCTTAGCTTCCGCTTTACATTGCGCCCATAATTCAGGATTATTAGGGACATTTTTAGATTTTTTTGACTTTTTCTTAGCTAATTTGAAATATATATCATTCAATTTTTCAGCAATTACAAAATTGCCATTATCTTCAAAATTTTTAGCAATTCTGTCAATAATTAACAGGGCATTTATTTTTTCCATAACAAAATTCCTTTGGTTGATATTCTTTTTTTCTCAAAAATTGTGGTTAATACCTTATAAAACAACAAACCCTTCTTTCGAAGGGTTTAATTTAACTATCTAAAGATTTGAGATCATTCATTGATAAAATCCCAAGTTTTCTAGTTTTTTCAATGCCATTTTCAAACACAATTGTGCAAGGAATTGACATAATCCCATAATCTTCTGCTAAAGAACTTTCAGCTTCAATATTTACAATAAAACATTTGGAATTTGAAGATGTTGCAAATTCTTCAAATGTAGGTTTATATCTTTTGCACGGTCCGCACCAAGGTGCCCAAAAATCAACAATTACATTTTCGTTTGAATCTAATGTGTCTTGAAAATTAAAAGTATTTAATTCCATGTATATTCCTCTCAAAACTAGTATATTATACTTGAAAATACACTTTTTGATTGGTATAATTTTGATATGTCTAAAGTATTGTTACTGAATATTGATTACGAACCTTTGAACATGTGTGATCTTCATAAGGCTTTGAAATTGATGTATGTTGGCAAAGCTTCTGCGCTTCATTTTTATGATGATTTAAATTTTAAAACAATTGATGGCAAAGAAGTAACAATGCCTTCAGTGATCAGAATGAATTATCATATAAAGAAAAAACATTCTATTGAATACAGAGTTAGCAGAACAGGTATATACAATAGAGATAATTTCACTTGTCAATATTGTGGATCTAAAGATTCAGAACTTACATTAGACCATGTTTACCCAAGACACTTAGGTGGTACTCACACTTGGGATAACTTAGTTACATGTTGCAGAAAATGTAATCATAACAAGGCTGGTAAAACTTTAGATAAATGCAACATGAAATTGCTATCAAAGCCAAGATCTCCAAGATTTACTTTTAAAGCGATGGTGCCTAGTTCAGCTATTGAGCAAAACGAATTCTGGTCATATTACATATATTAAAAAAAACAGAGGGTTTTTCAACCCTCTGTTTTGTATCCTCCGCCCCTTTTCTTTCTTTTGCAATATTGTTTTTGACTAAATCCTTTCGGATTATTGCAATTGATTGATTTTTTAAATTTTGTGGACCATCTTTTTTTCTTTTTTCCAGCCCTTGGAGCGTTGTACTCAGCTAACTTTTGAAATTCAAAATCTGATTCAGAATAAGATCCTGATTCATCTAGATGTAATGTTTTTGTTAGCCAATTATGTAAATTCATCATTTACCTTTTGTAATATCTGTTACAGATTTTCCAGCTTCCCAAGTTCTACAAGCCCAATATCTTGCTTTCCATTTTGGTCCTGGATTATCGCAATTGTGTCTAGCACGGAAATTTTTTCTTCTATTAGGGTCATCCCTTTTAATTTCCATGTTTGGATCGCCAAAATTTACTTTGACAACATTGCCTTTATCGTTTTTAACATAAACGGAAAATTTCTTTGGTCCGCCAGGAGTTCTGAAAGGCTTGTTGAGTTTTACATTCTTTGGCTTTTTTGAAGCATATGAAGTTCTTTCACCTGTAGATGATTCTTTCTCATCATCAATGTCCAAATCAACATTTACATCGCCATCTTTGGATGGACTAGCAAGATAATGAGCTACAGTATCAAGATAATCAGCTCCAAGAGTCATTAAAGATTGTACCCAAGCTTTAATATCACCCTCATTTTCACCAACATAGGTTCTGATTTTTTCAATAGCTTCATCAACTTTGTCCAATTGTCTGCGGAACATGCCATGTTCATGGTCTTTTTCCTCTGCAATTCTAGACATAATAAATGTGATGTTATCAGCCTGTCTGTGAGCACCAATTTGATCCAATTGATCAGCTAAATTTTGCATCTCTTCAAATGTCATTAAAATGTTCCTCGTCAAATTGTTCTAATTCTTCAAGCTCTTTTTCAGAATATAAGTTTATAATCTCATCTTCATCAAAGTCATATGAAAATTCTTCCAAAGACAATGAAGTCAATCCTGCTAAAGATTTTACTTTAACCATCAAAGCATTATCTCTGTTTAACCAACCTCTTAAAAATACAACTTGGTCTTTTCGTTGTGAAACTCTTGCATATCTTTTGGCAATTCTCATTTTGCAAATTTCGATAGCTATTTTTGTCTGATCTGATTGATGAATCACATCACTAATAGCTTGAGTCCAAACTGATTTAATTGGTAGATTTAAAGCTTTGTGCAATCTTGTCATTGCACCGCCCACACCCATATTAACCGCAGTATCAAACAATGCTAACCCTAAAGGACCTTGCAACCATTGTGAACGTACTGGATCCCAATAAAACTTGTCGTAAATTTCAATATACTCAGCTTTTGTGATAAACTTAACAGACTGTCTTTTTAATTTTTTCCAGTCTCTATATTCGTCGTATCTTCTTTGAATAATTCCGAAATTTGTTGGACCACCAGGGTCTTTTGGATGATTTGTAAACCCACCCTCCCATTTTAAAGTGAACTGAAGGGCTTCGTCTAAAGTGATTGGCATTTTTTTTCTCCTTTACTTTACATAGGATTTATTCTGTAAAGTTATAAAATAATACTACATATGGGAATTGTAAAAGTTTGTAAATTTTTGGATTCATTAGGTCATTATCGCTTGGCTGATAATTTGTTTAAACTTGCCAAAAAAGATAACATCTTAGATAAAAGAATATACATTCCAAAAGACATAAAAGAAATTGCTGGAAAAGCTTGGAAAAGACGTTTCAAAGATATAAGATTTGGCAATGAAAAGCAATTTGATTTAGCTAGAAAACTTATGCTGAACAACTATTTAGAATTAAAAGATGTTATGGAGATTCATAAATACACTGTTGAAAAAAGATTTACATATTCTAAAAGTGAAAAGAATCCAACATACTGGGAATATCAACTTCACGGTGGTGAAGATGGTAGAAGATGGGCATCAGACATTATCAAAATTTACATGCCAAAAAAATGGAGGGTCAATTGACACAATTGCAGAAAGGACATATAATACTCCGGTTAGCAATTTGACAACTGAATATAGATATACGGTGGTTTGACATCGTAAGATAATTGACTTTAATATAAAGGGATCAAGTGTTCTCTATCACTCCCGCCTAGTCAAGGGTCATTCAAACAAGCCTAGCCTCTGTGAGTTTCAGACCCGAAATCTGGAAATATAAACTAAAAATTAATTTGTGTTTAAAGCAACTAGTAGTAGATACAAGAAAAGAATTAGTTTTAAGAAGCAAAAGGTAGTTGCAAGGTTCGAGAAGTCACGAGCAAGAGCTTTGCAGCATGATACGAGGTTTGACGGATAGCGGTAATTTTCTTCCGTTAAAATCTTACTATCAAGTCTGCTGAAACGTGTAACAGCAGATACAGAAGTGAGTTGTATTCCTTATTCAGGAGCAACAAGATGCGCACACTTCTATAGAGAGCGGGAAACCTTAAATAAGAGATCGCACTGCGTTGATATGATAAACATAAGTTTCCTATGAAAAAGACGTATCTCACAATGGTGGAAAGCAACCTTAAAAAAGAAAAAACTTTGCAACAAGTAGACTTAGAGATGTATGATAATCATTTCCTCGGTCAATTTCTTGAGAAACCATTGTTTGACTGGAATAGCTACCAGAAAAAAAGCGGTTGCGTAACATGACTTATATAGTGGACAAGTGGGCAAATCATGAGTTGCGAATGATGTAATCCTACAAACGATGTTACAAAAGGAAGGTTAGTCTCACCTTCCTTTTTTTTATTTATGCAGGTAAACATTTTGTTTTCATACATATAAAATAATAAGTTATCAAATACTTATTTTAGTTAGAGGACAAAATGAAAACACTTTTTATATCGATGTTGCTTATGCCTGTATATTGTTTTGCACAAACACCGCCACTTGCAGCACCGGCGGTACCAATTCCATCTTTTCAACCAAGATTTGCACAGTTTGGCACCAATCAATTAACAAGCATTAATACATCTTTAGAATCAAAGAAAAACAAAAATTTCATAATTGATTACAAATCCCTATTAGCCGGTAATGATTTGAAAAGTGCAGAAGAACATGATTTGAATGTGAAATATGGTATCAAAACATTATTTGGTGGTGTGCTATCTACAAATTTTTCTAATTCAAAAATATATGGTCAGCAGAAAGAAAATGAATTTTATGGAATGTCTTATTCAATTAACAGACAATTTAGTAGCTTAAATCTTTCTGTCAAATCATCAGATACCTTACAAACTCAATATAAGGGCATGTCTACCCAAATTATCCAATTTGACTATAAAGCAAAATTTTAATGGTACAATATACTCATGGAAAAAACTCCTGAGTATGCTTTAGAAGCTGGAATAGCTGTATGGGTGGAAGATAATCAAGAAATTGTAAGATGTGCAATTAGATTAGGCGCAACTACAACAAGCATGGGATTATGCGACACTGATGTAAATCCATTTATGCAAATTGTACCAACTGATGTCTTTGGGTCAAATGGGAATTTGATTCATGAATGCTTTTTGAATATAAATCACCAAGCCTGGGGATATTACAAAATCATAATTGAAGATTTATATAAATTTAAAGTTATAGAGCCTACTCTTGCAAGAACACAATCAACAGATATAGTTCTTTTATCAGAAGATGAAGTTGAAGAATATATAATCAATCTTTCTAAAACATTAGATAAGCATTATGAACTATGCGATAAGCTAGAAGAAGAAGATTTAGATTCTGCAGAAATTATACTTAATGAGATGTTGGAAGAATATCAAAAGGTAATCAAACCTGCTTTAGCAGAACTAAAATCTTCAATTGATAACTTTGTAGGTGTAATAGCAATCAAAGCAACAAACAGTGATGATATTGAAAATGTAAGACTGTTGTCTACCAGATATGATCTTGCATTGTTGCATCCCGAAAACTGGTTTGTTTACAAGTCAGATGGCATGAATGGACAAGAATGGCTCAATGAAACTTTGAAGAATTTTCAAATTCTTGAAAACAGACAAGCATCTTTATTGTATTTTGCCCAGAAAATTGTTGTTGATTTTATGAATCAAAGATTAATTGTGCACACAGATTCTCAGGAACCAGAAGTTGATTTAACTGCCGAAGTATTGAAAGATGAAACATTAGGTCTTACATTGGTGAGACCAGTAATTCATGCAACAAAATTGGAGATTGTAAGGTGAATATAGAAATTACAGATATTGCAGCACAAGAAATTAAAAATGCATTTATTGACAATGAAATTGTAGATCCATTTATCATTTTTTATGTTGCTGGTGGCGGATGCTCAGGTTTACAATACGGCTTGGCAATTTCTGATGGTGAACCTGAAATTGATGAAATTATCACATATTCCCAAGACATCAAAATAGCTGTTGAATCAAAATCTGCAAAATATGTAGATGGTGCTATTATTGATTATGTTACAGAAAATGGTTTGATAGGTGGATTTAAAATTACAAATCCTACTGCTGTAAAAAGTTGCGGATGCGGAAAGAGTTTTTCAGCCGAAGATTCTATTGAAACATTGAATAATGGATCAGGATGTAGTGCTTGTAAATCCTAATCTAGATTTTTTTTTCTTTTTTGAACTTCATCAATTCAAATATTGCCAATCCATTTTTTGCTTTCTTTTGATTTTTTGATAAATTGTTGTAAATTTTTTCTAAATCATTAATAGACAAAGTGGATGTAATATCTAAAGTAGTAATCATCAAAGATCTATTTAATTCTAGATTTTTAAGTCTCTCAGCTAATTCGGCTTTGAGACCATCAGCGTCACTATAAGACCAGTTATTCTCTTTCACAGAAATAATTACTTCATTAACAAACGGTACTTTGTTTGATTCAAAATTGCAAGCATTTCATCTCTGATATTTAAAAGATCAGTGTCAGCAGTTGGATCTAATGCTTCAGTAACATTAGTTGTTAAATAGCCGACAAACTCGTCAATGAATACATTTGGTGTATCATCTAAATTTTGAAGATTGATAGTAAAACCATCTCTTCCCATAAGAACACCATGCTTGCCTTGAAATATTTCAATGAAATCATCAATCAATGGTGTTAAATCATCATATGCAGTACCAAAAGCAATATGTTGCGCATATGACCCTGGTTTCTTTTGTGTTTGCCAATGATAAACCTTAAATTGATTTTGCATTGTAAGCATGTTAGTTATAAAATTCATTTGTAATCCTCATAAAAGTTAGATATAAAAGACCAATCTATCAATTTAAACCAATTAGTTAAATATTTTTCTCTATTATTTTGATATTTTAAATAATATGCATGTTCCCACACATCGCATCCAAGAATTGGTAATCCACATTTTTCGATATATGGGTTAGATTGATTTGAAAAGCCTTGTATTTTAAATTTTCCATCATTTACACAAAGCCAAACCCAACCTGATCCAAAATGCTTAACTCCGACTTCTATAAATTCTTTTTTAAAATTATCAAAACTTCCAAATTGTTCATTGATATCTTTTTCTAATTTATCTTTTGGTTTTTGATTCATTTCAGGAGACATTGATCTCCAGAAAAAAGTGTGGTTAAAATGCCCACCTGCATTATTAAGAAATTTGACTTTCTCTTCTTCAGATAATTTGCCTGGATTTTGCATTAATTCAATTAAACTTTTTGACTTCATGCCAGTGTGCTTATCTAAAATTTCATTCATTGTGTCTACATATTTTTTATGATGTTTTCCATGATGAACACGCATAGTGGTAGAATCTATGACTGGCTCAAGATCACTAAAACTATATGGTAAATCTTGTAATTCAAAGGTATATTCTACTTCCACTTTTTCTTTTTTAGCAGAAGTTTTAATGTTCAAATACCAATCATTGAATTCCATTATGCACCTGTCACTTCAATATAATATAAATCTTGATTTGGATCAATTTGCTGTGGCACAGATACTTGCAACTTGCCTCTATATGTAGTTACTCTATCAAACTGTCCTGCTTCAGCCACACCTTCATGGCAAGCAATAATTTTGTCACCTGAGCCTATACCTAATCTATTTTCCCAAGGTGTGTTAAACTTAGGATCATTAGGGTTCAATTGAAATGTCGGGTCATCTTCATTTTTTGGATATACAAAATTGCCTTTTCCATCTGAAAATGCAAATTTGCCATTAGCATCAACTCCACCATGAAGAATAGATATTCTCAAATTCTTGTTTTCTGATCTATCAGTAACAGTGATTGGTGTATGAGAATTTGTAGATATGAATGATTGCAATTGTCTCAAATCATTAGCATCAACAACAATGCCAGTGTCTTTACCTGGTGTGCCTGTATTTACTATAGATTTCCAATTTTCTTGTTGTTGCGCTATTCTGTACCAACTCATATCATTTACCTCTATTTTTATATCTTATGATATAGTTTTCCACTCAATATTGGTTTCATACTGCAAACACCTTTCACATAGTTCTTCCAAATCAAACAAAAAGGTAGATATATCTTCAGTTTTTATATAAGATTCATCTGATAGATCAACAAATTCCACCATCTTGTTGTGAAACTTTTCAGGATGCATACTGCCTTTTTCTTTTAAATTCATAGATTTCAGAATGTCAGATCCTGTTCTTAATTTAACTAACAATTCATTGTTGAATTTGTTTATATCTAAGGCTGATAATGTAGCAGTGAATAATGGTTTTTTATCTTCACTTAAAACTGCATATTCTTTAGCAAATGGATAATCATATATCAGCTCAAGACCTATATCTTCAAAATCTTCTTGCCATTTAGCTAAAGGAAGCGCTATCTCTTCTGGAGTTTTCAATAAAAGACTGACAATTTCTGGCAAATCAAGCAAATTATCATACACTTTTAATTTAACTTGCCAGAGCACTGTTTCAGATGGATTATCTGCATAATCTATATCTTGGGGCGTAAAAAGGATGTACCTTTTCATTAAAAATTACGTCCACCACCAAAACCACCCATACCACCGCCCATGCCCATACCGCCCATCATTCCACCCATTCCACCCATATTTCCACCCATACCACCTGAAAAACCACCCATATTTCCCATTCCACCACCCATCATGCCACCACCCATTCCACCCATTCCGTTACCTTGTCCACCAAAGCCGCCCATATTTCCCATTGAGCCAAATCTTTGAAATTGATTTACATTTAAAATAAATCCAAAAGCCATCTGTAAATCAAAAGGGTCAATATGATTCAGATGTATCACTTCAAAAATTTGATTGTTTTGTGGTGTAACATTTGTTAAATCAGGAGTTGGTTTTGTTTCTAAAGTGATTTTTCTTTGTTCTACAATCCATACATCATTTTCTTTCTTATATAAAAGTGGAACGGTATTTGCTCTCATCACTAACTTTAATGCATTTTCAAACGGCTGGTCAGTTAGATTCATTGTAACAAAGCCTGAAACAGAATTATCAATGACATAATTCTTAATTCCGCCTTGCTTAAAAACCATTTCTAGAGTGGATCTTATAGGCGCATCTTTTAACTCCATTGTTATATTAGATTGCGCAAAAATAGGGGAACATGCAAGTAGACAAACTAAACAAGCTAATGCCTTTTTCATTTCTTTTTTGGCTCCACGTTATATATTTTTTTCTTACCAATTGTTTCGATAACAAATTGAACATTGTATTTTGATGAAAGATAATCTATAGCTTCATCAACAGTAAAATCAACAAAGCTAAAATTTTTCTTATCTGTCTTATCCAACGAGCTATCTATATATTTATTTCTTATGTTAGCTTGCTTAAAAAACCCTTCTATCACTTCTTTGGCATTTCTGTAATATGATGAATTTAAACTGATTAAAATTTCTTTTTTAGGTTTTTCATCTGTCTGAACTACTGGAGTAGTTGGGTAAGAAAAAACATTACATGGACTCATCAACAAACAAAAACATCCCAAAACTGCATAAACATTTCTCATTTCATAATTCCTCACATATATAACTTGTACAAATCCGATATGATTACTGAAAACTTTGATAACGAAAACGAAGAACAACTTCAAGAAAATTTAGCTAAATATAATGAATTTATTTCAAATATGGATCCAGATGAACTATTTGATAGATTAGTTAAAGCATATGAATCTACTGATGTAATTCTAGAAGGCTACAATTTAGTGACAAACATTAATGAGGGTCATGGTATTGCTATTGCAGGGTTAATTAGACTTCGTGCTGCATTAGAAGAAACAATTCTTTGGATGGATAAAAATCTTTTAGAAGATGAGGAAGAATTGATTGAAGATGAAGATGGAGATGAATTGTAATGTCAGCTTATAAAAAAATAGAATGCAATATTGTTGACAAAGATATTTTGATTGAAGCACTTGAAGCTTTAGGATTCAAACCAGATGTATTTGTAGAACCGGCAAATCTCAAAGGCTACATGGGTGATACTAGAAAAGAAGTAGCACATATTATCATTCCAAGAGATCAAGTTAATTTTTTTACTGGTGCTTCAAATGATATAGGTTTTTTATGGAATTCTGAAAACAAAAAATATGAATTTATTTGTTCAGACTATGACAAGAAAAAAGAGATGGATGTCAGAATTATTCAAGCGTATGTAAAAATTGTCTTGGAAAAATCTTTACTAAAACAAGGCTATAAAATTAAAGTAAATATTGGTGAAGATGATCTATTGAGAAAAAAAATTACAGACTTAAATATGGTTGCAAGGAAATTAATTTGATGTCTAAAGAAATTGAACTTAATATTGTTATTTCAAAAGAAGGCAAAGTCACAGTTACTCCCAAAGGCACTGTAGGCAATGAATGCTTGGATATCTTGAAGTTTTTAGATAAAATCGAAGGTTTTGAAGTAAAAGAAACTGTCAAAATGGAAGACATGAAACTTAACAAAAATCAAGATGATGAATGGATTAACTATTTATCCACGGACTATGTTAGCGATTAACAATTCTGTTTGATTTCTTGTTTTTGATTCTGCTAAAATTTCTCCATCTCTTCCAACAATCATGGACCTTCCAGAAAAATACAAAGGTCCAAGCCAACCAGCACAATATGGTCTAATTACAGCATAATTGTTTTCAATTGCACGTTGAATTTGTGGAGTTTCTTTATTTTTATCAAATGGATAACCAGGAATTGGTCTGAATCCATTAGATGGTCCAACCAAAATATCACATTTATAATTTGAACAATATTCTTTATCATTCAAATCAAAACAAATACTCAAACCTACTTTGCCGAAATCAAAATCAACTACTTTATTCTCTGCTTTTGATTTAATACCTAAAGCTTTTTCAATACCAACAAGATCTTTCTTGCAAGCAGAGTCAACAATTTCTCCAAATCTATTTATAGCATAAACAACATTGTAAACACCATCGCATCTTTGTTCATAAAAACTGCCTGTGATTACATTTGTATTATGTTTAATTGCTAATCGCTTAAAAGCATCTAAAATGATTGTTTTTTGTGTATTTAAATCTTGAATATTTAACAGAAAAGATAAATTCAACATTGATAAAAACTTATCAATTAGTCCTTCATAAAAAGACCTAAATGAGTTTGATCTGATTTGAGATTTTGCAAATATTAAGCATAAATTAATATTTTCAGGAAAAACAATCAAATCTAATTTTTGATTAGAATTAAAATCAATTAAATTAAAAAATTGATCTTGATTTGTGCAATTATTTAAATTTAATTGCATACAAGAAATTTTAAGGTATTCTTCTTCTGTTTGCATCTGAAGCTTCATTGGCTTTGAAAGCTACAACCCATCCACGTCTTGCGGTGCCTGAAGTGGTTGTAAAGTTCAAATTATACCCATTATATGTAGTAAAGTCTGTGAGTTTAGCTCTTTCCAAAGTTACAGGTGTACCACCAGTTGATCTAGCCATATCTATTAAACTAGAAGACATTCTCGAATATGCTACTGCATCTCCAGCATCTTCTCCGCCAAAAGATATACAAAATTGACCAGGATTTGAATGTACAAAGTTTGTACTTGCAAAAGAAGCTGTAGCGTTTGCGGTAAGAGTCATAGCTATATTGCTTGTAACAGCGTTAACAGTACCTAGTAAAGAATTTGACAAAGTGTAAATTTTATCACCTGGTCCGAGTCTTCCAAATGCAGTGCCTGTGCCTGTAACAGCTGTTCCACCTGAATTTGTTTGTATAGTTCCCTGACCCATTAAATATCTATCGTCGTTAGATCTATTGCCACCAAAAAATTGTATGGAATCTGCACCAGGGGAACCTGTAGCTCTTGTATTATCAGTGGGTGCATTTACAGCTGCACCTACTATAGTTCTTGGAACAAAGCCAGAAATACCAAGACCTGTTAATTGATCAACATTGGTTGTTGAAGTAAGTAAATCAACTAAAGCAAAATCTGTAGGTGTATTAGTTCTTAAAGCCATCCAGTTATATATATTATTAGAACCGCCTGCTGCATCACTGCTTGTAAATGTCCAACCACCAGTTGTGATTCCAGAAATTGTGTGAGTGTAAGGACCAACAGCATTGGATGTGCTGTAATATATCATTGTGTTAGAGCTAGATATAGCGCCTAAGTCAATATTACCTGCAGCACCTTCTGAATGCAGATATACACCTTTTTGTTTAAGAGGGCTTCTTGTTGCAGCACCTAAACAAAATCTAAAGTCATCAGTACCACTCCCATTGAGAGTGGTGATATTAGCGCTGACTAAGACTAAATCGGGCTGATATCCCAAACTAGTTAAAGTAGATGTTCCGCCAGCAGTACCTGAAAAAGTTCCGGTTCCTATCCCAACTCTTAAGTCTGAACCTCCCAAAACTAAAAAAATACAATCTAAATGACCATTAGTTTGAGGAGTGGCAGTATTTGGTGTAATTCTTATAGCATCATTCAAAAATACTACAGAAGACATATCGTAAAATGATGTGCCTGCCACATTGATTGCTCTTATAAATCTGTTATTTAAGTGTTGTCTTCTAACTGTAGTCGGGTCGGCAGTTGTAATACAACCCAACGAAGATTGTATCCTCAAAGTGCTTGAGACCCCACTGTCAGTAGAACCTATCATACCTACACCTAAAGTTTTTGAAGCTAATGTAGTATCAAAAGAGTCTGTTCCTGCACTTGTTTCAGTGTAAAAAATCAAACAAGCTTTAGGTGTGCCAAAACCAGGCTCCAAATCAATAGTTGTAGCGTTTGCAGCGCCCTCCCAAGTCCAAAATCTTTTCCTAACTATTTGACTTTTCATAAATTAGCTATTAGCATCCAATATCATAAATACGCTGAAGTTTTGATGTGAAGCATTTACAGCAGTGAAGTTTAATCTAAACTTGTCCCCGGATACACATGTAGCACCGCCAGTTGAAAAACCAATAGATGCAGATGTAACCCAAGTTTCACCCACAGAAGCACCTGATAAGTTTAAAGATGCTGCTAAAATATTAGCAGTGGAACCTGTTGCTCCAACGTTAAATGTCGTAATACCTGCACCATTATTCCAAGCAAATTTTTGTACTTGTAAAGTAGATGTTCCGGCTGCTTGTGTTTCAACTCTCCAATGAAGTCTTCTGATTGTATATGTAACAGATGATGTTCCATCCACAGAACTAAAAGGTGCCATTAAAACCACAGTATCCACACCTGAAGCAAGTGGAGTGTAACCTGCGGTAAAATACATAATGTGTGGATCTTGATGGGAAATTGTAAAGCCTGTTGAAGAACCTATAACAGAAATACCAACACCTGTTATAGGAGCAAAAGTCATTGTCCCAGCTGTGTCAACTAAAGGTATTGAAACTCCCGCACCTGGCGCAGCTAAAGGTAAAGTTAATGTATAACTTCCAGGGTTATTTCCAGCTTGAATTCCAGTGTAGTTGCTATTACCTGCATTGAAGAATCTGATATCATTTGCATTTCTAATAGATAAATGATTACTACCCGATGCAGAAGTGTTATCAAATAAAAATTGGACAGTTGCGTCAGTAGTAGCAATTCCTACACTTCCACCTTGTACGTGAAGCTTATATTGCGGTGCTACAGTTCCTACACCTACTAGTCCACCAAAGTTAGCTAAACCTATAGTAGATCCTGCAGAAGCAGATAGAATAGGTGTGGCAGAAATATTATTAACTGACCAAATAATACCTTCAGAAAGGTTGCTATCAAGAGCAAATATTTGACCTTCATTACTTGAAAATGATATACTGTTGTCATCAAGTACTTCAAGAGTAATTACTGAAGAACCAGCAGCAGCACCAGTAAATACCATTTTAGGACCATTGCCAGCTCCCAAAGGTGTATTTGTATTTTTAGTTATCCTGATATTTTTATCTGATATTGCCATTTAACTTCTCTTATATTATAAAATATTTTACAAACCAAACCTTGACCTATAATTGACAAAAGTTCTGAATATTTCTCTGTCTGATAAAGCTTTGTCGTAAAAATTTACTCTAGCTATTTGACCACTCATCCCAAATCCTGACATATCCATTCCTATTCTTAATGAAGAATTTGTCAAGTTGATGCTTGATGCTACTGAGGAGTGTGCTATACCACCATTAACATAAAATTTCAATCTATGGGTGGAGCCAGTAACAAATTCACTTACATAAAATAGGTGATACCATTGGTTTTGATTGTAAGTGATTGTAGTTAAAATACCGCTGTTGCCTGTTGCTAATAAAAAAACAGTAGAGGTTGTAGCTATCGCCATGCCAGTTCCTGCGCCATTAGCTCCTGTAGCTACACAACCTTGACTTGCTTTTGATCCAAATTTAACCCAGCAACTCATGCTTCTGGATTGAGTACCTGAAACTCCGGTATTATTGAAAGATGTAACAAAACCAGCACCATTAAAAACCAAAGCTCTTTCAGATCCTACTCTAGTAAAGCCAATAGACGATGATGAAAGACTTTGTTGTGTAATTGTAGATTTTAAAGTGTTCCCAGTGCCACTGTAAGAATTAGAATCAAAAACATCAACACGAATTCTTACATTTTCAAGTCCTTGCCCGATTGGACCATTATTTGTTCCCATATTTATAACCCGTATCTTGATTTTGTAGAATTGTAAATATCACTAATATCTTTTGCAGTAAGTGCGGTATCAAATATTTGCACAAAATCTATTTTTCCATCAAAATTATTAGTATTAGATGAATTATTTCCAATGATTAAGGAATTAGAGCCTGACGATGGATTTGTTATGTTTCCACTGCTACCAATTGATGAACCGTTGACATAAAATGTACATGAAGTTCCTGCATAAGTGACTGCTACATGTTGCCATGTATTTAATGTAATTGCATTGTTCATTGTTGCAATTGTTGTGCTAACAGTGAATCCTGTTCCAAATCTCAAAGAATTAACACCTACATTGTTATCGATCCATAATGCATAGCCTGTCTGAGGCAAGGTAGTTCTAAATTTATCTACTATTCGACCAGAACTACCACCACCATATGAATTAGGGTAAATCCATGCTACTATCGAAATTGGAGTAGTAGTAAAATTTAAGGAAGTTAAATTTGAGAAATCAATCCTGTCTGTCAAAGCAGTAAATAAAACTCCTAAACTTGTACCCAAGCCTGATGATGTAGCACCAGTAGCTGTACCTAAAAAATTATTAATTAAATCTGCGTAATTAAATCGTGAAAAGGTATTACGAACATCCATCAAAAACTTAACATTTTGAGTTTTTACTGGCTTTGGATTATAATATTGCCCCATATTAATACTCCACAATTAATTTCGAAATATCTTTTCTTTCTGCCCATACTGAATAGAAACAATTAATTTCAAAAGTACTTGCTGTACCAACATAAACTTTATAATCTTGTATTTTATCTATATAAAGTTGCTGATAATTTCCAATTGGTGTTAAATGAATTGTGTATGAATCATCATGAACAAGTCCTCTCCAATAATCAGGAGTTTCTATAACATTTGTTCCAAACAACTGACCTCTAACATAAACTCCGTTTTCAGGACCTTCTAATGATCCATATCGTAGTTTCATGTCTGGTTTTGTTGGGTGATCAATTACAAAGCTTTTGTTTGTTGCTGATATTTCACCACGAATTTCAAGTTCAAATGCTGGGTTAGTAAGACCAATACCTATTCTTGTTGTAGTTCCATTAATTGTATTGATAGATAAGCCAGATGTTAAACCACCACCAGCAGTTGCAAATATATTTACAGTTACTGCATTACCTACAGTTTGATATTCGAAACCAGATGCACCACCAAACACACCACCATTGTTATATTGAATCTGTCTAGTAGAACCACCAGGAGTACCTGATCCTCCAGTTGTCATTGGAACCCAAGACAAGTTTCCAGTGGTGTCTGAACTTAATACTGATGTTCCAGTGCCTGGATATGCTACAGGCAATACATATAGTAATTCAGAAGCTTGAGAAGCATTTGCTCTGAAGAAGCTTTGAAAAGTAATTGATGATTGACCAATACCAATACCTTTATGAGAATGTATTATAAATAAAGGATTTGAATAACTAGCAGTACCAGTGTCATAAGAGTATTTCCATTGCTGTTGTGCTGCGTAAGAACTAACTGCACCAAAAACATCTGTAGTAAATCGATTAAAAAATTCTGTACTTGGTGCTTGTATAGTTTTTCCAACTAATTCTAAAGCTGGAGAATATCTTTGCTGCACACCCGCAATAGAAACAGTAGAATGGTTTATCAGTCTTAAGCCAACAGTGGTTACAGCTCTATGATCTGCCGTAGAAGCAATAGATGTTAGATACAATGTAGGTTGATATGTTAAACCTACAGCACCTCCAAACGAAGCTGAATTATTAAATTGTAATTGTGAATCAGATCCTCCAGGAGATCCACTACCAGTTGCCATCGGAACCCAAGACATGACACCGCCAGCAGTTGATTGTAATACTGATGATCCTGTAGCTGGTGAAGAAGGAGGTAAAATATATGTAGTTGAACCTGATCCAGTAAAATCAAATCCAGTATATGCATTGTCTGCTGGGTTATATATTCTTAATTCAAAGCCTGATCTTGCACTAATATTGCCATTTACATTTATTGATGCACCAAATCCAGCACCGCCAGTTACAACTAAGCCTCCATTATTTGATGCTGTCGAGTTTGCATCAATAAGAACACCAAAACGAGAACCATTATAATTTAAAACAGTGTTTGAAGTACCTGAATCAACAATATTTAATGTACTTGCAGTTGTTCTTATATTTGTAGCGGTCAAACTTGATGTTGCAGTTAAAGCTGAACCAGAAAGAACACCATTGAGCACAAATATACCAGATATATTGGATGGAACAGATGTAGTTAGATATAAAGAACCACCAATTCCCACACCGCCATTAACAATTAACGCACCTGTAGATGTTGAAATTGAAGTAGTGGCATTATTAATCCACTCAATACCTGTTAAATGTGTAGAACCACCTATGAATGCATTTCCTGCTAAGGCAAATCCACCTGTTACAGTTAAAGCACCGGATGTTGTTGAAGTTGCATTAATTGCTGAGGTTACTGCAACACCAGATGCAGTAAAACCAATTCCATTAATATTCCCTAATGATGTAAGAATATTGTTAGTATTATCGTACAATAGTTCTGCATCTGCAGCTATAGTATTATTTCCAGACCAAAATGTTAACCTACCAGCAGTGCCAGTGCCGTTTGGCATTTGGACACCACCACCAAAAAATGATGTAGCATAAACTCTATTATCAAATTGATAATAACCATTGGTGAAGTTAATTGTAGCACCAGTGGCAGCTAATAATCTTACATTAACACCATCATAATATATGAATCCAGCACTTTGTCCAAATGATGAAGCATTTGTGCCTCCATTTGGAATTGTTAATGGTGAAGAAACATTTATAGTTCCGCCAATGAAAGCATTACCAGTGATCCCTACTCCACCTCTAACTTGTAAAGCACCTGATGTTGTTGAAGTAGAATTTGCACCTGATGTTACTGCTAATCCGGGAGTAGATAAAATATCACTTGAAGTGTTGTAAGTTAAAGTACCATTTCCAGATACAGCAGAACCAGCAGAAGAAATTGTAGGAGTGAGAAGCAATGAATGGAATACATTTGCATTACCTACTAAATTTACTTGGACACTTTGTGATGTGGTTGCTAATCCAGAAGAAGAACCTGCCACCATCGGAACCCATGACATTACACCTTCATGAGTTGATTGTAAAACAGAAACTGCGGTTCCAGCTGGAGTAGATGGTGGCAATGTGTATGTAGTTACACCAGAGGCAGCACTCACAAAACCAGTATAGTTGGTAGCTCCATTGAATAATAGAAGTCTTCCACCAATCGCTACTGATTGTCCAACTCCAACACCACCTCCGACAATTAATGTTCCTGTTGTAGGAGAAGTAGATGCAGTTACATTGTTAAACCATCCAGTAGAAGTGGAATAGATTGTACCACCAATAAATGCGTTGCTACCTAATGCTAATCCACCGCTAACAATTAAAGCACCAGTAGCTGTTGAAGTAGCATTAGTACTATTATTTACCCACTCTATACCCGTTAAATGTGTAGAACCACCAATGAAGGCATTACCAGTGATACCTAAACCACCTCTTACCTGTAATGCTCCTGATGTTGTAGATGATGCAGTTGTACCATAAAATATGGTCATACCCGCACCACCCATTGCTACAGAATCTACTGCTCCATTGTTGAAGAAAAATCTAACAGCATTAGATGTCAAAGAACCAATTGCAAGATCGCCAGAATTAGAAACCAGATAAACTGCATTAGCAGTGTTATATGCTGCGGTTGTTGCTGCCCATCCTGATGAATTCATTCCGAAATCACCAAAGAATGTAGTGTCAGTGGCAGAATCGTTACTTACGATAAAATCCGAAGAAGCAGAATTTCCAGAGTTATGGTTATGAACAACTACTTGGGTATACGAATTACTGTTTCCAGAAAAATATGCGACATTTCCAGTGGCAAGATAATCAAGAGTGCCACCAACTCCTAATTGTCCACCAATATATACAGAACCACCAATTCCAACTGATCCTGCTACAACAACTGCACCTGATGTTGAAGATCCATATGCAGATTGTGTAGTATTGGTAATATTTACTGTTCCACCAATGAAGGCATTTCCACCTAATGCTAAACCACCTGTCACAGTTAAAGCGCCAGATGATGTAGAAGTAGCATTCAAAGGAGATGTAACGGCAACACCTGATGCAGTAAAACCAATTCCATTAATATTCCCTAATGATGTAAGAATATTGTTAGTATTATCATATAATAGTTCTGCATCAGCAGCAATTGTGTTATTTCCAGACCAAAATGTTAATCTTCCAGCAGTACCAGAACCATTTGGCATCTGGTTACCGCCTCCAAAAAATGATGTAGCATAAACTCTATTATCAAACTGATAATATCCATTGGTAAAGTTAATAGAAGCGCCAGTAGCAGCTAAAAGTCTAACATTAACACCATCATAATAGACAAAACCAGCACTTTGCCCAAAAGATGATGCATTCGTTCCACCATTTGGAATTGTAAGAGGAGAAGCAACATTAATAGTTCCACCAATAAATGCATTACCAGTGATACCTACTCCGCCTCTAACTTGTAAAGCGCCAGATGTAGTGGAAGTGGAATTTGCACCAGATGTTACAGCTAAACCAGGTGTAGAAAGAATATCTGACTGAGTATTATAAGTTAAAGTACCGTTTGCAGAAACAGCTGACCCTGCAGAAGAAATTGTAGGAGTCAAGAGTACAGAATGAAATGTATTTGAATTACCTACTAAAGTTACTTGAACATTTTGTGCTGTGGTGGCTGAACCAGCAGTTGTTGCAGATAAAGGTGCCCAATCAAGGTTTCCTGATGTATCTGATCTTAATACAGATGTACCTGTTCCTGGGTAATTTAAAGGAAGAGTGTAAATTGTTGTTGATGCTAAAGACGAAGATGCTCTTAATCCAGCATAAAAGATACTGTTTGTTCTATTAAAAAATAATATAGTGCCACCAATAGAAGCACTACCTGATATAGCAATACCACCATTGATTTGAACTAAGCCTGTAAGTAGAGAAGAAGTGTTTGTTCCTAATGTTGATGAACTATCTGATATTGTAGTGGTTGTTAAATATGGCTTCCATCTTAAAGTTGATGAACCTAATTCATTTCCTGTTGATCCTGGAGCAAAAGCTACAAGTCCTCCAGAATTATCACTGAATGTTGCAATTACAAATGTGCCAACACCACTGCCACCAGGAGAAAAACTTGCTGAATATCCAATTATATCAATTTTGTTTTGAGAATCACCTCTAATTGATATGGACTGTGGAGTACCAGTACCATCGTTCCAGTAAATTTCACCACTATTGGGATTTATGATGACATCAGCAGGCATTAGTTACTTATTCCTTTACTAAAATTGCGTCAGTTGCATCCATCAATAATTCCAATATGGCAATTCTCGTATCTTTATTGCTTAACCCTATTCTTGCAAAATCTTCACCATTGATGATAAACAATTTTCTTTCAAGAGTATTGCCATGGTAATCTAAATAGGAATAAAAAAATCTTATTCCTGTTTCTACATTTATATTACCTTCCTCAATAATTAGCCAGGCTATTTCTTGGTTGCGCTTTACAAATACTCTAAATTTATGCATATCTTTCAAATTTTCTACTTTTGTATGGAAGGTGAAAAAATCACCTTCCATACAATCATAACTTTTAATCTTGGATTATGTTCAATGGTGCATCTAATCTTGATCCATGAACAATGTAATCTACTTTGATATTTTTCAATATTCTTGAAATTGGATCGCCTACCAATCTTATAACAAAGTAATCTTGATTTTTATCTACAATGTGAACATTGTAGTTACCCCATGGAGTAAGTTGAATGGTATAATCTTCACCAACAAGCTTGTGCCAATATTCTGGCAACATTACTTGTATAGCACCCTTGCCTTCAACTGTTCCTCTATGATAAACACCGTGTTCAGGTCCTTCAAGAACACCGTACACAAGTCTCTTTCCAAGAACTGTTGGGTGAGCAATATCAAAGCTTTTGGTTGTTGCTCTTAAGTTACCATTTGCATCAACTGAGAACTTACTTGTTGTACCATCTGAGTTGACACCTCTAAGGAAGAAGTCAGTAGTAGAGTTGTCGTCAGTTGGGTGAGTTCTTATTGTTAAATATGTTCCAGAAGACAATGCAGTAGAAGATGTAACTGCAAGACCACCAGTAGTTAACAAGTTAGTACTTGGGTTATAGAACACATTCAAGTTCGAAGATACTGCTACACCAGAACCTGTTCTTGCTGCGCCAAACAACATGTATTGGGTAGTATTTAAAGTACCGTTATCAACAACATTGACGTTTTGTGCAGTAGTAGCAGAACCACTTAATGCACCAGTAAGAGTTGTTGCTGTTACTGCAGTACCTGAAACGTTACCTAAGAAAATTCCAGTGGTAAGAGTATTTGCAGCTGCATCAAAGGTTAAGTCATTATCTGATGATAACGCTAAGCCCGATCCAGATGTAGCACTTATCATTGGGAATTTATAAGTACCGGATGTTGTAGTTACTACATTGACATTTTGTGCAGTAGTAGCTGTGCCTACAAGAGATCCAACATGCCATACAGCGGTAACTGCGTTACCTGACAAGTTGCCATTAAATAATGTACTAGCTGTAACAAAGTTTCCAGTAACTGCTGTACCTGTCACATTACCTGTGAAGATGCCTGTAGTTAAAGTATTAGTTGCAGCATCATAAGATAAGTCATTATCAGATGATAATGCTAGACCTGAACCCGAAGTAGCACTGATTAATGGGAATCTATAGGAACCAGATGTAGTAGTTACAACATTAACATTCTGTGCTGTAGTAGCTGTACCAACTAATGATCCAACATGCCATACTGCGGTAACTGCGTTACCAGATAAGTTACCATTGAATAGTGTGTTAGCTGTTACAAAGTTACCAGTAACTGCAGTACCAGTAACATTACCTGTAAAGATTCCAGTGGTAAGAGTATTAGTTGCAGCATCATATGTCAAGTCATTGTCAGAAGATAATGCTAAACCTGAACCAGATGTTGCACTAATTAACGGGAATCTATAGGATCCAGATGTAGTAGTTACAACATTGACATTCTGTGCTGTTGTTGCAGAACCAGTGAATGTTCCACTGAATGTTCCACCAGTAAAGAATGTTGCGGTAACTGCATTGCCAGATAAATTACCATTGAACAATCCTGTAGCTGTAACAAAACCGCCTGTCACTGCTGTTCCAGTTACATTACCAGTAAATATACCTGTGGTAAGGGTATTAGTAGCAGCATCGTATGTAAGGTCATTATCAGATGATAAAGCAAGACCAGAGCCTGATGTTGCACTAATTAATGGAAATCTATATGAACCTGAAGTTGTAGTGACAACATTGACATTTTGGGCAGTTGTAGCGGTTCCAACTAAAGAACCAACGTGCCATACTGCAGTAACTGCGTTACCGGATAAGTTTCCATTAAATAGTGTATTAGCAGTTACAAAGTTTCCAGTAACTGCAGTACCTGTGACGTTACCAGTAAAGATTCCAGTGGTAAGGGTATTAGTAGCTGCATCGTAAGTAAGGTCATTATCAGATGATAATGCTAAACCTGAACCTGAAGTAGCAGATATTAATGGGAATCTATATGAACCAGATGTAGTGGTTACAACATTAACATTTTGAGCAGTAGTAGCAGTACCTACTAATGAACCGCTGAATGTACCCCCAGTAAAGAATGTTGCTGTAACTGCGTTACCAGATAAGTTACCATTAAATAGCCCTGTGGCTGTAACAAAACCACCTGTGACAGCAGTGCCAGTGATATTACCAAGGAACATTGGTACAGTGAGAGCATTAGTGTTTGCATCAAATGAAATATTAGCATCTGTAACAAGTGTTAAACCAATTGATGATCCAGTATTAGTGTTTACAAATGTTGGGTAATATGTACCAGCAACAACTGCACCAACTGTAACTGCATTAGCGGTTGAAGCAAAGCCTGAGAATGTACCATTAAATGTTCCACTGAATGTACCACCAGTAAAGTGAGAAGCAGTAACAGCATTACCAGTGAGGTTTCCTTCAAATACACCATATCCGCCAGAGAAAACTTCACCTACATTTGTGCCTGAAGGTATAAATGTAAATCTAGTTGTAGATCTATCAAATCCAAAGAAACCAGTGGAAGCGTTGCCAGCACCAGTGGACCATCTAAATTCAACGCCTCTATCTTTTGCATCATCCGTAAATAGTGATGTACCACCTGCAGCCGAACCAATTACAAATATTGGGTCAACTAAAGTAGAAATAGTGGAGTCAACTGTAATTGTTGTACCTTGAACTGAAAGGTTACCTGGGATAACAACATTATTGGAACCAGACCCTAAAGTCAAGCTTCCTGAAGTAACATTAATAGTGTTGCTTGCGCTACCAACTATAACACCATTTGCTTGAACGCTTGTGGTAAATAAGGTGTTGGTAGATGGTTGGAATGATAAAGCTGTACCTGCACTTGATAATGCAACACCCGACCCAGAAGAAGTTGGGCTTAGCATTAAGAAGTGTTGGGTGTTAGTGGTTCCTGTAGCAACTGACACAACGTTAGTTGCTGTTGTAGCAGTACCTGTAAGTGTTCCAGTATGCCATGTAGCTGTAACTGCACTACCAGAAACATTACCTAAGAATATACCAGTAGTAAGAGTATTTGCAGCTGCATCGAATGTTAAATCGTTATCAGATGATAATGCTAAACCAGATCCTGATGTAGCTGAAATCATTGGGAACTTATATGAACCAGATGTTGTGGTTACGACATTGACATTTTGTGCTGTGGTAGCGGTACCAGATATTGCACCTGTAAATGTTCCACCTGTAAAGAATGTAGCAGTAATTGCACTACCAGAGACATTTCCTAAGAATATACCAGTGGTTAAAGTATTATTTGCTGCATCAAATGTAAGATCATTATCAGATGAAAGAGCCAAACCAGAACCTGAAGTGGCACTGATCATCGGGAACTTGTATGATCCTGATGTTGTAGTTACTACGTTGACATTTCGAGCAGTTGTAGCAGTTCCAACTAATGAACCAACGAGCCATACTGCGGTAACTGCGTTACCAGATAAGTTACCGTTGAATAATGTATTAGCAGTGACAAAGTTTCCAGTCACAGCAGTACCAGTAACATTACCAGTAAAGATTCCAGTGGTTAAGGTGTTAGTAGCTGCATCAAATGTCAAATCGTTGTCAGATGATAAAGCTAAACCTGATCCAGATGTAGCTGAAATTAAAGGGAATCTATAAGAACCTGATGTAGTGGTTACAACATTAACATTTTGAGCAGTTGTGGCAGTACCTACTAAAGAACCTACATGCCATACTGCGGTAACTGCGTTACCTGACAAGTTGCCATTAAATAATGTGTTAGCTGTAACGAAGTTACCTGTAACCGCAGTACCTGTTACATTACCAGTAAAGATTCCTGTAGTTAATGTGTTGGTAGCTGCATCATACGAAAGGTCATTATCAGAAGATAATGCTAATCCAGAACCTGAAGTTGCTGAAATTAATGGGAATCTATAAGAACCTGAGGTGGTTGTTACAACATTAACATTTTGAGCTGTAGTTGCAGTGCCAGTAAATGAACCTGTAAATGTTGTAGCTGTAACAGCACTACCAGAGAGGTTTCCTAAGAAAATGCCAGTGGTTAAAGTATTATTAGCAGCATCAAAGGTTAAGTCGTTATCTGATGATAAAGCTAAACCTGAACCTGATGTAGCCGAAATCATCGGGAATTTATAAGATCCAGATGTAGTAGTTACAACATTAACATTTTGCGCTGTGGTTGCAGTACCAATTAATGATCCAACATGCCATGTAGCAGTAACTGCTGTACCTGTAAATATGCTTGCTGAAACAAAACCAGATGCAATTGAGAACAATCTTGTGCTAGGTACATACGAAACATCACTAAGGAAAGATAATGCAGTACCTGATGCTACAACTGCAGGAGAAGCAATTAAAAATTGTTGTGATGTAATAGTATCATTAAGAGATCTTACAGCTGCACCAAATGTAGCAGTGTCTGTACCTGAGTTAATGAATACAGTTACACCCAATCCTGAAGATAAAGTAAATGTATCTTGTGCTGCATCTGGAGTTGATGTGTTAGAGAAAGAATCAGACCAGTTAAAGAACATATTAACTGATCCAGGAATGTCATCTGTAAAAGCTAATGTTTTAGCAAAACCAGAAGCTGTGGAGGTTGAAATCGCAAATCTTAATTTATCTCCGGCAGAATCATACCACATGTTACCTTGTCTTGTAGATGATGCTGTACCAGCATTCAATTCAAGATAATCTAATGTAATATCGCCACGGAAAGGATCGAGGAATATTTTTGCAGTGGAGCCAATCCCTTGGGCATTCCAACTTCTAGCTGGTAAATAATGATTTGTACCATCATAACCACCAAAAACTAAAACAGGAGTAGTTACACCTGCGCCTGTAGTTTGCGCAAAGTTATAAATAGTTGTTCTTACATTAAGGTCTGTACCTGTAAGATCTGGAGTTGTTGGTGATTTCCAATAAAAGTTAATTTGCGATGGAGTAGTTGCAGCAACACCACCATAAGATGGTATAATTAAAATATCTTTAAAACCACCTGTAGTTGGACCAGCGTCTTCTAATGTTTGATTGCCTGCAAAAGGTGTAATTTCAAACACTGGATCAGACTGTTGAGCTACTTGTGTTTCTGTTAAATCTACCGCTAATTGTGACTTTTTTAAAGCAGATAATACCTTATCTGCAAATTCCTCATTGTTTGCCATGGGGATCTCCTAAATTGATTATTGCTCCACTATAATTTTGATATCTTTGCGATTTCCAATAATAAAATAATCGAATTCAATGTATTTCTTACTGAAACCTAAGGCTGCAATCCTGCTTACAACGAAGGAATCTGAAGATTGTTTTTTAACATAAAGATTGTGATTACACCTAGATGTTAACAAGATTGAATAATCATCTTCTACTAATTTTGACCAGTAATTAGGTAAAGAAACTTCTACATCTCCATATCCAGAAGCTGTGCCTCTTTGATATGCTCCATGTTCTGGACCTTCCAAAGACCCATGTTCTAATTTTTTACTTGGATCGATTGGGTGAGGGATCAAAAAGCTTTTGGTTAAAGCTTTGATTGAACCACTTACCACCATGATGCTTCCAACCTGAGACATAATTGAATCAGTTAAAGCTGTTCCAGAAGTTCCTGTGAAAATTGGAACATATGAAGATGTTCCAGACCCAGTAACAGCGCCTGAACCACTGGTAGAAAAAGTTACATTGTTATCTGTAATAGAAACATTTATGCCTGTACCAGATGAGAAAGTTCTATATGTTAGTGCAGTACCAGCAGAATTAGATGATAAAAAGGCATTACCAGCAGTGATTGATGTTAAACCTGTTCCACCACCATTGATTCCTAAAGTATTAAATGCTTTCCAAGCAGTGCCGTCCCATTTCCAAGATTTACCGTTAGCTGTGTAAATTTGGTTTAGTGCGGGAGATGATGGAAAGTTAAGCGCTGCCATTAATAAGTCCGTGTTTTTTTGGATTCTCTTATTTATTCGATGTTTGTCTTATAAAATATTTCTTTTGTAGTATTTAATTACTATAATCCATATCTAAATCTTGTAGCATTGTAATTTTGGAGAATTTCTTGGGGTGTCAAGGCTCTGTTGTAAACCAAAGCACCAGCAATTCTTCCTGTAAAATTATTACCGTTGTCGTATGCACCAATATTTATGAATTGACTTCCGGTAAAAGTTGTAGTATCTGCACTAGTTCCATCTTGATTGCCATTTAGGTATAGTTTCCAACCTGATGAACTACTATATGTCACTGCGCAAAAATACCATCTGTTTAGTGAGAATGTTGTCGCTCCAACCACTGTATTCCAAGCACCATTATGTCCAGCATTTAATTTATTGGAAGCAAACATCCAAAAAGCATGTTGTGCGGTATTTCCACCACTAATTATATTATTTGAAGTTGCAAAATTTGTGATATAAACATATGCTGTCTTTGTATATTCTGTTTTTGAAAGAATATTTGCATTGGAATTTACATTTACATAATCATTTGAACCATCAAAAGAAATATATGATGAACTACCTGCTCCAACATAAGATGGTCCATTAGTTAAAGCACTTGTGTTTGCACTTCTACTCAAGTCATACCAAGAATTACCAGATCCAGAATAAGATCTTGAATTTGCAGAATCTAAGTAAAGCACTAAGCTGTCTGATACAATGCTTGGGTTATATCCTACTGCCATTACAATCCAAATCTCTTTCTTGTAGCGTTATAATTTTGAAGAATTTCTGTTGCTGATAATGCTCTGTTGTAGATTTGAAAAGACCCAACACTACCACCCATCCATGCATTAGAATTTGGCACAAAAGCTTCATCTCTACCAATTTCAATACTATGAGAGCTTCCTATACTTGTAGTCCCTGTAATATCGTATGATGCATCTAAACTTCCATTTAAATAGCTAAGCAATGAATTATTTGTTCTATTTACAACCATAGAAATCATATTGAATGAATTGGATATAAATGGCAAAGTCCCAGAGTTATATTGACTAACGCCTATTGCTGAATTGATTTGATACCTTAAATACGCAGATCTGTTTGAATTAAAATCTTGTGTAATTAATACTCCATTAAATGGGCTTGTCAGTTGTCGATTAGATAAAAATGAAAGAAAATTAGTAGAAGATTTATTTGTAGCTTTAACAAATAAATTAAAAGTGAAAGATTCTGTAGATATACCAAATCCTGATGATGGTATATTTATATAATGAGAAGTTCCATTAAGGATAAGTGTTCCAGAATTTAAACTTGTAAAAGAAATTCCAGATATTAACGTAGCGCCCAAAGCTGATGTGCATAAATTATTTACAGTAAATCCAGCTCCTGAATAACTTCTTGTATTAGCAGCATCAAGATAAAATACTAATCCATCAGATATAATGCTTGGAGAATGTGCAAGTCCCATTTTGATTCTTATACCTTATATACCAAATCTGTTTCTTGCTGCGTTGAAGTTTTGAGATATTTCAGATTGAGACAGTGCTCGATTGTAAATTCTAACATTCCCCATATATGCATTAATATAATGTTGGAAGCCATCAGAAACTGCATAGTATGTTCCCAAATACAAATCTTCATTGTTATAACTAACTGAGAATGTTCTGGTCAAAGTTTGCTGTAACACACCATTAAGATAAATTTTTGTGGTATTTCCATCAAAGGTTCCCTGCACACAATTCCAAGTTGTTGATAGCTTGGATCCTGCTCCAGTTATAGCAACTTTATTATCTTGAACAGAATCAAACACTGTAAACTGTAATTCATCAGCACTTTTTTCGAACAATATCCTATACCCTGTCAGAGACGATAAAGAATATTTGTCTAAAAGCAATGGATATGCTGTCGGCTGAGATGCTAAAACTACATTTAACTTAAACCATATCTCTAATGTTAAATTTGTAGGTTGCAATGAAGAATTGTTGTTTACACCTATATAATCATTAGTGCCATCTAAAAATATTGAACCGCCACTATTTATAGAATATGTAGGACTATTTGTTAAGGTTCCAGTTAACCCTGTTCCTACTAAATTTCTTACTAAACTTCCAGTGCCAGGATATGTTTCTGCGCTGCCAAAATCATAATTCAATACTAAACCATCTGTAATTAAAGCTGGATCGCTAAATCTGGGTAACATCGCTCTGTAATTTTGATTCACTTCTGTTGCTGATAAAGCTTTGTTGTAAATTCTCAAAATACCAGTGTGAGCCTTTGTAAAGTAACTGTTTAAATAAGAATTAGAGATTCTTATATTATTACTTACATTATTGACTTGCATGAGACTATCAAAACCACCGCCGGGAGTTGCTGAATACAATACAGAACCATTGTAATATAATTCAACCAATGAACCCTTTCTGATGCCTACAAGTTGATTGAATTTGTTTAAGTTCCCAACCAATCTATTTTCACCAGTCCCGTAAATACCAAATGTTTGTATTTGTAGTGCAAAATTCGCCGATTCTCCAATTCCAGAAGTTGCAAAAGAACCTTGACCAATACCTAAACTCCACTCATTATTAGCTGCATCATTGCCTGCTCTCCAAATATTAGGTCCCCAAATATTTTCAAATGCATTAGTCCATTCTGTTTTTCTGTACCAATATTCAACTGTAAAACTTCTATTTCCAAAATCTAAAGCGGGTGATGTTAAAACTTCTATATAATCATCTACTCCGTCGCATAAAATATTTCCACCATATAATGCACTATAAGCAGCTCCATTAACCAAGGATGCAGTATGTCCTAATCCAGACAAATCATAAGCTGCGTTACCTGTTCCTGGATAACACCGAGTGTCCCCAAAATCTAAATTTACAACCAAATTGCTTGTTAAGTAATTTTCTTCTGGTAAATATCTTTTTTTGGAAGCATTATAATTTTGCAATACTTCTGAAGCTGATAAAGCACGATTATATATCTTAACTTCACCAATTGAACCTTTTACGTTATATACATTGGTAAATGCAGAATATCTACCTATTTGATTCATTTGTAAGATATTAGAATATGATTGTGTGTTAGATGTAGAACCTATACCATTTAGATATATTGACATATTATTGCTGGCATCTCTGGTCATCACTAAATTTGACCATTGATTAAGATTTAATTGTGGAAATTGGAAATATTTACCAGCAGTAGGATTACCAGCAATGAGAATACTTTTTCCACTAAAATAGTGAATTACTTCATTGTTACCATAAGACACTTCAGGACCCGAAGCACTAAAGACAGGAGAATCATCAACTACATTTTTTACCCAAGCAGAAACAGTGATTGGCGATGTAAGATTAAACAAGGGAGTGGAAATATAGTCATTGTTTCCATCTACTACAACTACACCTTTTTGATAATTCTGATAAAATGCTCCATTGGTAAAATAGCTTGTTTTTCCATTCCCTGAAAGATCATATATAACAGTGCCATAGCCAGCATATGACCTTGGATTAGCTGGGTCAATATGGAAAGCCAAGTTGTCAGATATAGAGTTTGGTCCAGCAGATATTCCCATTACAATCCATATCTCCTTTTTGTGGCATTATAATTTTGGAGGATTTCTGTGGCTGATAACGCTTTGTTATACATTGACACTTGAGATATATTGCAATCTGTATACCAAGAAAAACCCGTTAAAGCGCCAATTTGTACATTGCTAGATAAAACAGTATTTAATTGACCACCTAAATTTTTTGTTGTCACTAATATGCCAGCTTCATAGACTCTACAAGTTGTATTTCCATCATATGTAACTTGAACATTTTTCCAACCTTCTTGTGGACCAAATGAATTCCAATTGACATCATCTGTCCAGGTGTAAAATTCCATTAGTGGATAAGTATCGAAATCAACACCAAAAGATTGTCTTGTACTACCACTTCCGTACCAAAAAAGGTTATTTACATTTGCAGACCAAGTAGATGTTTTAGTGTAAAACCAAATATTTAATGTTCTTGGAGAATTACTTAATGGAAAATTAGTCCCAGTAACTGCAATATAATCATTAGTTCCATCGAAAGTAAAGCATCCACTGTTCGTGCTGGTAAAACCAACACCATTCACTAATGTCGCACCTATTCCACCAACAAGTCCATTAGCAGTGAGACCTGTACCTGAGTAACACCTTGGATTAGCAGCATCCATGTAAAATACTAATCCATCTGAAACTACAATTGAATTATAATCAATGCCCATTAAAGTCCATACCTTTTTTTAGTAGCATTGTAATTTTGTACTATTTCTGTAGCAGATAGTGCTCGGTTGTAAGTTCTAAATTGGGCTAGATCCATTGCAATAAAAAATACATCACTAAAAAGCCAAGAGCTTATTCTTCCATTTCCACTATTAAAACTTCTAAGACTTGCATTTTCTGTTCCAGCAACTTGAGATAAAGATTGATTTTGTCCGTTTATATAAATCTTATTGTTTGAATAAGATACATCAGTTCGCATTTCAAAAACATAGTGTTTCCATTGACTTAAGAGTCCAAGGTTAGTAACTTGAGTTGAAGTTAATCCATAAATATCAGAAGCTGCAGTGTTAAATCCTAATCTTCCGCTGTTTGCCCAAACATCATAACGATCAAAACCAAAAGGCATTCCATTACTAAATGAATTTATTCTTGCCCACATTTCTATTGATACAGTTGTACCAACATTTGGAATATTAAAAGGTATATTGTCATTAGCACCATCAAAGATAAAATAACTTGTTCCTGAAGTGCCAAAACCTACACCATTGACTAATGTCAATCCAATTCCACTTATAAGACCATTTACAGTAGTGCCAGAACCGACATAACACCTTGTATTAACAGCATCGGTATATACTGACAATCCATTAGTTACAATTAAGGGAGAATGATCAAGTCCCATTATTTATATCTCCCTTTTGTGGCATTATAATTTTGAATAACTTCTGAAGCTGATAAAGCTTTGTTATATATTTGAACTTGAGGAATAAATCCATGCAATTCAAAACCTGATTGTTTAAATGTTCCAATTCTTAAGTCTTCATTGATACTTGGCATACTTGAAAGACCAGAGCCACTTACTGACATTGGAATATTTATTGAATTAACATAAACACTGCCAGATGAAGTGCCGTTTTTTATAAATACTATATTGAAAAAACCAGTAGTCAGATTGTATCCTAAAGTAGTTGATACATTCTGATTCTGAATATATCCAGAATTCGAACCACGTCCTGCAGCAAAATATATTTGATTATCTCCAACTTCTAAAAACAGATCAAAGTAACCTATCGAGGGTCCTGCTGAAACCAACACTGGCTCACCTGCTGTTTGTGAAAGAAGCTTGACCCATAAATCTACAGTCCAATAATCGTTACTTTTGAAATAATTGGTAAATCCACTTGGTACATTGATATAATCATTTGTACCATCAAGCGAAAAATACCCAAAGTTTGAAGTACTGAATCCTGTTCCATTTACTAAAGTGGCTCCAATACCTACCAAAGCATTAACAGTAATACCAGAACCAGAATAGCTTCTTGTATTTCCAGCATCTATATGAAACACTAATCCATCAACTACTTCAATAGGTCCAATATCAATGCCCATTATCTGAACCTGCCTTTTGTAGTATTGTAATTCTGTAAAACTTCTTGAGCTGTTAAGGCTCGATTGTACATATTGAATGATGAAATTTGACAAGAGGCAAATTGGTTAGCATTAGCTTCTGCGCCACCAAATAAATTTCCAACTTGACTTTGAATTGTTATAGTGGTAGTTAAAACAGAAACTCCATTTAAATAAATAAATGTTCCATTGCTTACTCCTGATTGATATGTTAAAACTACATTTTTCCAAGTATTATCTGCAATATCTATGCCTGTAGATCTTGCTGCGTCAGCCGTCCAATCATAAGCGATTAAAACATTATTCAAATAAAATAAGCCATATGCACCTTGTTTTGCTATAATTCCTCTATAAGTTGAACCTGGTGTACTTGTTTTTGCCCAAGCTGATATTGTGCCTGAAGTTTGTTGAATTGCTGCACTGTTACCAAAATTTATATGGTCATTGGATCCATCAAAAATAAAATATCCATTGTTAGTAGTGCCAAAACCTGTACCATTTACAAGAGTTCCACCAATACCACCAATTAATCCATTAGCAGTTAGACCAGTGCCAGAATAACTTCTTGGAACAGCAGCATCAACATCTAGTATTAATCCATTTTGTATTATTCTTGGTCCAACTTTTACACCCATTACAGATACCTCTTTTTAGTGGCATTGTAATTTTGCAATACTTCTTGAGCTGATAGCGCTCTATTGTATACAGCAATATTTGAAAATTGATTTTGTTTTGAATCACCAGTAGAAGGGGATGCACCAGTATTTTCCCATCTACTATTAAAAACAAATGGTTTAGTTATAGAAACATCTGCAATAGAACCATTTGCTACTTGCACACCGTTTATATATATAAATGAGTCAGAGCCAGAAGGATTTTTCACAAAAGCATAATGGTTAAAATTTCCTGAAATAAGAGCTGCATTGGCATAAGCAATTCCTATTCCATCTCCCCCTCTGGAAAATCTTATTGTTGTTGATGATTCTAATCTTGCAACGTATCCTGTTCCGCTATTCCATACCTCATTGCCAAATAAAGCTGACCAGAATGATGATGTTTGTCTCTTGAACCACATTAATACAGTAAAAGAAGTACCACTTGCTAAAGTATAATCGGAGAAAATATAATTACTATCTGCTGTAGCTGTAAATGTTTGTGGGTTTGAAGAAGTATATGAAATTCCCGCACTGATTGTGCCACCAATTGCACTTGTTAAAGCAATGTTATATACTGTATTTCCACTTCCACTATAACTTCTGGTATTAGCTGCATCCAGATACATAACTAATCCATTTGTCACTACTCTTGGATGATGTTTGAGACCCATTATAAATACCTCTTCTTTGTGGCATTATAATTTTGCTTCACTTCTGTTGCTGATAAAGCTTTGTTGTAGATTAAGATATGTCCAACATTCCCATTTAAGTTTTGAGAACCATTATTAGAACCAATGTTAATATAATCATATGGGCAACTATACGCATCATTACTGTTAACACTATTAATTAAATTTCCATCAATATAAACTTGTTTTTGATTAGCTCCCCGTACGGCACAAATAAAGTACCAACGTCCTGAAGAAAAATTATAATTTGCTCCCATATAATTAGGAGATGTATCACTATAATAATATTCAACTCTATTTGAAAAAATAACAGTACCAGCCCGGCCACCATCAATTACAAGACAAGTTTGCAATACATTCATCTTAAACCATGCGCAATGAGTATAAACGCTTCCAAGTATGTCTTGTCCTTGGAATTTCAAGATGTCATTTGTGCCGTCAAAAGTAAAACAACCACCATTTGCAGTACTATAAGAGGCACCATTAAGTAAAGTGCCACCCATGCCACTCACAAGTGTAGATACATAGGTGCCGGATCCACTGTAAGATCTTGTATTAGCAGGATCAACAGCAAATATAA
>JACCDX010141901.1_pt1 | contig 44238 bp, 55 predicted proteins | sample 7449681 | NCBI WGS metagenome assembly JACCDX01 (sample SAMN15323450, study PRJNA562643) | freshwater metagenome | isolation source: river surface water | place: USA:Blue River Watershed | collected 2017-08-18
CCGTACCCACTCGTGGTAGGCCACATAACCTTGAAAGACTTGCCAAAGCCTTGCAAGAAACATGCACAACTGAATATACATTGTTTGCAAGGATAGACGATGATGATGAGAGCAACTATAAAGATTTACCAAATACAAAGTATTTAGTTGGATCAAGAATATTTTATGCCAAATCAGTAAACGAGATTGCCAATACTGCACTACAGCAAGGATTTACCCACATTGCAATTCTTGGAGATGATGTGCTACCAGAAACAGTTGGGTGGGACAAGCAGATGATTGATGAATTGCCAGAGCTTGGTGTAGTATATGGAAGTGATGGCCTAGAGCATTTGCATGGAGAAGATTTACCAACACATGTCGTTGTTCCAATTGAAATGTATAAGCGTCTTGGATGGATTGCATTACCCGAACTTAGACATCTATTTTGTGATAATGTTTGGAGAGAGCTTGGAAAGATAACTAAGTTTATTTATTTGCCAAATGTAAAGCTAACACACTTACATCGTTGGAATAAGTCAGCACCTGACGATAGAACCTATCAGGAAGCTAACGACAAGATTAAGCGTGAACAAGATAAGGCTGTATTTGAAAACTGGAAAAATGGTCCAGGACTAAAAGAAGCAAAAAGAGCACTAAGGAAATAATGTCTATTATTGCACTGTCTCATGGTTATCCACCATTTTGGAATATGGGTGGAGAAGTTTCGCTACATAGAACAATGATTGCTCTAAATGGTGAAAAGAACGTATTAACTAAGACAGATTCTAAGTATGTGTTTGAGGGTGTTAATGTATATAAAATAAATACCCCAGATGTTTTAGACATATATGCAGACCCATATCCAATTGCTAATCAGTTAGTGGACTTGGGTGCCAGGGTAGTTATTGGTCAAAATGAGCTTTCTTTGCCTGCCGTCCTAGCAGCTAAAAAGGCTGGAGCTGTATCTATTGTTAATGTTCATACTCCACCAAGGTATGGAGGTGGAATTCATGAGGCTATGCTTGCTGCAGATTATGCTATTTATAACACAAAGGCTGCAGCAAAAGAATGGGGAGAGCCAAGAGCACTGGTTGTGCATCCACCAATTGCTCCAATAACAGGAAATATAAATGCTAAGGGTGACGCATATACACTACTATCATCTTTAGTCAACAAAGGTGTTGAGGTTGTTTTAGAGTTAGCACACAAATATCCAGATCAAAGATTTATTATTGTTAGGTCGCCAGCTGAAAAAACTCATGGGCTTCCAAACTTAGAAAAAAGAGTTGCAAAGCTACCAAATGTTGAATTACATCCAAGAGTGTCACCAGAAAATGTACATAAATATTTAGAACAGACAAGGATACTACTTGTTCCATCTAGGTATGAAACATATGGAATGTCTGCAATAGAAGCAGCTGCATATGGAATTCCATCGATACATGTTGATACCCCACACGTAAGGGAAGGTATTGGAGATGCAGCAATATTAATCCCACCGCTAGATACTGATGCTGCCATTAAAGGAATTAATCTTATTGAAAAAGACTATCAGAAATATAGTGACAACGCTCGTATTAAGGCAGAGCTTCTTCAGGATAGACAAGTACAAGAGCTAGCAAAGCTTGCAGAGTTTATTGATAAAGTAGAAAAGCCAGAAAGCAACAGGGGCAGGATGAGATCTGTTGCATTAGCTACTAAAAGATACTTTAGATAATTTCATACTTAGATGGATTTGGAAACATCTTTTCTAATAAATTATTCTTTACTTCTTCAAATGTATCATCTTGAGTAGACACGAATGGATATTTTGGTTTTAAATAATTATAATTTTTAAAGTTGTATTGCGATTTTGGATAAACCTTTACATCGCTTATCTTCTTTGTGCTATCCTCATTTATAAATCTATTACCATAATTAGATCTCCACATTACGTTTTCTTGAACAACTCTAGATAATAATTTTTTATTTATTGATATGGGAACATGTAGCTCAAAATCTAGTGGCTCTTTGTTGAATCTTTTACAATGTGTTCTAAGATCAATCAGTCTTGACACGTATGATGGGCTGGCTTCGTTTTCTTCATAATAAAATATTTTATCTTTAAGTGTTCCAGAAATATAGTTTGGTATTTTATTTAAACGCTTTAAGAAGAAAAAGTCATCATTCATAACAATAACATTATCTGGTATTTCATCTACATCGATTATTGCTGCAAGACTTCTTCTTACATTTTTAAATGAGTTAGAGTTTTGGTGAACCTCAATAAAATTTCCATTATACCAATCTGGCTTACCGCCAACTACCCATATGGTGGAATTTGGGTAAAAGAAACTAACAGACCTGATAGAATATCTTAATTCTTCATTATGCCCAGGCCTGCAAATATATACAAAAGTTTTACCCATTACAGACCAATTATACCAAAATATGGCTTATAATGGTAGTGTATGGTGAAATCAGCAAAACACCGCAAACAACTACATAAGACTTTAGAAGAGTTACATCTCTACAAAGAGAAACACGGCTGTGCTGATTGCAGAAATAGATATCCACACTACGTCTTAGAGTTTGATCATAGACCAGAAGAAGTAAAAATAGATGTGGTATACAGGGTTTTAAGAAACTACGGACCAGAAGCTGCCTGGAATGAAGTTAAAAAGTGTGACGTAGTTTGTTCCAACTGTCATAAGATTAGGACATACCAGAGAGAACAAGAAGATGAATCTTGAAGAACAGCTAAAACAAGTGCTATTTAATATGAGTAAAGAATTTAAGATACACAGAATAGACTCTGATAATATGATTTTAGAGATAGATTATGATAAGTATGTATCTCAGATTATGCAGATCTTAGAGTCTTCAGCTTGTGACCAACAGTAACATCAGTTGGCTTACCGTCCCTGTATAGGGTTATAACGGCCACAGGATCGTCTTCAGAGGCATTTAAAGTGAAGTCACTGTTTGGTACGTTGTAAGTTCCACTTCTAATGATACGTCTAATTTTACCTGTAGCTCTACCACCAGATGAGTTCCAAGACACCATAGAGCCTACCCCAATTGCCTTGAATATCTCTGTTAGTGACTGAACCTTTGTGTAATCTTTACCAAAATCAGCAAATAATGCTTTGTCCTTCATTCTATTTACGATAGCACGAGACCAGCTAAATCCTGCGTCCCCACCCCAAGCATCCCACATAATACGACCATTAGATGGATTGCTTGTGTTATAAAAATCTTTACCCTTTTTGTCTACCTCATGACGAGAAAAGAATGAGAACATTCGTCTAACAACACTAAGAGACATTGATCTGCCTGCAACAATATCAGTAGCACGTCCCCAACCTACAGGAGTGCCTGCACCAGTTGCCTTACCTTCTTCTTTCCAACGAAGTGCACGTCTTGCTGCTGCCTTCATTCCAGAATTTGGTGTGAATGTTTCTGCCTTTGCCATCATTTCCATTTCATCATCTTCATAATCTTCTGTAGAAATATTGGGCTTATCAATTCTAGAAACATTTGACATTAAAGCACCAATAGAATATGGCGTATAATAATACATACCGTCATCTTCTTCAAGAATTCTAATTGCAACTGCTGGATTATCTGGTGTAGAGTTTACAGAATATGGGTTCTCTGGCTCGCCATATCTTCCACCCTCACGCATAACATGCTCTACCTGACCAACTACAACACCCTCAGATGTCATTGCAATAACAAAATCGCCTTCTGTTACGAGATATTCTGCTTTTTTGACTGGCCACTCATCTGGATTTTTGATACTCATTCCGCTTTGTGTGGTAACCATTTCTTTTTCATCTATGTTACCTTCAGATTGATTAATTGCATAAATTTGATTAGCAGCTTCTTCAGCTGTATTGTGGCATCCCATTACGGTGCCGTCATCTTTTACCGCAGGGTAGCCTGAGCAACCGTATGATCCCTTTTCTCCAACGTGATATGGCATTTAACAATTATACCATAATAAAAGTCCCCCACACAGAATCTGCAGAAGGCCAGGTCAAAAAATGGTAACTAAGCATCCTAAGATAAGCGACCCTTGCCCTGTGTAGGGGACATTTTAATTATACACTATGAAATAGTGATTTGCTTTGGTTTCTTTTCTTCAGGAACATTCCTAACTAGACTAATTGACAAAATACCATCCTCTAGTCCAGCCCAGTCTACCTCAAAGTATTCTGGCAAAGTAAAGCTTCTGCTAAACTTACGACCAGCAATACCCTTATAGACATACTTGGCATCATCTTCAAGCTGTGCCTCTGCCATCTGTCCTGTGATCTTGAGAATACCCTTATCAACTGTAATGTCGATATCTGGCTTCTTGAAACCAGCTACCGCAAACTGAATTGTATATTCGTCATCAGTAAATTTGATAACGTTGTATGGTGGGTAGCTTGGTGTTGGGTTTTTTGCCACTGCAAGCATTCTATCTAATGTTGCAAATGGGTCTGTAATATATGTTGACATCATATTACCATCTCCTTCTATTAAGCGAGTTGTTTTAGCACTCCCATAAGGCAAGTGCTAATAAAATTATAGCATAAGAAAAATGGGCTGTCAAATAGACAACCCATTTAACTTTAGCTTTTGCTAACGTGCTACTGGTCCAGACTTACCTCCACCACCAGATCCAGTCTTCTTCTTTGTAGTAGTTGAAGAAGTGGTCTTCTTAGTAGTAGATGCCTTCTTAGTAGCCTCGTCAAGCTTCTTGCTTACTCCTGCTACAGCTACCTCAGCCACAAGGCCAAAGGCAGGGTCTTTCTTATTAATGTAACGCAATAGTGTTGGCACTGCTGCTGCCCATAGACCATTTGCTACAGAGAGCCAGTCGCCAGCTCCTAGATCTAGTGGAGAGGCAACTCCTGCATTAGTCATTGCCACGGTCACTAGAGCTAGCCCCACACCCAGAAGATTTCTTAGGTATGATTCGATAATTGCTTTGTTCATTTTTTCCTCTCGTTGTCTATAAATAGACATGATTAGTTTATCGTTTTTTTATCTATAAGTCAAGCATTTTTATAGCTTTACTTAGATCTTCTATAACCCTGTCAGATGATTTATTAATATTACCAATATTAATAAGCTTATGGTCTTTGAGCATACAAATTGTCTTATAGAAATTATGCAACTCATATTTATCAGTATACCCACCAAACCTCATAGGCGTTACCACTTCAATGACAGTCTGCCTTTTTTGCATAAACATTGCACTAGTTAGGCCTGACCCAGTAAGCCCTGCAAATACGCTAACACTATTAAAGTATTTAACTTGTTCTTCAAGACTATTAAACATTTCTCCGTAAATAATTTCAAAGCCCTGGGACCTAAAAAAGTCTTCGCACTCTTCTTCGTTCACAGTTCTATTAAAAGAGCCATCTCTATTTTTATCTTTATTTCTAGTTAAAAATGCTTTAACATTGGGCTTAACTGTAAGATCAACACCAGCAAATTCGGTAATGTCTTTATATATTTGATAAATTGATTCTCCAATGTCTGCTTGTCTGAGCATAACTACGTTGTTTGTTTTAATATATTTTACTTGTGAAAAGTCCACAACCTGGTATGAGACATTAAGCAGATTTGCATATTTGCTGAGAGAGTAATCTAAAAAGCCATCAAAATTATTAATAACTTTAAGATTTCCATAATGAGTAAAAATAAAGTGCACAGACTCTACATTATTTTTTACGCAATCATCTAAAAACAAAATAACAGGACCAATAAAATCAGAAAAATAGTGAAAGTAATTATCTGTAACTGGCATAATGCCCTTAAGTCTTTTATCTGTTATGTCAACAGAATTATACTTCTTAAAATCTTCTGGAATGCTATGAGTTCTTGAAAGCTCACTATTAAAGATTGTCATCTCTCTCAAAAACCCTAAAGTATTTAAATTAGAATATGGGCTTTTGTCAGAAAGATGCGTTGCAAAGTTATGCTTATCAAATATATCTTTTATATTAATCATTTTTTGGTAGTTCCTTTTGTTTGTCATTTGTGTCTGGCAAATAAGAGAATAGATCTAATTGTGCTATGGCTATCTGATCTTTATCATTTGCGTTAATTGCATTTAAGTAGTTCTTAATTGATACCTGCACATCCTCAATATACTTAAATGCTGCCTCTCGTGATTCAGATAAAAACTTAATGAACCCATCACTAAATTCTTTAGAATTAAGGCTCATAGATTCATTTAGTTTATCTTTTAAGACTTGGTTGTCAACAATTAACTGTGCAATAACCCTGATAAATTTTTTATACTTAAAATAAAAAATTAAAGTTGTTGCTGTAAAAAAGATTAAAAAGCTTGATAATAAAATTAGTACAAATAAATCCATGTTATTCTTTGCCACCTTCTCTTACAAGTAGAACAATTGCCCCATTGTCTTCTAGTGCCTTTTTAACCCTTACCATATACTCTACTGCTCGTCTTTTGTCTTCATCAGTCAGAGAGAAAAAGTCTTTTTCGCTAGCCCTTACTGATAGAAAATGCTCATTATCAACTATGGTTAGACCAAATCCTTTTGGAGCATGGCCCGACAGTGAATGAACTGCACGTTTCATATTATCTGTATACATTTACTTTTTCTCTTGTTCTTGCTTCTTATCAACAGTGAGATTCTTCCAGGTTTCTGCCCAGTCTTCCCTGGACTTATGCCTTCCAAATTCTCTGGAAATTTTACCCTTTTCTAGATAAACCCCACCCCAAACACCATATTCTTTTTGAGATATGCCAACTGCAAAACATGTTCTTGCAACTGGACATTCACTACAAATTTTTTCAATGGCTGGTCTTAGCTGTTCATTTTCTTCATATTTGTCAAAAAATAGATTTACATCATAATTGACGCAAGATCCCTGAAGCTTCCAGTCATTTTTGCCCATGACTACCTCACAAGCTTTTTAGGTATGTCCCAGCCTTTGCTCGTAAGTTCATATCTTTTCTGAGTAAACCACTTGCCTTTTACAAAAACGCCATCTGTATGTCTCCATGCTGCTGGATTTGGATATCTATATAGGACATTCCATCCATCCCAGAACAAAAACTTATTCTTTTTTACAATTTGTTCCATGGTTTCTAATGACTTAATGTGTATCACTTTAATCACCTTGTTGTTATTTTTTATTTATTATCTTTGCGTAATCTGCAAAGTTAGTATCTGTAGACACCCACTTCTACATCTTTTGCTTCAGCAGTATCAACTAGATCTGATACTGGCTCTTTTGGCTTACTAAAGAAAGCAAAGTAGTCTAGCGTCTTTATGTTATCCTTTAGCCACTTAGGAGGAACCTTGTGAGTTCTAATCTTAATGCCCCTAGCCTTTAAGCTTCTTTCAGAAATATTACTAAACTCCAACGACATAGAGTTAATATGTGCAGGACCAGCTGTATAGATTATAAACTCAGTGTCAGATTCTTCACGCATACTTAGGGCAGTACCCATAGCACGAAGAAAGATATTGTAGTCACTAAAGTTGCGAGTCCCCTGAACTCCGATAATCATTGCTTTTCCCTTCTGTAAGCCTTTCAATGATGAACATCATCTCTTCCAATTCTACCTCATTCATACCCATTATGTCAACTACTTTCGTAGATTCATCCATAATAATTCCATTATTTAGGGTGGCAGAATATACCGCATTGTCCTTAATCCAATAAGCCTTATCATTCAACATTAAAATTCTTATTTGGGTACTCTCTAAATGATTAATTGATTGTCTCTTTTTGTTAAAAGTTCTATTTACTGGTATGATAAAGGGTGCCAGGATGTCATAGGTCCTACTTTGAGAAGATTTTATTCTAATAGTTTTAAAATTCTTATTTGAAATGGCAATAACATAATAGAGTATTGCTACCCCAAGCAAAGTGACAAAGCCTCCAAGCAAATATTCCACTTTTACTCATCTCTTTTTAACATCAAACTTTTTATTTCTTCTAATGCAATTTGTAAGTCATCATCAAGTTTATAAATTGCATCTTGATCAAATGCTAGCTTTGTTAGTCTAATTGTAGGATTTGACTGATGTATATCCATATCTAGATATCCTAATGCCCAAAGATTACGAATATCTTGCATTCTTAGATCCATCATTACTTCGTAAATACCTGGTGCTTTTGTTGCTATATCTTCTGCAAAAGAATATAGCATGTTTCCTTTTGTATCAAGACCAGCAAATTCAATAATTCCATCAAGAATTAGCTTTTCTAGCATTTCGTCAGAAAAGTCCATGCTACTTCACATTCTTTGATCTGGCCTCTAGCAATGCATCAAAGTCTTTTACCTTTGTGTCGCCAAGGTATCCCCAAGCATAACCTTTTTCAATCATCTCATGATTAACAGAGTTTCCATCTCCATCTAGATACAGCCACCCAAGAATACGCCCATATTTTTCAGAGCTGTCTAGCTTTTCAGTTTTAATAACAACATTTTTTGCTGATTTTAATCTAGACTCAAGATATTTCTTTGACTCCATACCCAAGGCTTTTTCCTTTTTATCTGCTGTTCTTGATTCAGGGGTATCTATTCCAGCTAGTCTAACACGAGACTCAAACAAGATGCTAAATCCTAGATCAATGACAACGTCTATGGTATCTCCATCAACCACCTTTTTAACTTCTCTTACATAATATTCATACATTAGTTTTCTCCTATTAGGCGGTTTTCAATGAGTCTTTCTCTTTCGTCTATGATTTGGTATGCAAACTTTTCTAAATTAGCCCATCCAATAGCATTGTTAGTAATATTGTTATAATGATGAGCACAAAACAAAAGCTCTCCTGTTACGCCAACTGCTTTTACAAAAGCCTGGGCTGAGCACAAGGCATCACAGCGATCGTTATTAGTAAGGGTCCATTCTTTTTTGTCAGTAACTACCTGCAAAATTTCTCCTATTTATCTTTAGAATAAAATCCAGTTCCCTTAAAAGAAACTCCTATAGAAGAGTATACCCTATTAAATGGTAAATTACAAGTAGCACAAACTGGTACTTTTTCTTCTTCAGAAATTCCTCTATTGACAGTTAAAGAGGCATCACAAGAACTACACTTATAATCATAAAGAGGCATTATGGTAGCCTAATAACCTGTCCTACTCGTATTGAGTTTACGTTAGCAATCTTGTTAAGCTTTGCAAGTACAGCCACGGTTGTGCCATATTTTGTAGCAATCTTTCCAAGAGTATCTCCAGAAACAACCTTATGCGATTTTGGCTTTGTGGCTGGCTTAGAAGCTGCTGGCTTTGTAGTGTTGGCAGCTGGCTTTACAGCTGGCTTTACAGCTGGCTTAGCTTTAGGAGCAGGCTTATCATCAAGATTTGGAACAACTGGAGCATCTTCTGGAGTAGACTCATTTGCAAACCCCTTTGCCTTTTCTGCAGCCAGCAGTGCTTTTACAAATCCCACTGGCTCAACAAAACCCTTTCCATCTGCAGACCATCCATGGTCCTTACCCTTCCAGATTTCCCAGTGCAAATGAATACCAGTTGACATACCACTGGTTCCCATTTTTCCTATTACTGTACCAGCTGTAACTTTCTGACCAGCCTTGACCTGCATAGAACCAGGAGCAAGGTGTGCATACAGAGATGTATAAAACTCTCCATCAATCTTGTGTTGAATAACTACATAATGACCAAATCCACCACCAGCAGCCGTAGAAACCTTTGCTCTTAGAACCTTTCCATCGGCAAATGCCTCAATGTATGGTGCCTTTCCACCCTTACCTGGAATGATGTCTGTTCCATTGTGGTGCTTCTTTTCTTTCTTAACTGGGTGGATTCTCCAACCCATAGGGCTTTTGACGATCCAGTCTTTTCCTAGGGTACCGTCAATAGGATATTGGTACTTGGCCATAATTATCTCCTTAAATCTTAATATAATTATATCATAGAGCCACCTGTGGGATTCGAACCCACGACCCTTCGCTTACAAGGCGAATGCTCTGGCCAACTGAGCTAAGGCGGCTAGTCCTTATCTTTAACCTCTTTAAAGAAAAGCTTTTTAATGTGATTGGTAATATTATATACTTTATTTGGTCCCCTGCCGTCAGCATAGAACCTTTGAAATCCATATGGCTGAAGTCCTCTTTTGTTGAGAGCATCCTGTCTGGCAGTGGCAAACTCTTTAAAGTCATTATTTAGCTGTGGATTTTCTTCAATGTTTTGCGAAATAATTTCAAAATTTTCAACGGTATTTCTTAAAATTGGGAAAAAGCAAAAAAGAAGATCTCCCTTTTTAAATTCATAAATTCCTGATTCCATAAACTTAAAGTTATAAGTAAATGTAAAAGGAAGCCAGTCTGTTTCTACAATTGCATCTAATGGCTTTAATATGCCATACTCTTTATTTGGAATACCACGAATATAAATAGAATAATTTTCTGGTGTCTGTATAATAAAATCAGGATTGATGGTAAAGGTGGCATCTCCAAAATGGCTTTGAATACATGCAGAATATTCATCTGGAATGTCAAAAACTTCTACATTTTCTTCGTGTGTTCCGCCATACCAAGAAACTTTAAAGTCGCAGGGGGAGACAACCGCCCACCCATATTGATTGGCAACATTTAGTGGCAGACATTTATAAGCAAATTTTTCTTGCGTTTTGTTCATCCAGTCTCTATGAATTTTAAGAGGCACAATTTGAAATTTTTTTTCATGTGTATTTGTTAAAAGATAGTTAACTGTAATCTTTTGTAATTCATCCATATAGCCTCCAATCAAAATATATCCGTAGTCCGTACCAGATTCGAACTGGTGTTCTTCTGCGTGAAAGGCAGACGAGATAACCGCTACTCCAACGGACCATGTGCCATCCACGCAAGAGCTGATGGCTGTGTAATCTAAGTTCTCGCATAGACGCATGATCTGTTGGCTGAACTCCTCAACCATACCGCTGGAACATGCAATTTCAATTACACGATCTTTGTACTTATGTTCAGATAACATACAAAGAGCGACTCCGATGGGACTTGAACCCACGACCCCCACCGTGACAGGGTGGTGCTCTAACCAGCTGAGCTACGAAGCCAGTTTCCCATTTTATCTCATGTTGGAGAGTGGTATGGGTGACCATTAGCTCCCCCTCGTGGATTCGAACCACGAACCTTAGAGTTAACAGCTCTCTGCTCTGCCATTGAGCTAAGGGGGAATTAGAAGACTATGGAATAAACAATGTATTCCAAGACCCACTATTTGTACCATTTGATGACAACAATGCATAAGTACTGTTGTATGATCCATTATACAGCAACGACCATTTTCCTGCAAGTGTTGCACTTGCTACAGATGTATTTGGTGCTAAAACTGCAAAGTCAGTATTTGGTGCGACATTTGCAAGCTGTAGAATTTTTCTATCAGCATTTGCAGCTGTTACTGAAACTGCTTGGTCAAGACATGCTGGAGAATCTACATATCTATTATTGTAATCATTTCCTGTTGCAAAGATTGTAGCAACATTATTAGTCTGCAATTGAGAGACAAGGCTTGCTACAAGAGTGCTTGCAGGACAGGCAATGTCTGGCAAGGCAGCCAAATTTGTTCTTACATCATTTAGAAGTCTAGAAAATTTAACAATGCTTGCCCTAAATAGTGATGGATTGCTTTGCATCTTTTCTAGCTGAGTAGAGTAAATCTGTGCCTGAATCATAAAGCCTCTTGATGCAGTATTGGCCATAGAATGACTATTAGATCCACGAGCCATCAGCACCCCAGCAATATTATATTGTTGCTTATTATCTAATACCCATTGAAGAGCTGATTCCAGACTTGTCTGATTTCCAAACAGCACGTTACCACTAGAATATACCCTTGCATTTCTAATGACAATAAGCTTGATGTTTGGGTTTACAGCAATTGCAGATAGTGCCATAGTAGTTCCATGGTTCCAGTCTGATCTAAATCGTGGAGCAATAGCGATATTTGTTTGTGCAGACCCTGTGCCAATCTCAAAATTTAAACCATTATTGCATCCACTAAATGCAGTAATACAAACCTCTTGGACCACATTATTTGAGATTTGTGATAAATTAAATCCACTATCAATGATTACTATTGTTGGATCAGTGCTGGCTTGTGCTGGTGCAATACCTAAAACCAAAACTAATGATGCAGACAAAGCTGCAATAATTTTTCTCATACCCATCCTATTTATTTAAATAAACTTAACTACGTGGCAACATGGATCGCCACCGTCTTCCCACTCTTTTTCTTCTTCTTCAGTCATATATGGGTCACCATCATGGGTATGACAAAATGGCTCAGATATCCAGCCCTTATCAATGCCAATCTGAATCCAGTCATCAAACTCAATGTCTGCCATATAACAAACCCCTTCAACTTGTATATTTATTATACACAAATCAAAGGGGTCTGTCAATTAGTATTTATTCTTGGTTTTTGTCCACTTTAGCAAATGCTGAGTTTATCTCGTCAAGTGTGAGCTTGCCGTCATCCAGGAATGCCCTGGCTAATCTTTCCACTACTGTTGCCACCCCCAAAATACCAGCCATAAATACGGCTGATAGTAGGTCAATGCCTACAACTGCACCTGCACCAAGGACGCTTAGCCCAGATGCTGCAAATACAGCTAGAATACGCCATAGGACATTCTTAACTGTGTGCCATCCACCAGTTACGCCCATTTCTTGCTCTTCCATACTTTTCCTCTTTCTGATGACTACTCATCTTCTTTTTCATAGCGTAGTGGGAACGTTAGAACCCATACGCCAAGAGTAATCCATATAAGCATTCCTACCACATCTTTGGCGGAACCTTCTAGAACTACCCAAGCTACAAACATACCAAGCAGGGTCCAGGCCTGATCGATAATGTCTTTAAATAATGCTTTAATGAATTTAATCATTATGGCCTCCTTGCTGCAGACGCTGCTGCACTAGTAGCTGCTGCTGTTGCAGTCATCGCTACTTGTCCAACGATAACTGCAGCAATAACAACTTTTTCTGATTGCTCACGGACCTGTGGAGACATGTCTGCTCCAGCATTTCCAAGTGCATTAAATACCTCTACTGCTGCACCTGCTACATTTCCAATAAGTGGAATTGAAGCAATTGCCTCATCTAGAATGATGTCATCTGCCTGAGCTACGACCAGCAGTGCATCTAACGCTGCTTCATATTCAGGAGATCCTTGTTCTGCTGAAGCAAACACTTCCATTGCTGCTTCAACAATTAACTCTTGCTGTTCTTCTGTTAACAGCTGGGCCTTAATTTCTGAAAGCTCTTCTACAAGATTTTCGATATTTTCAGCAGAAATTTCTTCTTTTATCTCAACTTCGTCCTTTGGTATAATTGGTTCTGGTTCTGGTTCAATTGGAGGTTCTGGTGAAGGAGAAGGTTCTGGTTCTGGCGAAACTTCTGGCGTGGGTTCCTGTGTTGGTTCTGGTTCAGGCTCTACTGTTGGCTCTGGGCTGGGGGTTGGCTCAGGTGTTGGCTCCTCTGTTGGCTCAGGTGTAGGCTCAGGTGTAGGCTCAGGCTGTGGTGTAGGCTCTACGGTAGGTTCAGGTTCTACTGTGGGTTCTGGAGTAGGCTCTACGGTAGGCTGAGAAGTTGGTTCTGGTGTAGGTGTTGGCAAATTGTTAAACTCTTCTGTAATAACAACATATGCTGTTTGAACGCTTGTCTCTGCATTGCTTACAACAATAACTAAATTGCTAATAATATTTTGTGTGTTTTGTAATGCTTGTGTAAATTCATTAAGTGCCTGTAATTCTGTAGCACTAGACTGAGAAGAAACAGATGTTGCCAATGCTAGTTCTTGACCATTTTGACTAACAACTGTTGTTTGTAAAGATTGTTGAGTTTGTAAGTTAACCAAGGTTGCAGATTCGGAATTTACTACCTGCTGTTGTTGAGCAATTAATTCTGCTGATACAGAATCTAAAACTTTAGGAGACATTGTTTGTATTGGTCCACCATTTGAATAACGAACACCAATTCTAGGACCACCGTATAGATTTGATGTATTTCCAGATATTTCAGAATATCCAGTCCATTCACCAGTAGCTGGGTCTACGATCATGTTCCAAATAACATTAGTTAGTGGACCATTACTGTCCCCAAATCTATGTAATGACCATTCAACTGTTAAGGTGTTTTCAGTTGTAGTTATTTTAGTATATGCCCCTGGTCCAGCAGTCATCCAGTCTGATTGGTAAACATAAATACCAGTTGTTTGTGGCCAATCCCAAAAAGTATAATCTGGTTGACCAAAAGATATAAACGCTTTAGATGTTACATAAATTTGACTAGCACTGCCCTGACCTTCATATAAAGTGTTTCCCATTTTAATGTCAAATGGGACATCTATTTTTGTAGAGGCATCCCACATTGGTGGAAGAATGGTGCTTGTGCTAGATCCTGTGCTTGCTTCTGCAGAACCAGACCATCCTGGACTAGAGGCCTCATAACTATTTGATGGCTGATTTTGTAAGGCATTTAACTCTGATTGTTCTTGCTGAAGAATTTGTTGTTGAGCCGTTACTGCAGCACTTATTGAAGATAGGTTTATGACTGCTTGATTATAATTATTTTGTGCTGTAGTAAGATTTGCATTAGCTAGTTCAGACGCTGCAACGGCAAGCTCATATGAGTCTTGCTTTTCCTTTACATCCCACAATGCATCAGAAGCACTGCTTAGAGCCAAGGATGCTTCTGAAACAGCTGCTGTTGCCAATGCTATTACTTCTGATATAGAAGCTATGTTGGATGATCCACCATCTACTAAATCTTGTACCATAGCACTAGTGCTGGCTAGGTCTTGTGTAATTACCTGAATTTCAGAATTAGAATTAGCTAAAACAATTTCTGCCTGAGTTACCTGTTCTTCTAAGCTAATTGTTACTGATACCTGGCTAGAACTTTCTTCTGCGTGTGCCAAGTCAGCAGCCAAAAAGACTGGTAAAAATGATAATACAAGAGCTACAAAAACTCTTTTAATCCTACTTTTAATCGTATCACTCCTGTTTTGGGGTAGCTGGAATGCTTACTTGTACTATTATACTGGATAATTAAAAAAATAAGGGGCACGATTAGTCTCGTGCCCCGTGATTACGCCTAATGTTTATGACTTATCAATGAGCGTAAATCCATTTGCTCTGTCAAGATACTGCCATTCCATATTTGTAATTTCAAATGTGTCAGACAAATGTTCTAAAACCATCAAATGATCTAGTTCTCCACATGTATACAAATCAAACTGAAGTATCTTTGGATCTAACTTTTCCCAAATATGAAATGCTATATGAGATGTTTCTACAGAGATTGCCCCAGTTACCCCTTCATTTCCTGGCATATCAACATACTTAGAAATTGGACCAGCTGCAATTTTCATATCAATTAAATTAACCAGATTTGTTAGCCATTGCTTTGCATCATCTTCAGTTTTAATTGGTTTTTGTATTTCAGCTCTTACCATAAGATGTAGATGCTTTATTTCTTTCATTGCTTTTCCTGTCTATTAGAAGTCCCAGTCATCGTCAGTGGTGGACTCATGCTTACCAATTACGTAAGACGAGCCAGAACCAGAGAAGAAGTCATGGTTTTCGTCAGCGTTTGGCGATAGTGCAGCCAGAATTGCAGGGCTGACATCGCAAACTTCTTTAGGGAACAATGGGTCAAAGCCCAAGTTCATCAGTGCCTTATTTGCATTATAGTGCAAAAACTTTTTAACATCTTCAGTCAAGCCAATTTCATCATAAAGATCTCTTGTATACTTGACTTCATTATCATAAAGCTCCATTAAAAGACTATATGCATAGTTTCTAATATCATTTTGCTCATTCCAGTCTAGCTTATTATATGCCTGCTGGAACTTATATCCAATGTAATAGCCATGAACAGCTTCGTCACGGATGATTAGGCGAATTAGGTCAGCGGTGTTGGTAAGCTTGGCTCTTGATGACCAGTACATAGGTAGATAAAAGCCAGAGTAGAACAGGAAGGACTCCAGCAGGGTGGAGGCAACCTTTCGCTTTAGTGGGTCATCGCCTCTATAATAACTTAAAACAATCTCTGCCTTTTTCTGCAGGTATGGGTTGTCCTCTGACCAGCGGAAAGCATCTTCAATTTCTTGTGTAGAAGTTAGTGTAGAAAAAACACTAGAATATGATTTAGCGTGGACTGACTCCATGAACGCAATGTTTGTGATGACTGCTTCTTCATGCTGGGTTATAGCATCAGGAAGCAAGCTCATTGCACCAACCGTGCCCTGGATGGTGTCCAACATAGTTAGACCAGTGAATACACGCATTGTAAGAAGTTTTTCGTGATCACGCAAAGTTGACCAAGACTGAATATCATTGGATAGTGGTACCTTCTCAGGCAGCCAGAAATTTGCTGTAAGCCTGTTCCAAACATCCAAGTCAATTGGGTCCTCAACCTTATTCCAGTTAATTGGTCTAGTAATCATATTATTTATCCCTTCCTTATAAAAATAATATTTTTCTGCATGGAGTAGACATTTTCTTGAGCTACCTTTTCAAATCCTTGGTTTTCTAAAAATGTCTGAACATCTTTGGTTAACCACTGGTCTTCCCAAAAACTAATATCTTCAGTCTCTATAAATATTGACTTACATCTTTTTAGTGTTTCTATACCACCAGATAAAACTTCTTTGTTTGCACCCTCAACATCTATCCACAAACATGCCTTTTCAAATGATGCTTTTTCAAAATACTTGTCAAGGGTATATGCCATGACAGTATATGATTTAACTATTGAAGCGTGTACCCTCTTTTTAATACTATTATCACCAGCAAAACTATTATGATGAATATTGAAAGCAATTGGTTCATTGCTATCAGATATTGCATAATTCAGATATGTTACACCAGATTCTCTAATTTTGTCAACATATTTGTTAAAAATATCTGGGTTTGCTTCAAATGCAATAGACTCTATATCAAACCTGTTTTTCATTTCTACAGAGAATTCTGCTGCATTTGCACCAATTTCAATAGCATAGTCTGGCTTAAGATCCTTTTGCATATTAATAAAGGTTGCAGATAGCTGACCATTTCCTGGAATTATCAATTATATCTCCTATAGCATACAGCTTACACAGTTTTCCATCTCTGTACCCTGCAAAGCCTGCTGGCGAATGCGAATGTAGTAAATGGTCTTGATGCCCTTTTTCCATGCGTAAATCTGGGCCTTGTTTACGTCACGAGTTGTAGCAGTATCCTTGAAGAACAGGGTCAGTGAAAGACCCTGGTCAACGTGCTCTTGTGCTGCTGCATAGATATCAATGATTTTTTCTGGACCAATCTCATATGCGTCCTGGAAGTATTCACGATTATCGTTAGTTAGATATGGTGCTGGATAATAAACACGACCCATCTTTCCTTCTTTACGAATCTCGATTTGAGATGCGATTGGGTGGATAGAAGAGGTGGAGTTGTTGATGTAGCTGATCGAACCAGTTGGAGGAACAGCCTGTAGGTTCTGGTTGTAGATACCATGAGCCATAACAGAACTTGCCAAAGATTTCCAGTCTTCTTGAGTAGGAATTGCAATGTTTGCATCAGCAAAAAGCCTTGCAACCTTTTCTGTCTTTGGCTTCCATTCTTGAGCAATATACTTTACAAAAAACTCACCAGAAGCATACTTAGACTTTTCAAAGCCATCAAATGGCGACTGGGTTTCAATTGCAATCTTGTTACTTGCTTTAAGTGCGTAGTATAACACTGTGTAGAAATAAATGTTAGTAAAGTCAATTGACTCTTCATCTCCATAGTGCATTTGCTCTTTTCCAAAATATCCATGTAGGTTCATTTGGCCAAGACCAATGGCACGAGACTTACGGTTACCCTCAGCAACTGACATTACAGAGTCAATATACGATTGCTCAGAAACAGACGTAAGCGATCTTATTGCAATCTCAATAGTCTTACCAAAGTCTGGAGATTCCATAGCCTTAGCAATGTTTAATGATCCTAGATTACACGAAATATCCTTACCAATTTCCTTATATGACATGTCGTTATTGTAGGTGGTTGGAGTGTTCACCTGCAGGATTTCAGAGCAGAGGTTCGACATATTAATTCTGCCGTCAATTGGATTTGCCTTATTTACATTATCTTCATAAACAACATATGGATAACCAGACTCAAACTGCAGCTCTGCAATTCTTTGGAATAGGTCACGTGCCTTAATCTTGGACTTGCGAATACGTGGGTCATCCACCATTTCGCCATATAATTCTGTGACAGAAATATCTGACATTGGCTTACCATAAACTCTTTCAATGTCATATGGAGAGAATAGGTACATATCATCATTGTTTTTCGCAAGTTCCAGGGTAATATCTGGAATAACTACACCAATTGACAAGGTCTTGATACGAATCTTCTCGTCAGCGTTCTCACGCTTGGTGTCTAGGAAACGCATGATGTCTGGGTGGTGAGCGTTTAGGTAAACGGCACCTGCACCTTGACGAGCACCCAGCTGGTTAGCATAGGAGAATGCATCCTCTAGCATTTTCATCACAGGAATAATTCCTGAAGACTGGTTTTCAATCTTCTTAATTGGTGCACCTAGCTCACGAATATTAGTTAAGTTTAAACCAACACCACCACCACGCTTTGATAGCTGTAATGATGAAGTTACTGCACGAGCGATTGACTCCATGTTGTCTTCGACACGTAGAAGAAAGCAGGAAACAAATTCTCCACGCTGCTTCTTTCCAGCATTCAAAAAGGTTGGAGTTGCTGGTTGGAATCTATTTGAAATAATTTCATCAACAATTCCCTTTGCCAGATCCTCATTGCCACGAGCAAGCATAAGGGCATTCATTACGACACGATCTTCAAATCTCTCAAGATAGCGATCACCATCAAATGTTTTTAAGGCATACTGAGTATAAAACTTATATGCTCCTACAAAAGTTGGAAAGCGGAATTTATAAGAATAGGCATGCTTAAATAGCTCTTTGATAAACTCAAAGCTGTACTGATCTAAAACATCTTTTTCATAATAATCATTATCTACAAGATACCCTAGCTTTTCTTCTAAGCTGTGGAAGAAGACGGTGTTCTGGTTTACGTGGTCAAGGAAGTATGCCTTAGCTGCCTCCTTATCTTTTCCAAACTGAATCTGTCCATTGTCATCATAAATATTGAGCATAGCGTTTAGCTCATGATAACTTAGCTTAGTATCCATATAATATCTCCAACCTTTGTTTAACTAATTCTACGTCTTCTGGGGTACCTAATAACTCTACCCTGGCGATCACTGGTACACCAGTTTTAGCAGAGATCATGTCTGCTGCCTTACAGTAGTGTTCGCCAAAGTTTGTGTTGCCAGTTCCAATGACACCACGAAGCAATCCTCTATTATGTGGATTGTTTAAGAATATTTTTACTGATTTGGGGATAGCAGGCGATTCATTACCGCCACCATAAGTTGGTACAACGAGTACATACTCAGCATCCACAGAGAAGTCCCTAGCATCGCTAGAACGAATTGGAATACGAATTCCTGCATTTGTTACCTTTTCTACAAATCGTTTTGTGTTTTCAGAATAATTTGAAAAATAGACGAGAGAAATTGGTAAAGACAATTCTCTCACTCCTATAATAAATTAAACTGATTTAGATATTCTTCAACCTCTTTTTTTGAAGGTTGGGACCTATATTGTATCACGTTTTTATCGTAATCTGCAACCTGAGATTTTGGCCTATCTCTGAAAGTATGAATCTCAACCTCTTCATTAATGTTTCTTGGAGTGTGAGAAATTGCACCATAGATAGCACCACATACAGCATCAGCTAAGTCCTTAGACTTTTTACGTGGGTGGTCTACTCTATTTCCCTTCATAATCTTTAGCTCTGTTAATTCTTCAAACAACAAATCAATTGCTGGCATGGCTAATCTGTCTTCATATACTAGCATTGCCATATCTTCATAATGCTTTTTTGCAACAGATACCGTCTCAGTTCTCATACCAACAGCTTTTAGCTCATTCTGAATATCAAATGATTGCCAACGGTCAAAAGATACCATACCAATGTTAAAACCAATTCTTCTAAGATTTTGTATCCATTGCTTTACTTCTGACAAATTTACAGGACCTTCTGCACGTGGTTCCCACCAAGCAACTGCATCTACAACAACTACAGGAGATATTTGTTCATAGTCTTTAATTACTTGTATGTTTACCCATTTTTCTACGTGAGCAATTGCTACGGCACACTTGTCATGTTTTTGTGCAAGGTCAGCATGTACATAATAAACCTTATCTGGGTCAGGCGTAAATCCCTCATCAAATCTTCTAAAGTGATCAAGTGGATTCCTAATGCTCATTGCCTGCTGAACTTTATCTCTTTGTTTAAAGAATGCGTCAGATGCAAAGGTTGGCACACATGCAAAACGCTGCATAGCATCACCCATATCAGTAAAGAATGCAAGCTTGAAGTCATCAATTTTTCTAGTTGGATTTACTTCCCAGGTTGGTCTTTTAAGAGCAAATACTCCTGGATATTTATAACTAACAATATTATCTTCTTCCCAGGAGATTTCAAGCGTATTGCCTTCTTGTGTTTCTGGTAAATCTGGATTCATTATAAATGTATGAGTTTTGGTAATAATATCTTTTTCTGCAATAACATCATCATACCGTTTTGAAATAAAGTCTCCTGGAAAGCGTGGGAATGATAGTAGTGCTACCTTGCCAAGATCTGGGAAACGAGAGTCTACTGAGGCCCTGAAAGCTTTGTAGATATTATCTGCAGTTTTACCCTGATCGTTTCCTGTTCCAATTTCTGTAGCAAATCCAGAGATTTCATCAAGTACAGCAAGGATGAGGTTAAGGCCCTCATGCGACTCCCTTTCTGAATGTCCTGAATAGACGGTAATAGACTTATCAAACTCAATTGACTCAGCTTTAGCATAAAACTTTCCTGCAAACCAAGGGGACTTTTCAATTTTTGTTTTAAACCCTTTAAAAAAGACGTTTTTGGCCTGTTGTGCGTTAATCGCAACGTTAATGATGTCAATGGCATCGCCACTAGGCTTACCAAAATACCTTGCTGGATCTTTAAGGCATAATAGTTTATAAACAATATAAGCACACGCAACCGTAGACGTAAAATCTTTACCACTTCCTTTTCCAAGCTGAAGAATTACTTCATTCTTAGTATACTTGTTATAGTATCTTGTTCCAGCCTCAGTGCCCATTAAAGCAACAAGGTCTTCTTTTTTATAAATCTGGCTCATGGCCTCTACAATGTCATACTGTATATCTGACAATGGTGGCTGCCCTAGATAATCTAATCCTTCAACGAATGTCCTAGCGTCTACAGGGTTCTCTTCAAATGGACTATCCTGTAATGCATCTAAAAAATCATCGAACACTATTGGCTCACAATCGTAACTGTTTCACCTTGCTTTGTTGCAAGAGAAAGTCTTTTCATAATCTTGTCACGAATTTCTGGGTGCTCTGCAGCAATGTCTTTAAGAATGCCAATCAGGATCTCTTGGCGTTCTTCAATTTGCATCATCTCTTCTGCAAGTTCTTTGTTTTCTAACAGTCCTGCTTTTTGTAGCATGTCAATTCTAGTACGCTCTAGGTCCATGACTAGCTTAATACCTGCAGTTTTAGCATTAAGATTAGCAGTAGTTGTAGCTTCATCAATTACCTCATAGGCTTTTGATATTAGCTTGCTATAGTGTGTGTCAGCACCAACCAGTGCTTCTTTAGCACGAGCACGAATAGCTGCATTATCTGAAGCCATCTGCCTCCACTCATTAATGTAAGCAACAACCTTTTGTCTTGGCAATGCAAGCTCTTTAGATATTTGAGTTTCTGGAGTTCCAGCCAAATACTTTTCTACAACCTTGTTAACCTGATCAAGGTGCTCAACAGTTAGGTCTTCAAACGACACGCTTGGCCCTCTTTCTTCTATTTGGAATTCTCTTTACCTTTTCTTGCTTAAAAGATCTAAAAACAGAAGATATTCCATTTATAATTTCAAAACAATCTACCCACTGAGATCCAGTTAAATTGTTTTTAGTAACACCAATAAACTTAAACTTGCTACCATACTGACCCTGAATTTTAATAATATCACCAGCATTAATATCAAAACCGTCTACTACCATGTGTGGCACAGTTTCAAAATAAGATGGCTTTACTTCAGAATCCTTTTTCCTACCCATTACGCTCCTTTGCAATTTTTAGCAAAATTAAATATCCAATTAAATCATCAATATCGTTATCGCCTGGCCAGTCATGACCATTCTGAATTCTTGAAAGCTTATCATCAATTCTAACAAGCAACTGTTCCACAGTATCTGACTTAGAAAATATACGAGATGGATTTAGGGCAGAATCTCCATAAGACTTATTTTTAGCAATCAATAGATCTGAAACATCTTTTGCTACTCTTTCAATATCCTGCTGTGTTTTTGTTTTCATCTTCTTGATTTCCTTAATCCAAACTTTGCAAGGTACACATATATTGTCTCTACGCTAACGCCACACTCTTTTGCAATTTCTTCTGGAGTCTTTTTATCCATGTGATACCGCTTTTTCAGCCACATTTCGTTTGTATATAGTTTAGCAGAAGGCATACTACTTGTCAATCCTTTCCCAGTTATTAATAGAATAGTGTCCAATACCAATGGCATCTGCGACATCATTATCTTCATTGGAAATATCATAGGCTATATTTGTAACATTAATAGTTCTATTTTTCCTAAATTCTCTTTCATAGTTTTTGTACCAAGAATCAGACTTTCCTGGAAACTCTTTTCGTATCTTAATCTTTTCTTCTTTGGTTAATTTACCATTTCCTAAATAGGTTTGCCATGTAATTGGATTAATTGAGCCAGCAAGCTTTATGTTATTTTGTGCTGCTGCACCAAGCAAAGCTCCCTGAACTAGGGCCAGGTCTGCCTGGGTTTTAGGGCTGTTTAAATAAACGGTATGTTCAATAACAATAGCATCAATATCGTTCTTCATTTGTGCAAAAAACGAAACACATTTTCTTGCAGAATCTCTAACCTTTGAGTATGTATTTATACCCTCAAACTTTATTTTGCCAAACTTATATAGCTTATCACCATGAAAAATAGCAAATGCTAAGCTATTTGTGCTTGCATCTATAGCACAAACCTTTTCTGGCTTAAAGCTCATCTTCGAAAGGTTTACCATTTGCAATTCCTTTGATTTCTTTCAATGCTTTAGTGACATCATGAGGATTAATTAGGCATTGATCGCACAGAGTTTCGTCATTATAAATTGAAAGCCTGTTGCCACAAGCCTTGCAGTTTCTAATTTTTCCAGCACGTTTTTGCCTTCTAGAAATCTCATATCTTTCAGCTATCTTTTCTCTAGCTGCTTCGTCTCTACATTGTGCAGAACAATATATTTGATAAGATATCTTAGTTGTGAATTGGTCATTACACCATTGACATTGCTTCATCAAGCGGCTCCAGGGACTTAATCTTAATCTCTCCCTTACCAGCCTCTGCACATACCTTTGACAAAGGACATGTCTTGCAGATTTTAGAATTAGAGCGATAGTTCTTTTCAGGCAGAGTCTTTTGTTCCCAAGCCTTACGTACCGTTCTCATCCATTCAAATGTCTGGTTTACCCACTTAACATAGTAATCATTGATTTCTACTGGAATAACCAGCAGGTCATGATTATTTTTGTTTTCATAAATCAAGACAGCTTTTGTCTTGTTTAGGATTCTCATATAGATAAGAAGCTGGACTAGGTGGCCAAGCTTTGGTTTTCCACTAGCTTTTCTATACTCAAATCCTTCGTTTGGCATGGTCTTGATCTCTCCCAATAGATCTTCTCCAGCCCAGTCTAGAATGACATCACCAAATCCAAAAATTGGTGGATCATTCCAGGTAACCTTAAACTCAGCATCTTTAAGAATTCCTGCATCTGCCATAGCCTGCTGAATTCGTTCATGCGACTTTGTACCAGCAGTCATGTTTGCACCACCATATGGGTCAGTGTTATCTTCAAATACACCACCCTCAAATGCTAGATACCAATATCTTGGACACTCTCCATGCGAATATGCAATTGTGCTAGGTGCAAATGTCTTTTTCTGTGCAAACTTTGGTTCACGCTTTGCGATATATCCATAGTTGATTTTTTCTATAAGCTCTTGTGGATCAAGGAATGAATCTTGTACCTTGCTTTCTACCTTGAGCATAACCTGTTGCAATAAATTTTTTGCCATAATAATTACTTAACAATATACTTTAGTGCAGAAACTAGGTCAGTAATAGCTTCATGTGCAGTAAAGTAAATGTTTTTCTTCTCTCTGTTTCCTTTTTCGACATTGACCATCCATGTTGCCCTAAATGCCATCTTGGCAGCAATTGCTTGCAACCTAACGATTTCTAGTGTAGCAACCTGCATAGGAATGTCTGGCTTAATAATTAGTTTAGCAATGGTTGTTAATGCAGAAGTTAGTTCTTCATCTTGCATAAAGTCTGCAATATCTGACAAACCATTTACCATGTCTAGCGTTGTTTTATCTGTTTTTACTTCTTTGTCCATCATAATATTATACACCATCGCCTATCAATTGCTCAAGTAGTGAAAGCTCTATGATTGCCAATCTTGTTTTACGATTGCCCTCTCCAAGAACCACAACGATTGCTGGATCATTACCGTTACGAATAGCATCAGTTACTGCTTTAGCCCAGTTATCTTGATTAACAGTAAATCCCTTTGGGTATTCCTTAAAGTCTACCGTAAAGTTTTCCCAAGTAGCATCACCCTTTTTAGTATTACGACCAGAGTTTTTATGCTGTTTGGCACCTAGCTTTTTACTTTCAGTCTTTTCGCTCATAATCTTTCTTTGTTTTTTTAGTAATTTCCAAGCTTACTTCACTCATATGCTTTTTGCTGCACATCCATGTGGTTAACTTTATTTCTTTATAAAACCTCATACTTGCAACAACTTCCCCACATGTATGACAAGGAAACTGCCCATAGTAAATTTCATACTTATTGGCCATTTAGTTGTGACCTTAGCTCACTTTGGTATTCTGCATTTTGCTTGACGTATTCGATAAACGCATCCCTGCCCTGGATCTTTTCTCCATTAGCCAATTTATACCAAGCACCAGTCCTGTCAATAAGGCCAGATAGCTCAGCGGTATCAACAAGATCAGCAATAGAATCAATCCCAAGATTATCGCCACGGAAGTAAAAATCATACTCTCCACTTTGGAAAGCAGGCGATGTCTTAGAGAACTGGAGTTCCCATCTGACCTTTCTTCCAATTTTTTCTTCAATTAACTTATCTCCTATTTGTAACTTTCCTTTGATAGCCTGATTCTCAGACTCAGAAGAAAATAGCTTAATTACTGTAGATGAATAAAACTTTGTAGACTGTCCACCAGTTGGTTGCTGGCTAGTATACATGGCATTAATATTATTTCTTGATTGAGAAATAGCAATAATTAGAGTTGGCTTTTCTTTATTATTTGCATAGTTAATCATCTTCCAGGCATTGCTAAAGTCACGAGATTCTGCACCAATCTGCTTTGTATTTTCTAAAGCCTTAAGTTCATCAGAATCTTTTTCAAAATAAATAGCTGGCAGCAGTGAGGTGATAGAATCAATTACAATTAGATCTACTCCTGCATGCATAAGTGCTACAGCAACATCTACCATCTCATTAATAGTTCTTGCTTGTGAATAAATTAGCTGACTGGTATCTACCCCCAACTTTTGTGCCCAAGCTTCATCATATGACATCTCAGCATCAATCCATGCACAAAGCTTGCCTTCTTTTTGGGCAAGACCAATTGTCTGTAAACATAGCGAAGACTTTGCACTTGACTTACTTCCCCAAATTAAAACCTGTCTTCCATATGGCAAGCCACCATTGAGTGCACGATTTAATCCAGGACTAGGAGTAGCCTGCATTTCTGTTTTAATATTAATTCCTGTACCAAGACGCTTTCTAATCTTGGGATCTAGCAATGCTAGTGCTTCTTCAACTGTTGTCAACTATATCCTCCAAAATAACAGTTCCATCCTTTGTTTTTGCAAAAGAAAATTTGTATGCATTTCCCTCTTGAATCTTCATGTATGCCTTAGCAAACTGAGTTGGGAAAACTGTAACTGAGTGCAACTCTCTAGAAATATCTGCCAATGTTAGGTATGCCATTTTCTTGCCTGCCTTAGTAACTCTTGGCTTGAAAGACATAACAAACATTTCGTCTTCCTTATATGGTAGCTGCTTGTAGTTTAAGTATTTTGTGATTGCAGACTCAACCTTACCAATATCGTCAATAGATACTGCTGATAGTATTCTGTTATCGCTTGCTAGCAATAAGTAAGTCTTGCCTGGTTCAATTGCTGTCTGCTCATCATCAAAGATGCCAACACTACCAGTCTTGTCTAGAATTTCTACACGACTCCAGCCCTTACCACGCTTAATTCCCTTAACCATTCCCATTAGAATAAAGGAACCTTTTTCCTCAAACTCTTCTACATCATTAATAAATGCATAATAGTGCTGAGGAATTGTAACGTTAAATTCTGGCAAATTTAGATATTCATAAAGATTTTCTCTAATTTCATCATCATTTCTAGGGTTGTCTGGAAAAGTTGCAGCACCTGTTACACGTAATGCTTGAAGTGCACGACTATTTACTCCATTACCCTTGCCAAATGTAAACTCTTCTAGCTGCTTATAAGAGCTAAATGGTCTAGCAGAAATATACTTTTGAGCAATGTTATCAGAAATGTATTTGATTCCTGTAAGCCCAAATCGAATTCCCTTGCCCTCAATTTTAAAGTCAATGTCTGACTCATTAATGTGTGGCAGCTTAATTGAAATTCCCATACGCTTAGCCTCAATTAGATATTCTGTACGAGCATCCTTATCTTTTTCATTCTTAAGAATGGAGTACATGAATTCAATTGGGTAGTATGTTTTTAGCCATGCCGTCCAATATGAGAGCGTAGAATACGCCACAGCGTGAGACTTATTGAACGAATACCCAGCATGGGCCTCAAAATCAGACCATAAATCACGTGCGATATTAGGAGCGATAAACCTTGAAGCACCTTCAACGAACCTATCCCTAAACTGGTCAAACTCTTTTGCATCTTTCTTTTTTCCAATGATCTTCCTAACCTTATCAGCCTCAGCCATTGTCATGCCACCAAGTTCTGTACAGGCCTGCATAACCTGTTCCTGATACAAGATACAGCCATAAGTTTCAGCAGTAAAAGCTTTCATAACTTGGTGATGATAAGAAATGTTTTGCTTACCATGCTTACGAGCAATGTAGTCTTTACCAATGGTGTTTGCAGCACCTGGACGCACGAGTGCGTTAGAAGCTGCAAGCTCTGCAAAGTTCTTGACACCCATTTTAACTAGTAGATTAGTATATGGCGTAGCTTCACATTGGAATACGCCCTTAGTATATCCAGAAGATAGCATCTCATAAACTTTTGGATCTTCCATGTTTATTGACAAAAGGTCAATTTCTTTATAGTGACGCTCTTTAATGATATCAAGAGTGTCTCTTAAAACTGATAATGTCTTTAGGCCTAGAGCATCAATCTTAATTAGACCAATACGCTCTGCCTCTTCCATGTCTACGCCTACTACTGGGATTCTTTCTTTCGTACCTGGTGCCGTGCGAGTTTCCATCGGAGCATACTTAAATATTGGATACTTAGAAGTAACAACACCAGCAGCGTGAATACCAGTTCCCCTAATACGCCCACGAAGTTGTTCACCATATTCTTCAATCTCTGGATACTTTTCTCTAAACCATGCTGCTTGTTTTGACGTACAGTAGTCATCCCAAGTGTCCACCACCTTCATTACCTTATTAACATCTGTCAATGGAATGTGTAGTACACGTGCTATATCACGAACTACACCCTTATCTTTAAACTGCAAAAATGTAGCAATAGATGCTACGTGCTTATATTGACGAACTAGGTAGTCTTTTACCTCATCTCGTCTTGAATCCTGAATGTCTGTATCAATATCTGGAAAGTCATTACGTTCTGGATTAATAAAGCGGAAAAACAATAGTCCATGCTTGATTGGATCAATGTCTGTAATTCCTAGTGCATAGCAAAGCAGTGATCCTGCAGATGATCCACGACCAGGCCCAACCATGATTCCCTGCTTCTTTGCCCAAGAAATCATGGACCTAACAACAAGAAAGTATGGAGCAAAATTCTTTTGCTTAATAACTACAAGCTCTTCGTCTAACCTGTCTAAATATTCTTGAGAATTAATTCCACGGTCTTTTAGTCCTGCTAGAGCTAACTCCTTTAGCTCATTATCTGGATTTTGATATTGAACTGGCAAAAGGTCTAGGTGGTCTTGAATCTCATAATCCTCTACCTTATTCGCTACCTCAGTTGTGTGTTCATAAATGTCTTCACGGTCAATGCCCTGAGCTTTCATTGCTTCATGCATTTCTTGATCTGAAAGTAGGTGAATATCAAACTTTGTAAAGGTAATTTCTCTTTCACCATAAAGATAGTTAAGTCTATCCATAAGGTTGTCATGCTTTAGTGACTTTTCATAAGTGGCATCTTTTTGAACCTTATTTGAATAGCTATTAAGAATTAGCTTAAGCTCTTGTATTTCTTTTTGGCCTGTATGTGCATGGTGACAGTCTGGAGTAACAATTGCCTTTACTTTATACTGATCAGCAAGCTCAATAAGCTGTTTATTAACCTCTGCAGGGTTGTGTGGCATGACCTCAATGTAGTAGTCATCGCCAAAAACACGCTTATGCCATTCAATAATTCTTTTTGCTTCAGCAAGCTCTTCAGCCTCAATAGCTTTAGCTAGGGCACCAGAGAGGCACCCAGAAAGGACAATTAGTCCCTCTGAGTACTTCTCTAGTACCTCATAGTCAAAGCGTGGCTTCTTGAAGTATCCCTCAGTCCACGCAATTTCGTTGAGCTTATTTAGGTTTTCTAGTCCAACACGATTTTTTGCCAAAACAATAATGTGGTTATACACTAAGTCTAGCAAGCCATCTCGCACATCATTTGCACGTTGATCAAACCTATCGTTGGTAATATAACCTTCGATGCCTAAAATTGGCTTGATACCCTTATCTTTAGCTATGCGATAAAACTCTCTATGTCCTGATAGTGATCCATGATCGGTAATTGCCAAGGCTGACATGCCTAGTTCGTTTGCACGAGATAGGTATTCTTCAGGTGTGGCAATGCCATCAAAAAGAGAATAATGTGTGTGAACGTGAAGACCGTTATAGCTCAACTTACACCCTACCAGTCAATGTTTGAAGAAGTGACTGAAGGGGTGTCAAAGCCAAGATAGAATGCCTCTTGCTCTGCATATGGAACCTTGTTAAGTGCAGATTCCAATGGGAATGGAGCAATTCCGCTCCAGTTAAATGGCTCAGTATCTGGTGATACTGGGATTAGAGTGTAGTTAGTCTCAGTGCCCTGGCCATTACGCTTTAGCTTCCACTGTAGATTTGAAACGCTACCAGTGTCTAGTGCATACTCACGGATTGTGTTGAACACAGACTGCTTACTTACACCCATTGACCAGATTGCAACATACGGTGCTTCAATGCCATCGTCAACCAAGACGTTGCAGTAAAAGCGTAGCTTGCCTTTCCAGCCAGCGTTACCCTTTGGGTCCTTACGATACATCTCTTCTGCCCAGTCACGACCCTCAGTGTCCATGGTATCCAAAGCCTTACGCTTGTAATCCTTTGGGTTAGAGTGTTCCTTAACAACTAGTGCTAGGCCACGATCCTTAGAGTAGTTTGCACTGTCCTCATCTAGCTCTTCGATAAATCTAATCTTTACAGACTGACCATCAGCTAGCTTTAGCCAGCGAACCTTGGCTCTATTTTCATCGTACTTTGGCTTATCAAGCAAAGCATTGATGTCCTTAAGACCACGAATAATGCTCATATTGTTTTTCTCCTATGTTTTTTATTAGTTTAGCATGTTGGCTATTGACTTGTCAAATGATATTTGTAGTTTCTTAATATCTTCGTCAGACATGTCGCCTATATCTTTGTATTCTTTATTCAGTTGTATAACAGCAACACGAGCACCAAGCTTTTCTTGGATCCTGGTCTTCATGTTACCGCCAGCTTCATCGTTATCAGCGATAACAATTATATTATTAAAATACTTTTGAAGCAAGTCTATTTGGAAATTTGATACATTGGCTCCCAGGGTAGCTACTGCTGCAAAGCCACACTGGTCTAGCCTAATGGCATCAAATGATGATTCTACTACGTAAACTGTATCTGCTGCCTTAATTCTATGTAAGTTAAATAAAACTTTTGCTTTTGGCAGCCCTGGCGTATTTTTAAATTCTTTGCCCTCAATAGATCTACCAACAAACCCTACAGGCATTCCGCTTGGGGAATGGACTGGCACAGTTACCATATCTTGTTTTTCAGAAAATCCAAGGCCAAACTTCTTCATAGAGTCTTGGGTTATCTGTCTTCCAGCAAAATACCTAACTGCTCTTGGAGACTCTAAAGCTTGGGCTGCAAGCCTCTTCATTAAAATTTCATCAAACTGAACATATTCTGGTTTTTCAACCAAAGTCTTGCTAATCTCATCTTCAATATTAGATGACTGTTCTTTGGATTTAATAAATCTAGCAGACTCAAAATATGTTCTTCCTGTGGTATGCATAACTAACTCAATTAAGTCTGCAACCTTGTGACAAGAGAAACAAAAGAATGTTCCTTTAAATTTGTCAACCTCTCCTGCTGGAGTTCTGTGGTTAGGATGGAATGGGCAAAATAGAATATAATCTGTATCTATTTCATTTTGTATTGTTAAACCTGACCCTGTGACAACTCGCTTGATTTGTTCTGGTGTATATGAATTACCTGAGTTCCGTCTATTCCTAGTATCCATTCGCTCTTTTTCTTTCCTACGTATACTCCATATAAAGATAAACTAAATTTAAATATTTGTGTATGTTCATTATATTCTATTGTAAAGTCTGGGTCAATATCTAGTTTTGGCACATAACCAGAAACTCTCATTTCAATGGTCAGAAGCCTTATATATTCGGTTTTTAACCTGTAGATAGAGGCATCATCATAGATGTCCCCCTCCAGGAAAAACCTCTTAATTGGTTTATGATGGAGAGTTTCCATGCATATATTATACTAGCTATCTTGGAAATCCTTGTATTTGTACCAGCCCTTGTCAAAATCTACCTGCACTAAAAACTCACCCATAAAGCCATTACGATTTTTACGGAACACACACTCAATAATATCTGAGTTTGGGCCACGACCAAGAGCCATAACCCAGTCAGCATCGTATGCAATCTGGCGTGACCATGCAGTCTGACCAAGAGTAGGAACGGTGTCAAGCTTAGTAACATCATCTGGTGTTGCAGAAGAGATGGCAATAATGGGAACTTCCTCAGAAATAGCCATAAGCTTTAGTTCACGAGATAGATTTTTCATTCTTACAGTCTCGTTATCTGATCTTTGGTTTGGACTCATAAGCTGTAGATAATCCACAATAACAAAGTCTGGCTTATATTGATCAATCTTTCCACGTAAAACTGATGGGGTTACTTCTCCACCAGAATCATTTGAGATAATGTGAAACTCTGGTTTTCCAGCAAGCTTGCTACTGTGCCAACGCTTTAAGTCATCAATTTCAATTTGACCAGAAGAGAGCTTTCTATGAGACCATAGGCCCTCACCCATAATTGTAAACACACGATTACGGACCTCAGTCTCACTCATCTCAAGACTTACAATCATAGGAGATTTACCCTGTTTCCAGGCCTGTACGGCGAAATAAAGGCTTAACCAAGACTTTCCTATTCCAGGGTAGGCTAGGAATACACCAAGCTGTCCTGGCATAATTCCAGCTGGCAGATAGTCATCAAATCCTGGCAAGCCAGTCCTAATTCCTTGTGTGCCAAGTGCAGCCATCTTCTGTGCATTTTCATAATATGCAACTGCAGAGTCTAAATCAGTTACATCAATATCTCTGATTGCAGAAGAGTTCTTCTTTAATTCTGCAGTCTTTGAGATTAGCATTTCAAGAGCTTCTACTGCTTTATCTGCCTGAATATCGGCAGCAGCATTTCTAAGAACATCTTTTAGAGCATTATGCATATATTCATGCTGTAGCTCTTCTAGATGGTACTTAGTTGCACCAATATTTTCTTCTGGAACGAAGTCACGAAATTTCTCAATTACTAGATCAACTGGTGGTGTTGAAGTATTTGTTTCATAATATCTTTTAATAAACTGCCAGATATCATTGTGCGTAATCATAATATTGTCCACATTTGCTTGTAGCAAAACATGAACTTGTTTATCTTTAAGTACTGCTGAAATTAGCTTTGACTCTGTATTACTCACTTAACCACTTCTTCGCTAGCTGTCTTCGTTCTGTTCTTTCAATTAAATCTTGTTTATATTGATCTCTACGATCTACAATCTCATGTGCATAGTTGGCAAAATACTTCCATGCTGGAGATTGTGCGACATCAAAATAGTATTGCAATAGGTCATAGCAGTACTGAATGCCATATGACTCTATTAAAGCATCTGCTGACCATTGCTCTACGTTTAAATTAAGCTGAGGCTTTTGCCCATACTTTGATGTATGTAGCTTACTATAGCGACTGAGCAAAGCCATACGGTCTTTGCGTTCTGCCACTACTTACTCTCAATCTCCTGAGATGCTTCCTTAACCTTTTCCGCAAGCTTGTCTTCTACAAAAGAATATACACGCTCAAAGGCTTCATTTGTGTTTTCTCCATCACGCTTATTGTCAGATACCTCTAGATCAATACGCAATGACTGGAAGTTGCCTAGGTTAAGAGTATAACCAAGTGCAACCTTTACTCTAGTGTTTTCGTTTTCCATACCCACTATCTTTCTACTAAATTGATTCAGACCAAACTGGAATGAATCGTCCATCTTCTGTTCTTGTATATGTTAGTATACCATCGCCCATTCTCCTTGTCAACTCTTGTGGAGAAGGGGTAATATTATTTGTAATTAATTTATCATTCCTTGGCCTGCCCATGGAATAGGAAGCAAGTATATCACGGATATCTTTAACTTGCGACTCAGAGTAGTAACTTCTTACCTGCCACCCTGTTTTTCCACCCTTTTGAGATCCAGTTGGAAAAGGTATTACTCCACGTTTCATAAGCTGTGGCATATACTTTTTATGCCTATTTACAAGATCTGCAGTCTCCCCAACTGTATAGGCTCTTTCACGATTTCTTTTAAAATCAGAAACTAAACAACTTTCTATTCTATCCTTGATAATGTTGTAAACAGACATAATGCCATTTGATCTATTTAGGTGGTGTACCCTCACCAAATCTCCATTTAAAAACCAAACCTTTTTGCTACCAGGAATTACTGGTGCCTCATTATATTCTTCACGAGTTCTATATCCTCGCTTTGGATTTTGTGGCATTTCTACCCTTAGTTTGGAATACCAATAACAATTAGGTTTACGCCAACTGTCAAGTCTCCACTTGCATTAAACTTTACTACCCCATCTACTCTAGATGTGGTTACATTTTTTAAGATAATTGATATATCTTTACCAGCAGTTGTTCCACCAATATTTACAGGTGTTGCAGTTGCTACTGGTGCAAACTTATACTCTGCTGGATAACTGTATGAAAATGGCTGCTCTTGACCTGCAAGAACTGTGGCATTATTGTATACCTCAACATATGCAGCATTCATCTTGACTCCACTAGATAAAACGCTCTGCTTTCCATCAAGTGGGGTCTCAATGGTTACATACCTGTTGGTAGATGGCGTAATCTGTGCTGATAGCGTATTGATTGCCTCAGCTATCTGATAAATATAGGCAAGATCAATTGGTTGACCTCGCTCTGGCAATGGAATCTGTGACATGTCTTAATTATACCACGCTATCCACTATAGTGCAAATACCTTAGAATCAGCTATAGCAACTGATGGGGTATATTGTCTTGGATAAGTAATTGCCTGAACTACAATCCTTACAGATTCCTTACCAGTTTCAATCGGAATTGTTAGGTAGTTTCCAGACGATGTAGCGTAATACTGTAAAGGATCTGTGCTTGTTGGAGAAAGACCCCATGCTAAATAAACGTCATACGTAGTTCTTTCTAGGTTGGGGTTTTTATTAAATTCTTCCTGTGCCTTTGCACTAATATTCCACTTGACAACAAGGGTAGATCCTGCTATACTTATGGCGATATTTCTATCCTCTACGGCATCAAAATTTAGTGCTGTTGGTGACACCAAAAATTGTGGAGACCAATGAGAAATTCTGTTTCTATCGCTTGATATAATCCTATACCTTACAACATACTTCCCCTGGTCAGCATTAATTGGTGGCAGATTATCTCTAGAAATTCTAACCTGCTTTATATTACGATCTGCCACTATGTCACGTCCAAAGCAAATCTAAACTCTAACAAACTAGAGGTGTTTGAGTCTTTAATAATTGGGTTACCTTCTGGTGTCTTTGCAACTGTATAGCCTACCAAACCATAAAGTGGGTTTGTTGTTGAAACATTTTCTAGGCGTATTGCATCAAGTGCTACATAATATTCGCTACTATATCCAGAAACATTTCCTGCTGGAGACAAAGGGGTTTCTGCAAGATTTGCCATATCTGTTTCAAAGCTAATCGTATCGGCGGTTACTGCAGTAATTGTTTGGATTCCATTAAAGCCTGTTCCTGCACCCTCTACAAGAACTCTTCCTCCAACATTAAATCCATGCTCTGCACCTAACTGTAATGTTGCCACTCCATCTTCAACTGCTTTAGTCGCTACCTGAACATCTGCTGTTGGAATAGACACAAAAATCTTAATTGTATTAACTGACTTCCAGCTAAACTGAATTGTTTTTTCTAGATCTTCAATTTTTGAAGTAGCAACAAAATATCTGTTGTTATTAAAGTCATCAGCAGTTGCTGTTTTACGAATTTTCATTCTTGCATACTGTGCTGCTGGAGTATCTATGTCGTCAGAAGAAACAAAGTCTATGATAATGTTTACTGCTGATGGATTTGATGCATCTAAATGTCTATTCAAAATAGAAAAGGCAACCCTAATCTCATCCTGACCAGAGTTTTTGTCTAGATTAAGGGTTATTCCATTTAAGTGAATATGCGTTCCATCGTCCTGAGATACAGCGATATTTTCTTGAGTTGTTCCCTCAATCCAGGATGTATCCCCTCTAACTAAAACTGTATTATTTAAAAATCTAGATCTCTCATTACGATTAATCCTAATTGGCTGATTAAGAGTATTATTATCTGTGTTTACCTGTAATACTAATTCAGTAGCATTAATTGAATTAACTAAAGATGAGTCCTCTGGTGCAGTACCGTCACGGAATCTGCTGAGATCTGTTTCATATGGCTCACCAATTGTTCTAGCTCCCTGAGCATCATGAAGCTCCCAGCTCTCATCAGTATTAAATGAATAAAGCAATCTACTATCTGATGGCCCAGCAGATGGGTTAGATCCAGCAGAATAAACACCAATTTCTGTTATTTCATATCTTTCATCTGTTGGTAATTGTGCAGTAAAAACAATATTCTGAGTAACCTTTGTTGCTAGTCCAACAGTAGTTGAAGATCCTGTAGCAGAAGATGCAACGGTAAACGTTGTTGGTGTAGCTGACACAACTACCGCATTTTGAATATTAAATCCTGCAACACTTAAACCAACAATGTCAATAATATCTCCTGGTCTAAAAGAATTAGATCCTGTGCAAGTCAATATTGTTCCATTGCCAGAAGCCACAGTAATTGTTACCTGGTCTACGTCTGACACATATCCTCTAGAAACAATTGGTGCACGAAACATTTCAAAATCTAGGGTTGTTTTATCAGAATAGTCATCAAAGTAGTCACCCTGTGCAATTGCTTTAGCACCACAACCAAAAGCAATATAGGAAGCATAAGCTGGAGTTTGGCCAATTAGGTATTTGGCTAAAATATTTTTACCAGTATTAGTAAGCATTAGGCATTTCCTCCATTATATATTGTATCATCTAAGACAGAGGATCGCTTCATAATTTGTACCTCAATTTGCTCATCACTCTTAAGATTAATAACGTTAATTACCAAGTCATTGGTGTCTTCATCGATATAGACTATTTGGCCAAATGGGCCAGTTCCATATTCTGGGACTTTTTGCTCCATCTTAATAGGAAAGTTTTCAAAATATGTATCACTAGAGCTTTGGAGTGGAATTAAAGACTTTGGTCCATACCTAAGTGCAAGGCTAGAGACATTTTTAATTGGTGTGTAAACATTGCTTTTGCCAAAAATGGTATCATTTCTAACAATGGATATAAGCTCTTTGCTTGTAATATTTTCAAAAAACAATGCTTGAGCTTGCTCAGATATTACTGTATTTGCATTTACAATAATGTCTGGCCTTGCAGATTTAATGGCATCTGCAATATTCATTTGATTCCCTGACTGCGATGGTAGCTCAGGGGTTGATGGAACACTTGCCACTATGACACCTCGCTTAGATATACTATCATGTCTGGTCCTGATGCATCTCTTGAATACTCAATATTATATACTACAAACTTTTTAGTAGCAGGGGCAGCAAGTGCTATGTCTGGATTATCGCTTGCTGTAATGTTTACAGACACTAAATCTCCAAGCTGTAGCATTGGGTTTGCAAATACTTTAAGACCTAAAGAAATTCTTGGCTTCATAATTTTTTCAACTAGCCAGGCCATTAATGTGTCTGCCTCATCGTTTGACTGAAGGTATGGTAGTGTTAGGTTAAAGTCTTTTCTTCCATACTCTAGCCTACTTGCCTTAATTTGGAAATACTCTTCTTGAACTCTATCTGGAGAGGTTATTAGTTCATTATTAAATAGTTGAGGATTTGAAAAGCTTCCAATTTTGCTGAAATAGTCATCAACTGTATACTCTGAGTTTGTCTCTTGGGTAAAGGTTACACCTTGAATTTGCAAGGCGTTCTCTTTTCCATCTAAAACAATTGCAGAATCTGTTGCGTTAAAGATTAGGAACTCTGCACCATATGCCCCTGCAAAAAAGCCAGACGTAGTGTATCCCTTTAGCTTTGAAAATGTTGGAACGAGATATGCTAATAGTGCTGGGAATGCTTTATCATATCTAACGTTAAAGTATGCAGCCTCTCTCATTATTGTTCCAAACTCATCATAGTACATTGAATATGCTGGTGGCTCTGCAGGATTTATGCTAGATAGATATGAAGACTGAACAATTCCACTAATTGCAAACTTACTATATGCCTGGTCAGCAGAGATTGGATCTTTTGTAAAAATCTTATTGCTTGGTAAGTTTAAAGACGTTGAAGTATTTTGAGAATAATTATTTGTTATAGCATAAACATTTTCAAACATTGCCCTTGAACTGCCTCGTATGAACAATGCCATGTTGTTAACAAGTGGTAGTGGTGACTCATCGTCAACAATCTGAATAAGGCTATTATTTAGGTATAGATAAAATCTTCTTGTAGCACCAATATCTTGGTACTCTATGGCTAAATCATAAACTGATGGTGCTTCTTCTGCAACGACCCTAGATTGACCAACCTCTTGTCCAGAATTTGAAATAATGCCAGCATAACCACCCCATAGCTTAATTGGAATTGCTTTGCCATTAGATCCAACAACCTTATAGAAGATAACATCGTGAACATTTTCGTTGTTAACATATGATGTAATGTTATCTGCTGTTAAAGCTGCAATTTCAAAATAGTATCCAGTGTTTTTGTTTTGATCCACCATAACTGATAGACCAGCACTAGAGCCTCCAATAGTTGCAAGTTGTTCTGGGGTAACTTCTTGAACACCGTAAAACTTCATAACACCAACAGGTGTCTGCAATCTTATTTCATCATTTTCTTGCTTACCAACTATACGAAGTCTTGTACCAAAGTGAGTATATGCATTATTCAATGGCTTATAAATGTAAGATAGGTAATCAATTGGACGCTCTGTTGCTAAATATGTACCGCCAGAAAATATCAGGGCAGATGACTGAACAGATCCTGATTGAACAGAGTATAGTCTCAATGCATCATTTTCAGATAGAATTGAGTTTGACAGATAGTTTTTAATAATTCCATTTCTAGAACTTCTAATTCCAATATCATTGGCTTGTCCAGCAGGAGAAGAAGATGTGGGGTCATCATACTTAGAAACATATGCCTTAGCAAAAACACTGTCTACTTGTTGAGATGGCGTATTTGGAAGGCTTGTCCCAAAATTAAATGAGTTTTCAGTAACTGCTGTAATAACATACTCACCATCAATAGCAACATCGTTGCTAATATTTTCTAAATAAACAGTATCTCCAACAGCAAAATTATGATTTGGATATGTTGTAATTGTTGCAATACTATTTAAAATAACAAAGTTATTAACAAATACTTCTGAAGACCTATACTTTTTATTTGTAAAAAGATATTGAGAGTCCATTTTTACACCACGAACATTGGCATTGTCTATCCAATATTTATCAATACCAGCTGGGTGATAGGCTGGCACAATATCTCCATCTGCATTAACTGTTCCTGTACCAAACTGACATCTTCCAGATTTTGCTACAGCTCCTGGCTTTAACTTAGTAACTCCATTAATTGTCTCATAGTATGGCTCAGAATATATTCTAAGCAACCCAGTTGGATACATTTTGCCACTAAATGGAAGCTGTGAAAAATATGTTTCATATTCTCTTAAGCTTGAAATCCAAACAAGATCTCCTGTTTCTGGAGAAAGTCCTGGGATGCTATATTGAACAGCATCATATCTTATAACTTCAGCGTTGGCATAAAGATATCCAGAATATCTGTTTATAAAGTAAACAGCTTCACCAATATCTATTGTGTTATTAAAAATTTGATTATTTGAAACATATGGGTGTTCGTCTATCAAGTCTACGCTTAATGGCATTGCTGCCAAGATAAATGAATTTTCAATAGCAGCACCATTTTGCTGTAGCCTTGCCACTTTCTCAGAAGATACATCCCATAGCTGAGACGAAGCATAGACCCACATCTGATCCTGCTCTAAATTAGTCTGATAGATATTAGAGTAGACTGGTGACTTCTGAATATATCTTGAAGTATATTTTATAGTACCGCCATTAAAAATTGATTTGTTTTGAGAACTAATATCAATTATGTTTGCTAGCTTATCCTGAGTTTTTTGGTTTTGAACAATACCAGACTTTTCAAAATCAATTGACCCATTGAATACCAGGTCAATGTCTCTTTGGCCATCATCTGGCAAAATATAGCCTCTTGACATCACAACAAAGTTATTATATTCGTCAAAGAACATTGTGTACTGGGTTGAAATCGCCAATTGCTGAAGCACTTCTGCAACTGATTGTTCTGGCTTAACGAAAAAGCTATTTATGATTGGATCTGATTCGCCTTCATTGCGAATAAATATATAGTTTGTAAATCCAATATAATCTAGCAAGGTACTTACTGCAATTCCTAAAGACACATTTTGTATAAATACTTGTGGTGCAGTTGCATTTTCAAAATAAAAGTATAGGTCTCTAAGATTTATAGATACAGATCTTTCTTTACTATTAACTTCTGGAAAACCATCTGAATACATTGTCTTAATTGGAACATAGTAGTCTATTCCATTGACATTTTCAATAACTTCTTGAAACTTTATTTGTGTATTTTGAGACCAAACATTTGACAAAATACTATTTTCGTTTTCTTCAGAAAATGCTAAGTCATAGTCAAAAATAGATATTTGTCCAGTACCAGCCATTAGCTGTCCAACTGGCAAACCACTAACTCCTAAATCTGATGCTGGCTTTTTTAAATTAAATGAAGATACTCTATCAGTCAGATCAATAGCTAATCTTGGAGAAAGCTCTATGAGATCGAATACTGCATCGCTTTTGTTCATTGTTTCTACAACAATTCTTAGTCCAGAAATATATTCAAAATCTCTATACTGAAGTTTTGATGTACTTGGGTTTAAGAATTTAGGAGGGTTAGTTAGTTGAGAAATAAATCCAAAATTATTTTGCTCACCCTCGTTTCTAACCTGCCAACCATATTCTGGAGTAAATGGGTCATCATAGTCTTCTCCATTCCAGACATAGTATTGGCCTGGATTAGTATCTGTTGCACCAACCAAGTATGCATATCCTAGAATAGAAACTGGTGGCAATGCTAACGAAGAAGTATATTCACCTGCATATTTAAAATAGCTAGAATATTTTTCTGGTATTTTTAATCCATAGTAAATCTCTACATATCCATCTGGTCCAATAATAGGGGTTCCATCACTTCTTACGCTACCCTCATCAAAAGAGATTGCTGTTATCCAGTCATTGTTTTCTAAGTACTGAATAGACCATCTTTTTGGAACAGACATATTTTCTTGACCAAAAAATGGGTCATCAAACTCTTCAGATACTTTTTTAAATGGACCAAGGTTGACATCTCCAACACCTGTCTGCATTTTTACAACTATTCTATTTGTAGGAATTTTATCCTTATACACAACAAATGGTGCAACATCATCAACATAGTATCTTTCATTGACATAATTAATTGCAATGCCTCGTTCAATGCCGTTTTCTGTACGATAAGATGACCAATACTTAAATGGATCATCTTTGTGAGCCATATAGTACCTTGGTCTACGATATGCAAATTGACTAGGGTTATTAATATACTGCCAATCTGTTTCTAGATATCTTAATTTATTTACACCAGATCTTGGTCTAAACTTTCCAAAGCAATCCTCTAAAGAATAAAGCATTGCTTCTTTTTCTTTTTTAGTTCTAAATATTACTGGTGTATTTTCTGTTGAGTCAGTAAACCCACCATCTACAACAACGTCTGCATCTGTTGCACCTGTATAAAAGTTGCCCTCGTCAGACACATCAAAGCTGTTTTGCAGAGACGCATACCTGGATTGCTCAGAGATTGGCCTAGATATTCTTTCATATGGACGATATCTATAATTACCAATATTAAGAATATTAGATGAAGAATTTAGATTAATTTCAGCAGTCACAAAAGAACTACTCTTAATTGTTGCTGAGGTTTCTAGATGATTTAGAAGTTCTTCACTTTGCCACATCTTATACCTCTTCTAAAGTAAAAGATACGTTCCAAAAGTCATGATTGCTGCCACCACGCTTTACGACAGAGTAAGAAAAATCTGAGAAAAACATTTCAATAACCTGATTATATTTGGGCAATGTGTTTAGGTTAACTGCTTGAGACTGAATTGTTCCAGCCTGATTGTATTTATCGTATGCCAAGTAAACCCAAAATGGTCCTTTGTTGTTTTCATACCAGTCTAAAATTTCAACACCACCTGCACCACCATCAGTAGTATACTGTTGATCTTTATAGAAGGGTGAGCCAATTGGTGTAACTGGTTTATTTGGAGTGTTGCTGTTATTATCGTGATCTACTGAGGTAACAAGCGATGTTGCAGCACCATTTTCATTAAAGCTTGGAAATACTGAGAATCCTCTTGACGGAAGCATATTCCATGTAACGGTCAAGGTTCTTTTATCTGCTACGTGATAAGAACGCATTCTTCCATTAATCATTCTTTCACGCTTTTCAATTCTTTCTATTCTAAAATCTAAAGGCTCTCTATTGTCATCAGACAATATCATAAATACATCGTCAGACTGCTGACCTGAAAGGATATCATATCCTTCTGGAACATGGTATGGTTCGCTTTCTACTAGCTCAACTACTCCAGGATTATTTGCAAAAAGCAATGCCTGTGGTCTAGCATACTTTTTACGACCTTGCAAATATACAGCATTACTCATTAAAATCTATTTCCTCTAAGTCTTTGTGAATCAATCTGCCTAATCTGTGTCATTACTGCCTTGGCAATTTGATCAGGGTTAGCGTCAGATTTCACGTTAACATTTACCTCATAATTATACACTGAATTGCCCTTGTATGTTCCCTTATTTATTGCCTTAAGGTTTTCCTCACCAAATTTTTCAACAGCAAACTTCCTTACAACAAACTCTCCTGGCGTAAGCATAGCTGGCACGGTATCTGTATTAATACTCTTAAACATTCCACCCTGGGCCTTATAAGGAATTAGACCACCCATTGGGTAGTAGCCAATCTTTCCACCACCTGCAAATCTTCTAACCATGCCACCATTTGCAATATATTGTGGAGTGGACGCTAGCTTGGCCTGGGCTGCAGACACAGCTTGAACATACTTAGCTCTATCTGATCCAACATACTTTGTGTTTAGCTCTTTATTTGCATCTGCAATCTGCTTTTGGAATGTTGGCCTTGCAGCAGGTGGTGCAGCATTCATTTGCTTTGTCAAGTTTGAAATTTTTGCTAACAAAGCAGCTCTTCCATTAGTCCAGTCAGTAAGTGCTTTATTTGCTGTATCAAGTGCTGCTTTTGCTGTAGTATAAGCAGGGTTAAGCTTTTTACCATTTCCAGAGCCAGTATTTCCTGATCCTGTATTTCCAGTGTTTCCTGTTTGTCCTGTATTTGCTGGAGGAACAACTGCAACGCTTTCAGGAGTAACAGTTCCAACAGCCTCCCAGGCCTTTTTAATTTGTTCAACCATTTCTTTAGCTTTAGTCAAAGAGGTTAGGTATCCGTTAGACTTAAACATTGCTTGCTCTGCTTGGTCACGCAATTGCTCCCACTCAAGTCTTTGTGCCTCAATTTCGTCAAGCTTTGCCTGTTTGCTATCCTGTATAGTCTTTAGCTTATCTTCTGCAATCTTTAGGGCACTCTCTGCTTCTTTTAATTCAGTCGTAGTAATTTTATAAATACTATCTTCTAAGTCACGAATCTCAGCAAGCAGTGGCTTTCTCTTTTGCTCTATTGCATAAATTTGATCCTGAATAACCTGAATTTGTGCTTGCTTAGCTTCTCTTTGTTCTTCGAGATTAAAGATTTGCTGACTAATTTCAAACTGTCTTTGTTCAATTTGCTCTCTAGTTAATCCAGAAGCAGACCTAATCTTAGCAAGCTCATTTTCTCTAGCAATCTCTATTGCCTTTGCTGCTCTTTCTCGTGCTCGCTTTTGCTCTTCTTGTCTAGCCCTACGCATTGCACGAATAGCGTCAGCTGCATTTCCACTGGCAAGTGCGTCTGCAACATCTAGTCTTTCATTATCTTGTGCAATGATTTCAGCATTTAGCTCATTCATCTTTTCTAGAGACTTAACTTGTGAATCAAACTTTTCATTTACCTTTTCAGCAGCACGATCCATTAGCTCTAGCTCATTTGCTAGATCAGATGACTCTTCTTGCAGAGAAGCAACTGGTCTATTAAAGTTTAGCTCAATTTCACGTTCTATTGCAGAAATTGATTCATTGAGTGCCTCAATTGGTCTATCAATTGTTAACTCAATTTCTCTTTGTTTTTGCTCAATCTTAGTTTCAATTGCAGAAATACCCTGCTGAATTGTATCAATCTTTTCTTGAGCAGCATCGACACCAGCTTGTGCAGCTTTTTCTTGAGCTGCAAATGACCTTTCAATCTGTCTCTCTTGTAAGTCAAGATATGACATTTGCCTTCCAAAGGCTTCATCAAATACTTCCATCATTCCTTCTGGAGTTGCCATATCAAATGCTATTTTAATTCTCTTTGTATCTGGAATCTGCTTAATAAAGTCTAGAATTCTTTGAGAATTAATCTTTCCATCTTTAAGGTCATCAAAGAATGCCCTTGCTAGATCTGGGTCACCAAGAATATCATTGATATCTTGTAGCGACAGCCCCATCTTAGATAGCAGTGGCGTAATCTTAGTAAATGAACTTAGAAGAGAATTAGTTGCTTGTCTTTCAGCAAATACCTCAACAAGCTTTGATCTCTTTAGTGCACCATCTGCTTGCTTAATTAACGATACAAGGCTTCTCCACTCTTTAGTTCCAACCTTAGTGCTAGCTACAGCTGCTGCCACGATTGGATCCTTTGCTGCTGCAAAAGCCTGGTTTGCAGATAGTTTTGCATTTCTTAGCTTGGTATAAGTTATTGAAAGATTTTGTGCCTCTGACTTTTGCTTCTTTAAGTTTTCAACTGCTTGCTCAAAGTCTGATTTTTGACCACCACCAGTTGGAGTTGATAATGGTGCAGATAATGTTTCAATTTGTGCAAGCTGATCTACAAATTCCTTGTATGTACCCTTTGCCATGTTTGCTGCTGCTGCTGCATAGTAAGTTGAATTACCAA
>JACCDX011731551.1_pt1 | contig 44215 bp, 39 predicted proteins | sample 7449681 | NCBI WGS metagenome assembly JACCDX01 (sample SAMN15323450, study PRJNA562643) | freshwater metagenome | isolation source: river surface water | place: USA:Blue River Watershed | collected 2017-08-18
TCATGGGGCTGCGGATAACACCTGCGGGTTAATCGCGCTTAAAGCTAGGCATCGCAGCTCCACTTTGGACATTAAACCAATGAAAAAATTGCAATGTAGGAATGTTCTTGAAATGTTCCAGATTTCCGCACGGAGCTTTGCAATGTCCGCGTTCCATTTGACCGAAAGCAAGTCGGCTAATCGGCTGGCCTTTGAACATTACCTGCGCACAGGAGAGCGCCTGACCAGTCGACAATCGGCGGATTCTCGACGAACGCCAAAAGATCGCCGACCGATCAGTCATCGAGATAGTCCGGGCCGGGTTGGCTCCAGTCGACATAGCCGCCGGGGCGACCAACATTGCCAGCGGTGCCGGCGAGCTTCGCGATTTTCTTGCGGTGTCAGGGGCCATTCCAATTGGCGCTGCTGCTGGAAAAATTGGCGGCCTGCTTGGCCGCACGTCACGCGCCGCAGGAACCGCTCAACCGGCTGCGGAAGCAGTTGTACAATTGGGCGGGGCACATAAGGTTGTGCGCAAGCTAAAGGGCCATCATTCGCACCACATGCCGGCCGATTCGATCAGCCACGTGCGCCGGTCCGAGGGGCCTTCGATTTCAATGACTGCTTCAGATCATAAAAGAACAGCTTCTTTCGGGAATAGATCGGGCGCAAAGCCATACCGCGAAATGCAGGAAAAATTGATTAAAACGGGCAGATTCTCCGAGGCGTAAAATATGGACATCGAAGATGTTCGGAAATTATTTGGCTCGAAATACGATGAAGCCATAAAGCAGATGTTAGAATACACACGAGCGAGGGGATTGTAAAAATGGACTTCGTGCTTCACCCACTGAAAGGCGCAAATGATCTAGAATTCGGCATGGACGAACAAACCGTTCATCGGCGGATGGGGATAGTACCAGAGAAGTTCAGGCAGCATGACCAAAGTTTTGCTTCAGACCATTATGTCGATGAAGGCGCGCTTGCCTATTACGACGAAAATGGACATCTCGAAGCGTTTGAGGTGACGGAGCCTTCCCGCGCGCTCTTGGGCGGCGTCGATATCTTGGCGCTGCCGGTGCGGCAGGCGCTTGCGTTCGTGAAGCAATTCGATCCCGATGCGGTGATCGATCATGAGGGGGCAACTTCGCACAAATATAGCCTGGCGATCTGGTGTCCGCATCTGGGCGACGAAGAAGATGAGGAGCCGGTCGAAGCTGTGCTGGTCGGCAGGGCAAACTATTACCCGTTGCCGACGGAGCCGTAGGGCCATCGGCTGGGTTAAGAGAAAGGCTAAAGCGGGTTTAGCCTGCTTACTGTACCTCTGAATCGCGGCGAGCTAGCCCTGTACTCGACATCGCCCGGTATACGCGGTTATCAAGGCCTTATGCGTGTTCTCGTCACCGGCGTGGCCGGCTTTATCGGCTTTCACCTGGCCCGGGCGCTGGTCGCCCGGGGGGACAGCGTTGTCGGGATCGATAACCTCAACGATTACTATGCCGTCAGCTTGAAGCAGGACCGGCTTGCTGCGCTGGCGGCAGAGGCGGGTGATCGCTTCACGTTCCACCAGGTCGACTTTGCCGACATGCCCGCGCTCGATGCCGCGCTCGCGGGTAAGCAGATCGATCGCGTGGTCCACCTCGGCGCCCAGGCCGGGGTGCGCTATTCGATCGAAAACCCCCATGCCTATGTCCAGTCGAACCTGGTGGGGCATGTCAACCTGCTGGAATTCGCGCGGCACCGGCAGCTGGACCACCTGGTCTATGCCAGTTCCAGCTCGGTCTATGGCGGCAATACCAAGCTGCCCTTTGCCGTGGAGGATCGCAGCGATCACCCCGTATCGCTCTATGCCGCCACCAAGCGCGCGGATGAGCTGATCAGCGAAAGCTATGCCCACCTCTATCGCCTGCCGCAAACGGGCTTGCGGTTCTTCACCGTCTATGGCCCCTGGGGGCGGCCGGACATGATGCTGTGGATCTTCACGCAGAAGATTTTGGCCGGCGAACCGATCCCGGTGTTCAACCAGGGCGAGATGTGGCGCGATTTCACCCACATTGACGATATCATTGCCGGGGTGCTGGCCAGCCTGGACAATCCACCGCCCGATGACGGGCTGGAAAAGGCGGGCGGCAGCGTGAAACCGCACCGGCTTTACAACATCGGCAATAGCCAGTCCGAACACCTGATGAAGGTGGTTGGCCTGCTGGAAGAGGCCTGCGGCCGCAAGGCGGTGATCGATTTCCAGCCGATGCAGCCGGGCGATGTTCCCGCCACCTATGCCGATATTGCCGCGATCCGGCGTGACCTGGGCTATGCCCCCACCACCAGCATCGAGATGGGTGTCTCAGGCTTTGTGCGTTGGTACCGGGATTATCACAGGGTGTGAGATTTCATCGCCCCTTCTGCAAGCGGGAGGGGAAAATGGGCACTGCCGCCTTGCCCCGCCGTGACGCATCGGCAATCACCCTGCCATGGCGATTCTTTCCGACAAGTGGATCCGCGGCGAAGCCCAACGTTCGGGCATGATTGAGCCGTTCGTTGAGCACCAGAAGCGCGATGGCTGCATCAGCTATGGCCTTTCGTCCTATGGCTATGACGCGCGGGTGGCGGACGAGTTCAAGATCTTCACCAATGTCCATTCGGCGGTGGTCGATCCCAAGAACTTTTCGGACCACAGCTTCGTCGACGTGAAGACTGACTGCTGCATTATTCCACCCAATAGCTTTGCCCTGGCGCGGACGGTGGAATATTTTCGCATTCCGCGCGATGTGCTGGTGATCTGCCTGGGCAAGAGCACTTACGCCCGCTGCGGCATCATCGTGAACGTCACCCCGCTTGAGCCCGAATGGGAAGGCCACGTGACGTTGGAGTTTTCGAACACCACGCCGCTGCCCGCCAAGATCTATGCCAACGAAGGGGCCTGCCAGTTCCTGTTCCTGCAAGGCGACCAGCCGTGTGAGACCAGCTATGCCGACCGCAGCGGCAAATACATGGGCCAGCGGGGGGTCACGCTGCCCAAGCTTTGATCCTTGCTGACGGCGCTGCCGTAGCGGCAGACTAAACCCGTTTTACAACGCCACCGAACTGTGGCCATTTGCGCGCCATACCGACGCCAGATTCGGGCAATGGAGAGCAATCATGACTGCCAAGGCAGACCGTCCCTTCGATATCGTGGTTTATGGCGCGACCGGCTACACCGGCCGTCTTGTCGCCGAATACCTGGCGCATCATTATCAGGGGAAAGGGCCCAAATGGGCCATGGCAGGGCGTTCGGCCGATAAACTGGCCGAGGTGCGCGACCTGATCGGCGCGCCGGCCGATACGCCCCTGGTGGTCGCCAATTCGGATGATCCAGCCAGCATGCAGGCGCTGGCGGAAAGCACCCGCGTGGTCGTGACAACGGTTGGCCCGTATCAGCTTTATGGCGAGCCGCTGCTCAAGGCCTGCGTTGCCGCTGGGACTGACTATGCCGACCTGTGCGGCGAGCCCGGCTGGATGCGCGAAATGATTGATGCCTATCATGAGGCGGCCAAGGCCAGCGGGGCGCGGATCGCGTTTTCCTCGGGCTTCGATTCGATTCCCTTCGACCTGGGCGTCTTCATGCTGCAGCAGGAAGCCAAGGCTCGCTTCGGCAGCGCAGCCCCGCGCGTGAAGGGTCGGGTCCGGGCGATGCAGGGCACCTTCTCGGGCGGGACGGCGGCGAGCCTGACCGAAACAATGAAGTCCGTGGCGAAGAAGCCCAGCCTGATCCCGATCCTGCAAAGCCCGTTTGGCCTGACCCCGGGCTTTGAAGGGCCGAGCCAGCCGATGGGCCTGCTGCCCGAATATGATGACAGGTTGGGCAAGTGGGCCGCCCCGTTCATCATGGCGACGATCAATACCAAGAACGTCCACCGCACCAACTTCCTGCTCGGCCATCCCTATGGCGCCGACTTCAAGTATGACGAGATGATGCTGACCAGCCCGGGCGAACTGGGCGAAAAGGCGGCCCATGCCGTTGCCGAAATGCTCAAGAACCCGTTCGGGGCGAAGCCGCCCAAACCGGGCGAGGGGCCGACGCCGGAAGAACGCGAGAATGGCTTCTACGATGTTCTGTTCGTTGGCGAATGGCCCGACGGCAAGGAGCTGCGCTATGGCGTGAAGGGCCGCTTCGATCCCGGCTATGGTTCAACCAGCCGGATGATCGCCGAGACCGGGATCGCCTTGCTCGATTGCCAGGCCGGAGGCGGCATTGCCACGCCGGGCGCATTGCTGGGCGAAGCCCTGGTCAAGCGCCTGCAGGACCATGCCGAGATTACCTTTGCGGTAGAGGAATGACCGAAACCCTCGCGTCGCTCCCCGCCGAGGAGAGCGAGTGGACGGTTGGCTGGCGGATCGTGCTCGGCTGCGCGCTCGGCGCGGGCGCGGGGATCGTGCTGCTGTTCTTCACCTTCAATATGTTCGTCCTCCCGCTGTCGCAGGAACTGGGCGTTTCGCGCGGCGAGTTGGGTTCGGTGCAGGCATTGATCGTAACCGGCGCGCTCGGGGCCGTGGTGATCGGCCGGGCCGCGGACCGGTTTGGGTTCAAGCCGATCTACCTTGGTACCGCCGCGATCGTGATCATCGGGCAAGTGTTGTCGGTGCTGTTTTCGACCACCCTGTTGCACATGGCGATCACCATTGCCGTGCTGGGCTTCTTCGGAGTCGGTACGACAGCCGTGGTGATTACCCGCCCGGTCAATGCACACTTCCGCAGGTATCGCGGGCGCGCGCTGGGACTGGTTGCCACCGGCACGTCGCTGTTCGCGATCGCTGCACCGCAGGTGCTGGAGCCGATGATTGCCAATTACGGCTGGCGGGGCGGATTCCTTGCCCTTGCCGGCTTCATGGCGCTGGTCGGGATGCCGGCGGTGGCCTTTATCGTCCCGGCAAGCGCCAGCCGCGCCTATGCCGGTGCCGCAGGCGGTGGCGGAACGAGCGACTGGTCGTTCCTCAAGACCCGCGATTTTCAGCTTATGGCGGCCAGCATCATCGCCATGGGCCTCGCCACAGCGGGCTTTGTCGGTCAGCTTTCCCCGATCATCCAGGAAGAAGGTTTTGGCCCGGCCACGGGCGCGCTGGCGGTTTCGATCTTTGCCATCGGGCAGTTCGTTGGCCGGCTTGGCGGTGGATGGCTGCTCGATACCTTCCGCCCGCAAGTGGTCGCCCTGGTGTTCACGATTATTCCGGGCAGCGGCTTTCTGCTGCTGCTGTTGACCGACCAGCTGCTTCCCGCTGTCATCATCGCCGCCGCGATGATCGGATTGCAGCAGGGCGTGGAGATTGATCTCTTCGCCTATTTCATTGCCCGGCGCTTCCCGATTACCCAGTACGGCACGATCTATGGCGCGCTCCATGGCTTCAGCTGGATCGGCAACGGGATCGGGATTGTCGGGGTCGGCTGGCTGCATGACAAGCTGGGCAGCTATGAACTTGCCCAAGGCATTGGGATGGCGTCGCTCACCCTGGGGGCGGTCCTTGTTTGGGCCGTGCGCCTGCCCCCGTTAACGGTCGAGCAGCCCCGCGCTGGCTGAGGCATAGCCTGCGGCGTCGTGCGCTGTGAGGCCAAGCCCAGTGAGTGCAAGCACCAGCATTTCCTCCAGCCGGCGCGCGCCCTCGGCCAGATCGATCTGGCGCTCAATCGCATTGACCATCAGTACCTGGCACAGGCCCAGCCAGAAACGCACCCCGCTCTGCCGGGCCTCCGGTCGCAACCGTCCGGTCGCAACCGCTGCGTTCATGTCTGCAGAAACGCCCTGATTGAGCGGCTGGTCGCGCAGGGTTGAGTTGCTGGCATTGCGCAGCATGATTGCCGTCTTGCGCGGCTCTTCGAGGGCAAAGGCAAGGCCGATGCGCATGCCGCCAGCCAGGCGCTCGATCGGATCGGTTACGCCGGCATTGGCCGTTCCGATCCGCTGCTCCAACTCGGTGCGGATTTCGGTCCCAATCGCTTCGCCGAAAGCGGCCTTGTCCGTAAAATGGTTGAAGAAGCTACCTTTGGCGACGCCGGCCCGCGCAACGATTTCGTCAATCGCCAGGGCGTCGATCGGGCGCTTCGCCAGTAGTTCAAGTCCGGCATCGACCAGCGCGCGATAGGTGCGCTGGGCGCGGGGGTGGAGCGGCGCTGCTGTCATGGGCTTGGCTTACTTGACCATTCGGTCATCTGTCAATAATCTGACCAAATAGTCAATTGCGACTCGGGTCAATCAAGCCCCGGCGCGGGGAGAGTCTTCCGATGAGCACGATCCGGATCGAGGACATCGCCCATGTTCGCTATGCCGCACCCGATCTGGCGGCGATGCGGGCATTCCTGGAAGACTTCGGGATGGGCTGCTTCGAGGAAGGTGGCCGGCTTTATGGCCGGGGTACGGATGGCCGTCCCTTCATCCATGTGACTGAACGCGGCGTGGCACGGTTCCTTGGCGTCGGATTGCGCGCAGAGTCTGTGGCTGATCTGGAAAAGCTTGCTGCCAGCGAAGGCGTGCCGGTCGAAGATTTGGCCGAACCGGGTGGGGGCAAGATCGTTCGCCTGACCGATCCCGATGGTTACGGCGTTGAAGTGATTGCCGGACAGGCGAAGGGTCAGGCTGCACCGCCCTTTGCTGACCTGCCGCGCAACACCGCTGCCGCCAAGCCGCGCCAGCGCGCGACGGTGCGGGTTGAACCCGGCCCCGCCCATGTCTGCCGGATCGGGCACGCCGTGCTCAAGGTCAGCGACTTCCGCACCGCAGAGCGGTGGTACAAGGATCGGTTTGGCTTCATCACTTCGGACGAGGTTGAGGCGGCAAAGAATGTTCCGTTGGGCGCTTTCATGCGTTGTGACCGGGGTGATAAGCCGGCCGATCACCACACCCTGTTCTTGGCCCAGCTGCCAGGCGAATTGGGCATCCTCCACGCCGCCTTCGAAGTCGCTAATCTTGATGACCTGATGCTAGGCCATCAGCATCTGAGGGCCAAGAAGCGCCAGCCCGCCTGGGGTGTTGGCCGCCACATCATGGGCAGCCAGATCTTCGATTACTGGAAGGACCCCTTCGGCAACGAGCTGGAGCACTGGACCGATGGTGACCTGTTCACCGCCGCCGATCCGCCACAAAAACAACCGATGAGCGCGCTGCTGGCGGTCCAGTGGGGGGCGCCTCACCCGATGTTTGCCGGGAAGATGCCACCGCCGCCCGGCCTCGTCTCGTTCTTCATGGCCTTGCGCCTGCGTGTGCTGGGCCTGTTCCGTTCAAAGCCCAAGGAAACTGTCGCATGAAGCTCTGCACCTATACCGCCGATGGCAAGACCCGCACCGGGATCGTGGTGGGAGACACCGTGATCGACAGCGGCGTGCCCGGCACAATGATTGACCTGATCCGCGATTGGGACGCCCAGAAGCCGCAACTCGAAGCCAAGGCCGCAGCCGCCGCCGGTGTGCCGCTGGCTTCTGTCCGGCTGGAGGCACCGATCCAGCGCCCCGGCAAAATCTTCGCGATTGGCCTCAACTACGCCGATCATATCGCCGAATCGAACATGGCCACACCTGAACGGCAGGTTTGGTTCACCAAGGCCCAGACCTCGGTCAACGGCCCTTTCGATCCGATCGAGATCGCCAAGGGCACCATGACGGCCGACTATGAGGTCGAACTGGTCGCCGTGGTCGGCAAGGGCGGCAAGCATATCGGCGCAGCCGATGCCCCAGCCGCGATCTTTGGCTATTGCGTGGGCAACGATGTGACTGAGCGGATGTGGCAGCATGCCGGCCCGCAATGGTCGCTGGGCAAGAGCTTTGACACCCACGCGCCGATGGGCCCGTGGATCGTGACGGCAGACGAAGCGGGCGATCCGCACCAGCTTGGCCTGCGCTGCTTCGTCAATGGAGAGAAGCGGCAGGATTCAAACACCCGCCACCTGGTCTTCAACATCTGGCAGCAGGTTGAGCACCTCTCGATCGGGATGACGCTGGAGCCCGGTGACTGCCTGTTCACCGGCACGCCCGGAGGTGTCGGCGCGGCGATGGACCCGCGGCAGTTCCTGCAGGCAGGTGACGTGGTGCGCTGCGAGGTCGACGGTCTGGGCCATATCGAAGGCACGATGGTGGCAGAGGGGTAGGGCCATGGCGGGGGCGGGGTTCGACTGCGATGTCCTGATCGCCGGCGGCGGGCCGACCGGCGTCACGCTGGCGATCCTGCTCGCCCGCCGCGGCGTATCCGTCATCGTCGCGGAAAAGGAAGCGGCGATCTATCCGCTGCCACGCGCCGCACATATTGATCATGAAGGGATGCGGATCCTGCAGGCAGCCGGTGTCGCCGAAGCGGTGATGCAGACGGCCCGCCGCGCCAGCCGCTATGACTTCCTTAACGCCAAGGGCGAGGTGTTGCTGCGGTTCGAAGGTGCCGACAAGCTTGGCCCGGGCGGCTGGCCCGCTGCGAACATGATCCACCAGCCCAGCGTCGAGGCTGAACTGCACAAGGCGCTGTCCGCCTTGCCGAGTGCACAACTTTACCATTGCTGGGAACTGGACGCCTACACTGATGATGGTGAGGGTGTAACGGCATCGCTCACGACACCGGCTGGCGAGCGGACGATCCGCGCCCGCTATCTGGTCGGTGCGGATGGCGCACGCAGTCCGGTCCGCAAGGCCTCCGGCATCGACTTTGACGACCTCAATTTCGAAGAGCCATGGCTGGTCGTCGACGTACTGGTTGATGATTATTCAAAGTTGCCGACGGCGAACCTCCAGATTTGCAATCCGGAGCGCCCGACCACTTGCGTGCTGATGGGCGAGGGTCGGCATCGCTGGGAATTCATGATCAAACCGGGTGAGACCGCCGAACAGGTCAGCGAAGATGCCTTTATCGATAAACTGCTCGAGCCCTGGAATGTAAAAGGCGCCGTGCGGCTGGAGCGCAAGGCGGTCTATACGTTCCGAGCCCGTATTGCCGCGCAGTGGCGCAAGGGCCGCGTGCTGCTGGCAGGCGATGCCGCGCACCAGACACCGCCATTTGCCGGGCAGGGCATGTGCTCAGGCCTGCGCGATGCGGCAAACCTCTCCTGGAAGCTGGCGGCGGCGGTGAACAGCGCTGCGGATGATGGCTTGCTCGACACCTATCAGCCAGAGCGCGAGCCCAATTTGCGGGCCACCATCGCCATGGCGATCATGATGGGCAAGACCGTTTGCATCACCAGCCGGTTTGGGGCCTGGCTGCGTGACCTAAAGTTCAAACTTGGGCGCGCTCTGGGTAAGCTGCCGAATGGCCCGCCATCCTACCCGCCAATCTCGGCCGGGCACATTCGTTATGGGTCACCGGCTGCCGGCAGCTATTTCCCGCAACCTTTGGCGGATGATGGTACCCGGCTCGATGACGTGTTGGGCCCGGGCCATTGGCTGATTGCGCGCCATGATCTCAGCACCCAGTCGCTTCAGCCATTTGCCCGCCAGCTAGGGGATTGGCTGGATAGTTACGCATCGGATGCCGTGCTGGTGCGACCAGATCGCTACGTTTTTGGCACTGGGTCTGCAGCAGAACTGGATACCGCTTGGTCTGGAGGCCAATTTCTACAATGAATTCAGTGCAACCCTGCCAAAAATCGCGTCACAACATATAGAAATAAATACTTATTTTGATGCACGCGAATGACTTAGCTACAAGATTTGTATTGCGCGTAGTTTCTGCCCTACATAGACCATTGATGCTTGATAGGGGCGCGCAATGAAGAGCATTCTGGCAGCTCGGGTTTTGGTGGCTTTTGCTGCATTTTCTGCATCGCCGATTCTGGCGCAGGCGGGCTATGCCGATCCCGCTGGATCGGGTCCAATCATTGGCGCGATCAACTGGATTCAAGGCACCCTGCTGGGCACGGTCGCGACGGTCGTTGCGGTGATTGCTGTCGCGGTGGTTGGGCTGATGATGCTCACCGGTCGGATGAACTGGCGCTATGGCGCAACGGTGATCCTTGGCTGCTTCATTCTGTTTGGCGCCGCCAGCATCGTTGCCGGTATCCAGTCCGCCGCTGGCGGGTTCTGAAGGCACTGTTGGCGTGGACCCTGGCCTAACACGGGATCCACTGTTCGTGGGGCTTACCCGGCCGCAGATGTTTGCGGGCGTGACCTATAGCTACTGCGTGATCAACGGAGTGGTGTCGACCGAGTTTTTCCTGATCTTCAAGTCTGCCTGGGTTATTCTTCTGGCCGTGGCCGTGCATTTTGCCGGCTGGCTGGCCTGCCTGCGCGAACCGCGCATTTTCGATGTCTGGCTAATCCGCCTGGCTCGCTGTCCGCGGATCCCCAATTACCGGTTCTGGCGATGCAATTCCTATCGCGCTTGAACCCAGCCCGACCCGATTTCGCGCACGAGCAGAGCGCTGGGTCGCGGCTGCCCTATGCCCATCATGTCAACGATCGGGTGGTGCGGCTACGCGACGGCACGCTCATGCTGGCGATCCGCATGCAGGGCCTCTTGTTCGAGACAGCCGAAACGGATGAAATCAATTATCGCAAAAGCCTGCGCGATGCGATGCTGCGGGCCATCGGGTCTTCGCGTTATGCGATCTACCATCACATCGTCCGCCGCCGGGTTCAGGTTGAGCCCAGTGGGACGTTCCCTGATGCTTTCAGCCGCGATCTCGATGCGATGTGGCAGCAGCGGCTCGCGTCAAAATCGCTTTACACCAACGAACTGTTCCTCACGCTGATCCGTCGGCCGATGCAGGGCAGTGCCGGCGTTGGCAGCCGGATTGCCCGCTGGCTCGGCAAGGGCCGCAACAGCGCCGAAGCCGAGGCCTGGATGCTGGGCGAGGCCCGTGCGCTGGAAGCCGCAGGTGAGCAATTGCTGGCAGCGCTGGCCACCTATCGGCCGGCGATGCTCAGCGTCTACGATACGCCGCATGGCCCCTGTTCCGAGCCGCTTGAGATGCTGGCGCTGCTTTACAATGCCGACCTGGCCCCGGTCCGACTGCCCTATGGCGATGCTGGCGAAGTACTGCCCCGCCGCCGTGTAAGCTTTGGCGCCGATACGCTGGAACTGGCACCGACGGCGCAAGCCGTGCGCAGCCTTGCAGCGATCGTCTCTGCCAAGGATTATCCGGGCCAAACCGCCCCGGGCATGCTCGATGAGCTGCTGCGGATCCCGGCCGAAATGGTCATCACCCAAAGCTTTGCGTTCGTTGACCGGCAGGCAAGCCTGGGCCGGATGAACCTTGCGCTGCGCCGGATGAGGGCGTCCGATGATGAAGCGTTGAGCCTGCGTTCGGAATTGGCCCAGGCCAAGGATGAGGTTGCCGCCGGCCGCGCCGCCTATGGCGAGCATCATCTGACGGTCATGGTCCGGGGAGAAAACCAGGCGGCTGTTGATGGCGGCGTGGCCGAAGTGCAATCTGCCCTGACCGACCTCGGCATGGTGACCGTGCGCGAGGATATTGGCCTGGAAGCAGCATTCTGGGCCCAGTTCCCTGGCAACTTCGGCTTCATCGTGAGGCGGGTACTGATCGGTTCGGCGAATTTCGCCAGCCTAGCCAGCTGGCACAATTTCCCGGCAGGCAAACCCTTTGGCAATCATTGGGGCGAGGCAGTCGCTACGTTTGAGACCACCGCCGCGGGGCCGTACCATTTCAACTTCCACCAAGGCGATCTGGGCAACTTCACGGCGATTGGTCCATCGGGTTCGGGCAAGACGGTGATCGTCAATTTCCTGTTGGCCCAGGCGCGCCGGTTTGCGCCGCGGATCGTCTTCTTTGACAAGGATCGTGGGGCCGAACTGTTCATTCGTGCGATCGGTGGGGTTTATGACATCCTGCGCCCCGGGGTCCCCAGCCGGATGAACCCACTGCTTCTGGTCGATTCGCCCGAAAACAGGCGGTTCCTGATCGAATGGATTGCCCAGCTGGTCGGCAGCGACGGAACGACCGTGACCATCGAGGACCTGGCGCAAATCAAGGAAGCGGTCGACGCATCGATGGCTTCGCCGCCTGCTTACCGGCGGCTTGCGAGCTTTGTCGAATTGCTGCGCGGGAACGATCGCCCGCACCCCAAGGACCTTTATGCCCGCATGCGCCCCTGGTGGGGCAAAGGTGAGCATGCCTGGCTGTTTGACAATGCCGAGGACCAAGTGGACCTGTCGCGCGACACCATTGGCTTCGACATGACCCGGCTGCTTGACGATCCGGTGCTGCGGACCCCGGCGATGATGTACATGTTCCACCGGGTTGATCAGGGGCTGGACGGCTCGCCTGCGATCATCGTTGTCGATGAAGGCTGGAAGGCTCTTGATGACGAGGTTTTCGTGGCGCGCATTCGCGACTGGGAAAAGACCGTCCGCAAGCGCAACGGCATTGTTGGCTTTGTGACCCAGAACGCGGCCGATGCGCTGAACAGCCAGATCAGCTCCGCGATCGTGGAGCAAGCCGCGACCCAGATCTTCACCGCCAATCCCAAGGCCGCTCGTGCTGACTACGTGACCGGCTTTGGCCTGACCGACCATGAGTACGAGCTGATCCGTAGTCTGCCCGACACAGCGCATTGCTTCCTGGTCAAGCATGGCAATGAAAGCGTGGTTGTGCGGCTGGACCTGTCCGGGGCGGCAGAGGTTCTGACCATTCTTTCGGGACGCGAGAAGACCGTCAGGCTGTTCGATGAAATCCGAGCCAGGACCGGTGATGATCCCGCCGCCTGGTTGCCTGAATTGGTCAAGGTCGCATGATCGCCGCCTGTGCCCCGTTCGATCCGCTCGGCCGCTATGTCGGCAGCATTCTGGCGTGGGTCGATTGCCGGACAATGGGACTGGGCGAAGAGGCCTTTCGTGCGCTGGGCCCCGGATCGCCATTTGGCGCGGCGCTGACCGGCCTGCTCACGATCTATGTTGCTCTGATCGGCTATCGCCTGCTGCTGGGCGGCGAATTGACGGTGCGCGATGGCATGTCTGCCCCCTCAAGATCGGCGTGGTGCTGGCGCTGGCAACTCAATGGCCGGCCTGGCGGGTGCTGGTTTACGATGTCGCGACCAAGACCCCGGAGGCCGTAGCGGCCAGCTTCCTGAGCGTTTCTGGCTTGAATGGTGGCGGCTCGGAAATGCTGGCCGCACGGGTCGATGGGGTCAACGCCGCGCTGGGCCAGCTTGTGAATGAAAGTGCTTCCTTGTTGGCCAGCCCCACCGGGGCAGCTCCGGCTCGTCCGACGCAAACTGTGCTGTCCGAAGCGGCCGCCGTCAGCGCCAATGCCGCGATGGGGGCGCTGGTGGTTTCGGCTCTGGCCGGTCTGGTTGGTGTCAGGATCGTGATCGGTTTTCTTTTGGCGATAGGCCCGCTGTTGATCGCCTGCCTTTTGTTCGAAGGCTCGCGCGGACTCTTCATGGGCTGGCTGCGTGCGCTGGTCGGTACCCTGATTGCGGCAATTGCGGTTCCGGCGGTGCTGGCCTTGCAGCTGGCGATCATCGAGCCGCAAGTGCTGGCGCTGCAAGGCCTACTCAAGGCGGCGCAGCCGGTTGCCGCCCTGCCTCAACAGATTTATGGCACGACCTTGGTTTTCAGTCTGGCCGTTCTGGCCGTCCTTGCCGCCGGGGCGTGCATTGGCCTGGGCCTGGTCTGGCCGCGGGGCGGGCTGACAAGTCTCCTGTCGGCGGCGGTCCGGGAAACACAATCGCCAATGGGCTACCGTCGCAGCGGGGATGGACCGGCGCTGAGCCGCTCCCGGCAGATCGCTGCGGCCGCCGCTTCTATTAGCCTGCGTGAGGAGCGGCTCGGGACTATCACCGCGCCGCCGCGCCGGCTGGCGCTGCCACGCCCGGCCAGCATGGCGCCCGAACAGGAATTGCAATTTGCCGCCCTGCCGCTGGGCCAGACCGGCCGGCGCAGGATGCTTCGCCAATCGGTTGGAGCGCGGCGGCGGGATGAGCTGACATGACCAATACCAACCACCAGATCGAGCCGGCCGACGATCGCGAGGCCTATTTCGCCGAAGCGCGAAGCTGGGGAGCCGATCGCGCTGCTGAGGCCGCAAGATCCCGCCGCAATGCCTGGATCGTGGCGTCGATCGCCACTGGGATCGCCGCGCTTGAAGCCCTGGCGCTGATCGCACTGGCGCCGATCAAGACCGTGGTGCCCTATACCGTGATGGTCGATCGAACGACCGGCTTCGTCCAGGTTCTGGAAGGCACCCAACCTGCTTCTGTCAAGCCCAATACCGCGCTGACCCATTCGATGCTGGCGCAGTATGTCATCGCGCGCGAGAGCTTCGACATCAACAGCCTGGCCCAGCAATACAAGAAGGTTGCGCTGTGGTCAGGCGGGGAAGCGCGGCGTGACTATCTGGCGCTGATGCCGATGTCGAACGCCCTCAGCCCGCTTAACGTCTATCCCCGTTCGACCCTGATCAACACCAAGATCGAAAGCGTCATGCCATCGGGCGCCGATAGCGTGCAGGTCCGGTTCTCGGCCGAACGCCGTGATCCGGGCCAGGCCGCAGCAGCAACCGGGCGCTATGTCGCGCAGATCCGGTTCCGTTACAGCGGCGAGCCGCTTTCGCTGGACGATCGGCTGGCTAATCCGTTGGGCTTTCAGGTGATCGAATATCGCAGGGACCAGGAACTGGCACCGCAGGCCTTGCCGGTGTCCGGGCCTGCAACGACCCCGGCCTTGATTGGCTCTGTCGTCCCCCCGCTTCGCCGGGCGGGCGCAAATTGATCCGGCTCTTGCCCTTGTTGGCTGCCCTTGGCCTGCTTGCCGCCCCGCTCGCGGCAGAGGTTGTTCCGACCCCGGGCCTCACCGATCCGCGGATCCAGTCGGTTGCCTACGACCCGGACGAGGTTGTCGCCCTGCGCCTAGCCGAGGGCTTTGCGGTGACGATCCGCTTTTCGCCGGATGAGCGGATCGAGCTGGTGACGCTGGGAGATCCGGGTGGATGGCAGGCGCAGGTCAGCCGCCGTGCCGATGCCTTGGTGGTCAAGCCAGCAGGTGGTGCGCAGCCGACTAACCTGACCGTGATCACCGACCAGCGCAGCTATGCTTTCGCGCTTTACGAAAGCAGTGCCGCCGCGCAGATTCAGCCGTTTGTCCTGAACTTTGTTTATCCGGCGATCCGCCAGGAAGCCGAACAGGTGGCCACCGAAAAGCCCGCACGCTACGAGCTGAAAGGTGACCGCCCCTTGTGGCCCGAAAGCATTTCCGATGACGGCCAGTTCACGTCGCTACGCTGGGCTGAAGATGCTGCCCTGCCCGCTGTTTACCAGGAGGACCAGCAGGGGCAATTGGCACTGGTCAACGGCTTGATGCGCGACGGTGTTTTCGTGATCGAAGGTTTGCCCACCCGACTGGTCTTCATTCGGGGCAAGGCGCGGGCTACAGCCCTTCGGGTGAGCAAGGCCAGCGATGACTGAAGAGCCTAACGACCTGACCCCGCAAATCGAACTGCCGCAGGAAGCTGTTCCGCTGCCGCTGATTATCGGACTGGCGTTGCTGCTGGGGTTGGGGCTGTTTCTTTACCTCGATTCCAATCGCCGCGCGATGATGGGCGATATCGATGGGGCGAGGGCAGGCAATCAGACGAGCGGCCCGCCCGCGCCGGTGCCCGATCTGATCATTCCGCCGCCCGAACCGCCCCCGGCGCCGCCGGTCGTTCCCGATCCCGGCCGGGCCATGCCGGCGGCTCTGGCAACGACAGCGCAGCCAATGATGCCGCGCCTCGGCCCGGCGAATGTCTCGGTGGGCAAAGGTGCGGATCCTGCTGTAACGGTCATGTTCCGGCGTCCGCGCGGTAATGAGCCGGCCCTGGTGGCCGATCTGACTGCGGGCAGCGGCGCACCGGTCAACGGTTCCAACCCGGCGGCAGCAGAGACGGGGGACGATGCGGTCCGCGCGACGATCATCCGCAATCGCGGCTCGATCATCCCGCAGGGGGCGATCATTGCTGCCACGCTTGAAACGCCGCTCGATTCCGACCGACCCGGCCTGGCCCGGGCGATTACATCGCAAGACGTGCGCAGTTTTGACGGGACCAAGGTGCTGATCCCGCGCGGCAGCCGCCTGATTGGAGAGTTCAAGGCTGAAACCGGGGCCGGGCTTCGCCGCGTGCTGGTCACCTGGAACCGGCTCATCCGCCCTGACGGAGTGGCTATCCGCATCGGTTCGCCCGTTACCGATGCGATGGGCGGGGCAGGGGTGCCGGGGCGGGTCAACACCCATTTCCTTGAGCGGTTCGGCAATGCCGTTTTGCAATCGGCCCTGACGGTTGGCGTCAACCTGGCCTCGCTGCCGCGTGACAGCGCCGGAGTCTATGTTGGACTGCCGGCGACCGCCGCCGAAGTCAGCCGATCGATTGCGCCCAGCAACCCGCGTTCGCCCACCGTCAAAGTTCGAGAAGGGGCGCAGGTTGCGGTGCTGGTGGCGCGTGATCTTGACTTCAGCGGGACACCACCGGTCCGATGACGGCTGAAGCCCCCTTGCGCTTCCTTGATACCTATCTCGCGCCGTTGCAGACCTATCTGGCGCGCACGGAAGTGACTGACCTTTTCATCAACCGGCCGGGCGAACTGTGGGTTGAGACGATTGGTGGGGTGGTCGAGCAGCACGCGCTGCCTGAGCTGGACGAGGACAACCTCTGGCGGCTTGCCCGGCAGATTGCCGGATTGGCCCACCAGGGGATCAATCGCGAATATCCGTTGCTGGCCGCGACGCTACCCGGTGGCGCGCGGGTCCAGATTGTGGCGCCGCCCGCCACCAGGGCCGGGTTCGCAATAGCCATCCGCAAGCACGTTGTTCCGGACCTGACCCTGGCCGATTACCTTGGTGACGGAGCGTTTGATGCGGCGGACTTTGCCCGCGGCCGGCCGCAACTGCGGGCAATTGCCGGACCGCCCGGTGAGGGACCGGCCGACCTTGCGCGCTATCTGGGTGATCTGGTCAGGGCGCGTTGCAATATTCTGATCTCTGGCGGCACCTCGACTGGCAAGACCACTTTCCTCAATGCGCTGATCAAGGAAATCCCCGCACACGATCGGCTGCTGCTAATCGAGGATACGGCGGAAGTCGTCATTCCCGCAGCCAATTCGGTCGCCCTGCTGGCCGTAAAGGGCGCGCTTGGCGAGGCCCGTGTTACGGCTAATGACCTGCTGCAGGCTGCGCTGCGGATGCGCCCGGACCGGATAATCCTGGGCGAGGTCCGTGGCAGCGAAGCCCTGACATTCCTGCGCGCGATCAACACTGGCCATCCTGGGTCACTGACCACGATCCATGCCGACAGCCCGGCTGGAGCGATTGAGCAATTGGCGTTGATCGCGCTCCAGGCGGGAACACGGCTGACCCGCAGTGATATTGTCGATTATGTGTCCAATACCATCGACGCGATTGTTCAGCTTGAGCGACACGAAGGCCGCCGCAGGATCGCGCAGGTCATGCTGACGCGAACCTGATTGCGCGATTGCAGCTGCGGAAAACCGCGGAACGACTTATTCCATTGCGGCAAGTTGTCTCATAGCTTCGAAGCCGGGTCAGGGCTCCTTCGGCGAAAACCGAAGAGCAAGCGACAATGATCGTGTGTAGTCGAAAGGCTGCAGCGCGGCCCATATTGTCGGTGGAGGGGCAATGACCGACGCTCTTAATTCGGCCAATGTGGTCGCCAATTCCTTGGTTGAACGGAGGCTACCGGGTGACCAAGGGCTATCCGCCAATAATCAGGTTGGACCTTCGGGATTGCAGGCAGGGCTGGGCGTTGCGGCGGCCCTGTCGCTTGCCGCCTGCGGTTCTGGCGGAAGCGGCACTGGCGGCGGTGGGGCACCAATCCCTACGCCAAGCCCGACCCCAACACCCGTTCCCTTATCGCTGTCTCAAGCCTCGCGGTTCTTATCCCAGGCTGCCATCGGTTATGGCAAGGCCGACATTACCGCGCTGACCGGGTCATCGATTTCGGTCTGGCTCAACACCCAGTTTGCCACACCACGCCGGCAGAAGTTTTGGGATTTCCTAATTGCCGGCGGATATGATGCCGCAGCCAACGTGAATACCAACGCTGGCTTCGATCCGATGGTCTGGTCGCAGTTGATCAGTGGCGGGGATGTCCTGCGCCAGCGGGTCGGCCTTTCGCTCCTCAACATGTGGGTGACCTCGATCGACGGGTTCGGTGCCCCGTGGGAGTCTTTCATCATGGCGGCTTACCTGGACGTCCTGTGGGACAATGCTTTCGGTAATTACCGCGACATCATGGAGGGGGTCTCCACCAGTGCGGCCATGGGCTATTACCTGACCTTTCTGGGCAACCAAAAGGCCAACCCAGCCACCGGTTCGATCCCGGATGAGAACTATGCGCGCGAATTGATGCAGCTTTTCACAATCGGGCTGAATCAACTCAATATGGACGGTACCCCGGTTACATCAGGCGGGAATCCCGTGCCAACCTACACCCAGGAGGAGGTCAGCCAGCACGCCCGCGTGTGGACCGGCTATGCTCTGGCAAGTGGCGATAATTCAACCCCAGCACGCTTTCGACTGCCGTTGGTGATCAATCCTGCACAGCATGAAACCGGGGCAATCAACTTTCTCGGCATTTCGATCCCGTCGGGGCATGACGGAGCGACAGCGCGCCGCATGGCGCTGGATGGATTGTTCGCCAACGCCAGTTTGCCGCCGTTCGTATCAAAGCAGCTGATCCAGCGCATGGTGACCAGCAATCCCTCGCCAGCCTATGTCAACCGGGTCGCAAACGTGTTCGTCAACAATGGCAGCGGCGTGCGCGGAGATATGAAGGCCGTGATCCAAGCTATCCTGACGGACGTTGAGGCCCGCGACGATAGCCAGGTCGATAGCGCCAGTTTCGGAAAACTGCGCGAGCCTGTGGTGCGGATGGTGCAATGGGCAAGAGCGTTCGGAGTTACCTCACCGACCAATGCCTGGCCGTTTGGTAACAACGCATCTTCATCCACGCGCTTGGCCGAAAGCCCGGGCCGGGCGCCAAGCGTCTTCAACTGGTTCCGGCCCGGATACACCCCACCGGGCACGGCCATCGCCAGCAAAGGCATGGTTGCGCCAGAATTTCAGATTGCCAATGAGCCGTCTGTAATCGCATATATCAACTACATACAGACGCTGATCATCAATGGCGCCGGAGAGGCAAAGCCGAATTATGATGAGCTTACTCCGCTAGCGACCGACAGTTCCGCACTCTTGAACGAACTTAACCTGATTCTGGCGGCCGGCCAGATCGGCGCCACGACAATTGGCCAGATGAAGGTCGCCCTGGATACTATCTCCGTCGCGACTAGCACCGGCATTACCAACCGCATTCAGGCCGCGATCGTACTGGTCATGGCTTCGCCCGAATATCTTGTGCAGCGCTAGCAAGAAGGCCCACGGACATGAGCATGGACCAATCACGCCGCGCCTTCCTGAAGCGCGCTTCAGCCCTGTCGATTGCCGGTCAGGCATCATCCTTTGTCCTGAACCTTGCGGCATCGGGGGAAGCGGCAGCCGCCACGGCCAGCGATTACAAGGCGCTAGTTTGTGTCTTCTTCTATGGCGGCAATGACTATGCCAACACCTTGCCGCCTTACGACAACGCACGGCACGCGTTTTACACCTCCCAGCGCCCGGGCTTTGCCCTGACGCAGGCCGCCCTGCAACCGACACTGCTCAATCCTACCACGCCGCTTCCTGGCGGGGCGCAGTATGCGTTGGCACCGGGCCTCGCCTCGCTGATGCCGATTTTCAATTCCGGTCGGATGGCGGTGATGCTCAATGTCGGCACTCTGGTGCAGCCAACCACGAAGGCGCAGTACCAAGCCCGTTCGGTCTTGCTACCGCCCAAGCTACTGAGCCACAATGACCAGCAAAGTTACTGGCAGGCTTCATCACCTGAAGGCGCGGCGACTGGCTGGGGAGGCCGGATCGGCGACTTCCTGCAATCGGGGAATGGTAATGCCTCGCTGACCTGCATTAACCCGTCGGGCAATGCGGTTTTCTTGACCGGCCGGGCGGCGGTGCAATATGCGGTATCAACAACGGGCCCGATTGCGCTCAACTCGCGCACCAATCTGAACGGATCAACCGCTGCCGCTACCATGCTGCGGCAACTGATTGCTAATCCTGGTGGGAAGCATGATTTTCAGGTCGCCATCAGCGATATCGGCAAGCGCGCGCTTGAGTTGCAATCCCTTGTTGCCAACGCTTTGGCGATCGCACCAACAACGAGAACGCCATTTCCGGCTGCGGTAGATGCATCCAGCTCCCTCGGAGCGCAATTGCAGCTTGTCGCCAAGCTGATTTCGGTCAGCCAGGAACTCGGCGTCAAGCGCCAGGTCTTTTTTGTCTCGACAGGTCGGTTTGATATGCATGATGGGCTTGGTGCGCTCCATCCTGTGCTGATGCAGAATGCATCGAACGCCATTCGCGCCTTCTATGATACCACCGTGGAACTCGGCGTCGCTAACAAGGTGACCACTTTCACCGCGTCGGACTTTGGCCGTGCGCTCACCGCCAACAATGATGGGACGGACCACGGTTGGGGATCAATGCACTTTGTGGTGGGCGGTGCGGTCAACGGCGGGCGCTATTATGGCGTCAACCCAACTCTGGCGAACAATGGCCCGGACGATATCGGGCAGGGCCGATTGATCCCAACCATGTCAGTTGATCAGTACGGCGCGACCCTGGCCAGCTGGTTTGGGGTTTCAGCGGGCGACTTGCCGACCGTGTTCCCGAACCTGCGCAACTTTGCGGGTTCGGCTTTGGGGACCAATCTGGGCTTCGTCTGACGCGCCAGCCGCCGAAAGCCTTTTCGCCTTTGGCGGGATCAAAGTTCCACCCGCTTCAGCCCCGGCGAAAGCAGATGGATCGCAGCCACGGCAATGAAGTAGGTGATCGTGCAAGCGATGAAGATCAGCGTATAGTTGCCATTGGTGGCTTCCAGCACCAGGCCGGTAGACTTGGCCATGATCATCCCGCCGATCCCGCCGGCAAACCCGCCCAGGCCAATGGCGGATCCGACCGCTCGCTTGGGGAACATGTCAGGCGGCAGCGACAGCAGGTTGGAACTGAACGATTGGTGACCCGCGAGCGCGATGCCGATCAGCAGGACCGCCAGCCACATGTTTGAAAGCCCGGAGACAAACAGCAGGGGCAGGACCATGCAGCCCGAAAACAGCAGGGTTGCTTTGCGGGCGAAGTTGGGCGTGCGCCCGCGCTGGATCAGCTTGGACGAAATCCAGCCACCCGCGACCGACCCGACATCGGAAAGCAGGTACATGATGATCATCGGCAGCAGCACAACCTTGAGATCGACGTTGTAAGTCGTGCTGAAATACTTCGGCAGCCAGAACAGCATCAGGAACCAGACGGGGTCGGTCAGGAACTTGGCCACGGCAAAGGCCCAGGCTTCGCGCATGGTGATCAGGCGGCGCCATGGAACCTGGTCTACTTTTTCCGGCGGATCATGCTCGATCCAGGCTAACTCGGCTTCGCTCACCGAGCCGCTTTCGCGCGGGTTGGAATAGAGCTTCCACCAAAGGGCCAGAAGCGCCACGCCGAACAGGCCCGACCAGATGAAGGTCTCGCGCCAGCCCAGGCCCAGATGGTTCATGAACAAGGCCAACACGGGTGCGGTAAGAATTACGCCGATGGTAGTGCCAGAATTGACCCAGCCGATCGCCAGTGCACGTTCCTTTTGCGGGAACCATTCGCTGCTGCTGCGGGCAACGGCCGGGAAGTGTCCGGCCTCGCCCACACCCAGCACCACGCGCGCAGCCATAAATCCGGCGACGGTCGAGGCGAAGCCATGGGCAACATGGCCGATCGTCCAAACGGTGATGGCGATGGCATAGCCGATCTTTGGCCCGAACCGGTCAATCAGCCAGCCCATGACCAGGAATCCCATGGCATAGGCGGCCTGGAAGGCGGTAACGATTGTGCCGTAATCGTTCTCGCTCCAGCCCATCTCCTTGCCCAGTGAAGGGGCCAGCAGGCCAAGCATGGTGCGATCGACATAGTTGACCGTCGTGGCGACGAAGAGCAACGCGATGATCAGCCAGCGGCGGCGGCCATCCGGCTTGGCAATGCCCGCGGCTGCGGCAGGGGTGCTTTGGATCATCGGCCTCTCCACTCTGCGGCCGGGGTTGGTCCGGTCCGCGCTTGTCTTTGCCCTAGCGCGGTTGCGCCAGGCTGATCATGCAGGACAGCGAGCCATGCTCGCCAAACACCGCGGTCACCTTCTGACCAGGCTCTACCGGGTGGACCCCGGTGATCGCACCGGTGGAAACCCACAGCCCTTGCGACAGGTCGAATCCGCGCGCGCTGAGATTGCCAAGCAGGAAGCGAACCGCGCCATAGGGGCCATCCAGCATGGTCGCTGCGGTTGCCTCGCCCACGGTCTCGCCTGCGACTTCGGTGCGCACGACAATTGCGCAAAGATCCAGCTCGCGCCAACCGTCCAGCACCGGCCCCATCACCACACCGTGGTTGTTGCCAAAATCGGAAACGGTGACCAACGGGCCATCCGCATTGATCCGCGGATAGGGCGAACTGGCGACTTCGATCCCCAGGCGCACTTCGTCAAGAATGGCGCGGGTGCCGGCGTCATCGCTCGGCACTTCGCCGTTCCAGCCGGGCGCGACGTGCAGCAGCAGTTCGGCCTCGCCAGCCGCAAAGCCGCCGGCGAAAACCGGCATGGCCGGAACTTCGCCATTGGCAGCAGAGACAACCTCGTCCGCAAAGACCGGACCGGACAGGCGGTTAGCACCCAACTGGCTGTCGAGCGGTGGGAAAATCCGGCCCACCTTCCACCCGGCGACGGCGCGGCCATCAAGCCGGATCGCGGCGTCCTGGATGCGGTAGGCAGAGGCAAGGTCTTGCGGTGCGACGCCCGGATATTCGGCAAGCGCCCGCGCCGCGCGGCGGGCGGAAACAAATGCCGTGGCAACGGATTGGGCCTGCTCGGTCAAACTCTACCTCTCGTCTCGATCATCATGCCCGGCTTGTTCCGGTGCTTGTCGCGGTGGCTAAAGGAAACCGGTGTCATTGGCAAGTCTGCGTCTCTGCAAGCCGGTCGGATTACAGCGTTACGCCGCGTTTCCAGATGGCGATCGCGCGTTGTCCGGCACGCTCTGCGGCGGTCGACTCGCCGCTGGCGATCGCAGCGAGGCGGGCGGCGAAAGCCTGGTCCGCCGCCGCCAGGCCTTCGCGCAGGGCGAGCGAGGCGTCGAAATCGATCCAGTGGCGCTTAGCCTCGGCCAATGTCTGGTTCGAGGCCACTTTCACAGTTGGCACCGGGAAGCCGAGCGGGGTGCCGCGCCCGGTGGTGAACAGCACCAGCGTTGCGCCCGCAGCCGCCAGTGCTGATGACGATACGGCATCGTTACCCGGCGCTTCCAGCAGGGTCAGCCCGGCCCGGCGCACCTGCTCGCCATAGTCGATCACGTCGACCAGCGGAGCATTCCCACCTTTCTGCACCGCGCCGAGCGACTTCTCTTCCAGCGTGGTGATCCCGCCGGCCAGATTCCCCGGTGAGGGGTTTTCCGAAACCGGCAGGCCCTGATCGAGGTAATAGCGCTTGAATCGGTTCACGAGGCCGGCAGCGGCATCGAACACCGGTGCGTCGATCGCCCGGTCGAGCAGGGCCTGTTCGGCGCCGAAGATTTCCGGAATCTCGGTCAGGATCGCCCGTCCGCCAGCAGCACAGAGGCTCTCCGCCAGGCGGCCAAGAAGCGGATTGGCGGTCAGGCCTGAGAACCCGTCCGACCCGCCGCATTTGAGGCCGATGGTCAGGGCCGAGAATGGCAGTTCGACCCGCTGGGCCAGCGCCGCCTGCTCGACCAGGTCATCGATCAGCGCTGCCGCTGCTGCCAGTTCGTCGCCCGCACTCTGGCTGGAAAGCAGTCGAACCTTGCCGCGCGCGGCCGGCGGAACGGCCTCCAGCAGCGCGTCCAGCTGGTTTGATTCGCAGCCCAACCCCAGCAGCAGCACGCCAGCGGCGTTGGGGTTGGTTGCAAGACCTGCGAGCAGGTCCCGCGTCCCGGCAAGGTCATCACCCAGTTGCGAGCAGCCATGCGGATGGGCAAAGGCATAGACACCGTCGACCCGCCCGGCATGCCGCGCATGCGCGGTCCGGGCCACCTCCTCTGCCGTGATGCCGACACAGCCAACGCTGGGCAGGATCCAGATTTCGTTGCGCGTGGCAGCACTGCCGTCTGCGCGCAGGTAGCCTTGCCAGGTTGGCAGGTCAGTTGCCGCGCCAGCGCAGGGCGCCGCCGAACCCGCGCGGTAGGTCAGCTCCCCGGAAAGTGCCGTAACGAGATTGTGGCTGTGCACATGCTCACCCGCGGCGATTGCTGCACTCGCCCGCCCGATTGGCTGGCCATACTTCACCACCACCGTGCCTGCCGGCAGATCGACCAGCGCCAGCTTGTGGCCCTGTGGGATGTCGGACGTCGCCGGCACACCGGCGATCTCTTCGCCTGCGGCAATCGCGCGCAGGGCAACCGCTACACTATCGGCGGGGTGGATCTGCAGTGCGGCCGGGAACTTGTGCAAGATGGGTCCTTGGCATATGGTAACCGGTGTCAATATTGCCTTTGTGCTCGCGGGAAGGCAAGGGGGGGATGACGCCCGGTCGCTTGGCCGGCAGGCGCAAGGGGAAGGCATGGCGGGCACATCCGGCCGCAAGGGCAAGCCGACGATCAACGATGTCGCGCGTCTGTCGGGCGTGTCGAAGAAGACCGTCAGTCGTGTTATCAATCGTTCGCCGCTGCTCAACCAGGCAACGCGCGAAAAGGTCGAGGCGGTTATCGCCGAGCTGGGCTATGTGCCCAACCCGCAGGCGCGCCAGCTGGCGTTGCGACGCAACTTCTCGCTGGGGCTGATCTATGACAACCCCAACGCGCAGATGGTCCTCAACTTCCAGGAAGGCGTGCTGGATGCGATCCGGGGGAGCGAATTCGCGCTGGTGATCCACCCGGTTGATCGCCACGACCCAGGCCTGTTCGATCAGGTTCGCAAGTTCATTGAGCAGCAGCGCTTCTATGGCGTAATGGTCCTGCCGCCGCTGTCCGAGAATGACGCCTTCTTCGCCCTGCTCGATGAACTGGGGTGTAACTATGTCCGCATGGGTTCGGCCGAGCTCGACGATCCGGCGCACCTCGTCCAATCGAACGACCGTCAGGCCGTGCGCCATGCGGTCGAATACCTGATCGCGCAGGGACACAAGCGGATCGGCTTGGTCGAAGGGCCGGACGGCTTCCGCTCGGCCCTTGAGCGCCGCGAAGGCTGGCGCGAGGCGGTCAGCGCGCATGGTCTGCCCGCTGACATCAGCCTGACCGCGCGCGGCAATTACACCTTCGAATCCGGCAAGGAAGCTGGCGTCTCGCTGCTCGACCTGCCGCATCCGCCCAGCGCGATCTTTGCCAGCAACGATGTGATGGCCGCGGGTGTGGTCCATGTTGCGCGTGAACGCGGGCTGGTCGTACCCGGCGATCTCTCGGTAGTCGGCTTTGACGATACGGCCATTGCCGCAACGATCTGGCCACCATTGACGACGGTGCGCTGGCCGATCCGGACCATGGCCCGCTCTGCCGCAATGAAGCTGATCCATCCCGAAACTGCAGGCAAGGAGCAGTCGCTGTTTCCGACTGAATTTGTCCCCAGAGCGTCGGTTTCCGCCCCCAAGCCCTGAATTGCCGCGCGCTGCAGATGAGTGCTTGATCTGGGTAATGACACCGGTTACCTAGAGGTCAAATAGACATCCAGCAGGAAAGATTGCACCCATGAAGATCGCCTTGATCATCGAGAACAGCCAGGCCGCGAAGAACGCGATCGTGCACGAGGCGCTAACCTCTGTTGCCGAGCCGCTGGGCCACCAGGTCTTCAACTATGGCATGTACACGCCGGAAGACGCCGCATCGCTGACCTATGTGATGAACGGGTTGCTTAGCGGCATCCTGCTCAATTCCGGTGCGGCGGATTTTGTTGTGACTGGCTGCGGCACCGGCATGGGTTCGATGCTGGCGGCAAATGCGATGCCGGGCGTGTTCTGCGGGCTGGTGATTGACCCGACCGATGCCTTCCTATTCAGCCAGATCAACGATGGCAACGCGATCTCGATGCCCTATTCGAAGGGCTTCGGGTGGGCCGCCGAGCTCAACCTGCAGGACTGCTACCGCAAGATCTTCGAGAATGAAGGCGGTGCCGGCTATCCTAAGGAACGCGCCCACTTCATGGCTGCCAACCGCAGCAAGCTGAAGGACATGAAGGCCGCTTCGTGCCGCGACATGCTGACCGTACTCAAGACGGTCGACCAGGATCTGCTCAAGGCCGCGATCGCCGGCGAAAAGTTTGCCGAGCTGTTCTATCCGAACTGCCAGGACCAGGCGATCGCCGACTACCTCCGGGCGCTCTGATGGCGATCTCGTTCTCGCTTGCGGGCAAGGCCGCGCTGGTCACCGGGGCCAATACCGGGATCGGCCAGGCCATTGCCATTGCCTTGGCGGAGGCCGGGGCCGACGTAGCGCTGGCCGGCCGCAGCGAGCCGACCGAAACGCTGGCAATGCTCGCCGCAACGGGGCGCAAGGCCGTGAATATCAGGGCGGACCTCTCGTCGACCGAGCCGGTCCAGCGCGTGATCGACGAGGCGCTCGCGGGTCTTGGGCGGCTTGACGTGCTGGTCAACAACGCCGGGATCATCCGCCGCGATGACCTGCTCCAGTTCTCGGAAGAGGACTGGGACGCGGTGATGGATACCAACCTCAAGACGCTGTTTTTCCTGAGCCAGGCCGCCGCGCGGCACATGGCTGAGCGCGGATCGGGCAAGATCGTCAACATCGCCAGCTTGCTGACATTCCAAGGTGGCATTCGCGTGCCAAGCTATGCTGCGGCCAAATCGGGCGTTGGCGGCGTGACCAAGGCCATGGCAAATGAGCTGGCGCCCAATGGCGTGCAGGTCAACGCGATTGCCCCGGGCTATATCGCTACCAACAATACTGCCGCATTGCAGGCTGACGAAACGCGCAACCGCCAAATCCTTGAGCGGATCCCCACCGGGCGCTGGGGACGGCCAGAGGATATTGCCGGGGCTGCGGTGTTCCTCGCTTCCGAGGCGTCAGACTATGTCACCGGCCAGGTCCTGGCTGTCGACGGCGGCTGGCTGGCGCGGTAAGCATCAGGCATGACGGTCACCTGCTTTGGCGAACTCCTGCTGCGGCTGACCCCTCCGGGTTCGCAGCTGATGGTCCAGGCGGACAGTCTGGAGCTGCATCCGGGCGGGGCTGAGGGCAATGTTGCTGTGGCCCTGGCTAACCTGGGCCACGCGGTTCGGTTTGCCGGGCTGGTCAGCGAAAATGCCTTGGGTGATCGCGCCGTTGCGGCCCTGCGCAGCGCGGGCGTCGATACTGCGTTCCTTGCCCGCGCGCCGGGGCGTATGGGCATCTACTTCATGGAGGACGGCGCGGGTCCCCGCCCCTCCGCCATCACCTATGACCGCGCTGGCAGCGCCTTTGCCGAGGCCGATCTCACCGCGATCGACTTTGCCGGCGCGCTCGCCGGGGCGCGGCTGTTCCACACCGGCGGGATCACTCCTGCGCTTGGCCCCAAAGGTGTGGCGCTGGCTAAAGCCGCCAGCGGCGCCGCGCTGGCGGCCAAAGTCCCGATCTGCTTCGATGGCAATTATCGCGGCGCATTGTGGTCAAGCTGGGACAGCAATCCCGGCGCGATCCTGCGCGAGCTGGTAGCTGACGCCACAATCCTGATTGGCAACCACCGCGATATTTCGCTGATGCTCGGCCAGACCTTTTCCGGTGACGGGGCAGACCGGCGGCGCGAAGCGGCAGAGGCTGCCTTTGCCGCTTTCCCGAAGCTCCAGTTGATTGCTTCGACCGCGCGACATCTGGTCACCTCGGACCATCACCGCATCGCGGCGCGAGTCGACAGCCGGGTGGCATCGCACCAGACCGCAGAGATCGACGTGACCGGAATCGTTGGGCGGATCGGCACGGGCGATGCCTTCGCCGCCGGAGTGCTCCACGCTTGGCTTGAAGGCGGGGACGAACGTTCACTGGCAGAAACCGGCCTTGCGCTCACCGCACTCAAGCACACCGTGCCCGGCGACATGTGTCTGGTGAACCGCGCTACTCTTGAGAGTTTTTCGGCCAGCGGCGGCGATGTCCGGCGCTGAGGGCTGGAGCCGTCGGGCGCTTTTTGCAGGCGCCGCCGCATTTGCAGTCTGTCCGCAGCTTGCGTTAGCTGGACCTACCAAGGCCAAGGCGATGCTTGGCATCCGCTACGGCAGCGCTGCCCGATTTCAAGCGCCAGAGCCGCTGCCTTTCGGCCAGCCCGATTTTGCTGCGACTTCTGTGCTCGGTCCGTCTTGTCCCCAGCAGGGCCCGCGCTACCAGCCGCAGAGCGAAGACTGCCTGTTTCTTAACGTCTGGACGCCTGATACCCAGCCGGCCAAGCCCAAGCCAGTGATGGTCTACATCCACGGCGGCGCCTATTCGACCGGCTCGGTCGCCGATCCGCTGAACGACGGGGCGAAGCTGGCCCAGCGCGGCGATGTGGTGGTGGTGACGGTCAACCACCGGCTCAACGTGTTTGGTTACCTCTACCTGCCCGACCGTTTCCCTGACAGCGGCACTGCCGGCCAGCTGGACCTGATCCTCGCGCTCAAATGGGTCCAGGCCAATGTGGCCAAGTTTGGCGGCGATCCGGGCAATGTCACGGTTTTCGGCCAGTCGGGCGGCGGGGCCAAGATCGCGACCTTAATGGCCATGCCTGAGGCCAAGGGCCTGTTCCACAAGGCCATTACCATGAGCGGCCAGCAGGTTACCGCATCGGGCCCGCTCAACGCCCGCAAGCGCGCGCAGGCCTTTGTCGACAAGCTGGGCGCGGATCCGGCCGCGGCTCCGGTCGAGGCGCTGGTTGCAGCGCTTTCGGCGACCGATCCGGTGCTGGGCGGCGGGGTCTATTTGGGGCCGGTGCTGGATATGAAGCACCTGCACCGACATCCGTTCTGGCCCGATCCTGCGCCGCAGGGCAATACGATCCCGATGCTGCTGGGCAATACGGTTGCCGAAACGCGAGCGTTCTTCCCGCCCGAGCATCCCAAGCTGCAGGGGCTCGATTGGGGCAACCTGCCCCAACGCGCCGGACCAGAGCTGAAGGTCGATATCGATCCGGCTTGGGTCGTCGCACAGTTCCGTGCCCGCTATCCGGCAGACAGCGCGGAGCAGGTCTTCCACCGCATGGTCACCGCTGGCCGCTCCTGGCGCGGCCAGGTTGAGGAAGCCGATGCCCGCGCCCGTGCCGGCGTCAAGCAGACCTGGGTCTACCAGCTCGATTTCGAGCAGGCCAAGCACACCGATGATATCGGCCTGTCGTTCGGCACCTTCGAGAACCCGACTCCCGCCCGCCAGGCGATGAGTGATCGGGTGATGGATGCCTTCGTCCGCTTCGCCCGCACCGGTAATCCAGGCTGGACCAACTATACCGCATCCGGGCGCGAGACGATGGTGTTCGACAGCGTCAGCCGAGTGATCAAGGACCCGCGCAAATGGGAGCGGGAACTGTTTGCCCGGGTGCCCTATATCCAGCCCGGTAGCTGAACTTCAGGGCTGATTGTTGGGATAGCTGATGATCAGCGACAGCGGCTTGCGGCCCAGCTGCCGGATCCCGACGACCGCACCTTTGTAGAGATAGGCGGCCATGCCCGGCTTCAGGCGGCTGCGCTGGCCATCCGAGACAACTTCGCCTTCACCGCCGAGGACGTAGTAGACTTCGTCATGGTTGATCGGGTGTTCGCCGATCGCCGCCCCGCGGTGCAGGACCCGGCGGCGGAATTCCATCGCCCGCGGCTGGGGCACAGCATCGCTGATGCGATAGGCCGTGCTCATTCCGATTGCGCCGTGCGGCGGGGCTTCCTCGCGCCGGGTGCTACGCTCGTCCACCACCACCATCGGCGGTGCAGCGGCAAGCAGGAGCAGTGCGGACAGGCTCACTTCGTCGCCCGCATGGCCTTGTCGCGGTCGCTCAGCTTTTCCTGCGCGCCGCCCTTCTGGCCAGGATAGCGGCCGGACTTGGGTTGCATCGTCGTCAGGTCCCAGTCCGCCTCGACAAAGGCCGCGCGGGTTTCCGCTGGACGCGGATAGCCGGGGCCGACTTCCTTCTCGTCATCGATGATATCGCCGCGCCCTTCAGCCACGAAGAACAGCACGCGGATGTCATCTGGCGTGCGGTCCCACGGGCGCGCGCCGACAGTCTGGAGAACGCTGGTTTCGACTTCATTCGATGGTAGCAGGGGCAGGCCGGAAAGATCAGCCAGCGGCTTGGCCGACCGGATCAGCTTGGCCTTGGTTTCACCATAGCGGCCGAATTCGGGCAGCGGATTGCCATGGCGGTCAACCGCGCGGTTGTCGCGCCCGTGGAACTTCAAGTCACCATCGCCGCCCAGCATCAGGAAGGGTAGTCCCGGATCGGTATCGTTACCACCGCGCATGACATTGCCGACAGCTGTCAACTCACCAGTCACGTAATCATGGCCGGTCCATTCCAGGTTCATCAGATTATAGTGAACTGCCCGGTGCCCTGGATTGTAGATCAGGTTGTTGACCATCACCGCCTGGACCCCGCCTTTCAGCAATGGCGCGCGCTCGACATTGTGGGCCCAGACATTGCGATAGAAGACGATCCCGGTGGCATTGTCGTGCACCAGTGAGCCTTTGGAATGTTCGCCCTTGGGGTGGCTGGCATTGGCCAGGCCCTCGGCCGCCAGGTTATCGCGGAACAGGATGTTGTGACTGGTGCCCTTGCGCCATTCCTCCACCGTATTGCCGGTGAAGCGCGCGCCAGAGGCCGACATGTTCTCGTCGATCCCCCACAGGAAGCTGTTGTGTTCGATGATCACGTTATAGGCGCCGACGGCGGAGAAGGCGTCCGCCTCCCAGCCAGAGAGCAGCGCCTGTCCGTCGCGGCCGGTCATCACACGCAAATGGCTGATGATCACGTCATGCGCTTTCAGATCGATCCCGCCACGGATCAGCGTGATCCCAGGGGAAGGCGCCGTCTGGCCGGCGATGGTCAGATAGGGTTCGGCAATCAAAAGCGAATCCCGGCCCAGGTCAATCACGCCGCCGACTTCGAATACGACGATCCGGGGGCCCTTGCTTTCAACAGCTTCCTTGAAAGAGCCCGGTCCATCTTTAGCCAGCGTGGTGACGCGGATAATCCGACCGCCAGCTCCCCCACGGGTGGGCTCAACCTGGCCCGCCATGATCGCTGCGGGCAGGACAAGGGCTTGTATTGCAGCCAGGAATACCGCGAGCTTCAACCACCAGTAACGCATCATGCAAACTCCCTTGCGCGCCTTCTTGACAGAGGCTCGGAACGGGAGCAATACAAAATGACACCGGTTACCGTACCGGTTTTGAATGTAGCGGCCGTAAGACCGCATGGGAGCAGAGGTGCTGGAGGGGCTGTGCGACAAGGCGCATATCTACCTTTGACACCGGTATCATGAGGAAGCGCCCGAGCGGCGTCGAGGGAGTAGAAATGCGCAAGACCCATACCAGCAAAATGCTGTTCAAGCTTGCCCTGATTGCCGGTAGCGCCATCGTCGCGCCAGCCAGCGCCTGGGCCCAAGATGCAGTCGAGCCCGCAGCAGACGCCCCGGCCGATGAAATCATCGTCACCGGCTTCCGCCAGTCGTTGCAGGCCGCAATCAACCTCAAAAAGAACTCGGTTGCCGCGGTCGATGCGATCGTCGCTGAAGATATTGCCAAGTTCCCTGACCAGAACCTGGCGGAATCGCTGCAGCGTATCCCGGGCATCTCGATCTCGCGCGATGCCGGCGAAGGCCGTGCGATCACCGTGCGTGGTCTGTCGAGTCAGTTTACCCGCGTTCGCGTCAACGGCATGGAAACGATCGCGACCTCGGTCGACGGTGCCAGCGCCAACCGCGATCGTGCGTTTGACTTCAACGTCTTCGCTTCGGAACTGTTTTCCAGCCTGGTCGTGCATAAGACTGCCGAGGCTAGCCTTGATGAAGGTTCGCTGGGCGCCGTGGTTGATCTGAACACCGGCAACCCGCTGGCGGGCAAGGCCGGTCTGACCGCCGCGGCTTCGGTAGTGGCCTCGTACAACGACCTGTCGGACAATGTCGGCCCGCGCCTTGCTGGCCTGCTGTCCTGGCGCAACGATGCCGGTACTTTCGGCGCTTCGATTTCCGCAGCCTATTCGAAGACCAAGACACTTGAGCTTGGCAACAACAGCGTCCGTTGGGCCCAGGCCCGGTTTGATGGTGTTGGCACGACCAACTGCTACACCACCCCGAATTCAGGCGGCAGCTATGTTGCCAGTGCGGCCTGCGATCAGGCTGCCCTGGCCTTCCATCCGCGCATCCCGCGTTACGGTGAAGTTGCCCATGATCGTGAGCGCCTGGGCCTGACTGGCTCGGTGCAGTTCTCGCCGACCGAGGCGACCAAGCTGTCGATCGATGCGCTCTATTCGAAGTTCGACGCGACGCGCGAAGAGCAGTGGGGCGAAGTCCTGCTGCGTTCGAACGAGCGTTCGATCAACGTGCTGAACCCGGTCTACGACGCCAACAAGAACATGATCTCGGCGACGCTGAACGACGCCTGGGTTCGCACCGAGCACTATAAGCGCGACAGCAGCACCGAATTCTATCAGATCGGCGCGACGCTTGACCAGGACGTGACCGACAACCTGCGCTTTACCCTGCTGGGTGGCGTTTCGAAGTCGAACGCGGATATCCCGGTTGAAACGACGATCATCTTCGATGACCGCGACGCCCAGGGCTATTCGTTCGACTATTCGAACATGAAGACACCCAAGCTGACCTTCGGCACCAGCGTTACCGATCCGGCCAACTTCCAGCTCGCTGAAATCCGCGACCGTCCGTCGAACAACACCAACCGCTTCAAGACGGTGCAGCTGCGGACCGAATTTGATCTGACTGACAAGATCACTCTGAAGGCCGGTGCAGTGTGGCGGCGCTACAACTTCGATCTGGTCGCTTATACTCGTGATACCGCAGTTTGCGGCAACGGTGGCACCAGCCTGGTGACCGGCGCTTCGGGCACGATCGCCTGCTCACCCACCAGCCTGTTTGGCCCGACGGCGGTCTATGGCTTCCCGGTGACCGCAGCGCTGTCGCAGCTGTTCAACATGGGCAATGCAGGCCAGCCAGCCGGCAACACCAATGCCTGGCTGGTTCCGAATCTCGATGCGGCAGCTGCCTTCACGGGGCTCTATAACCGCACGGCCGCAAACGACGCGGGCAACATCCGGGGCGTGCAGGAAACCACCAAGGGGGCCTACTTCCAGGCAGACCTGAAGGGTGACCTTGGCGGGCTGGAATATGCGCTGAACGCCGGCGTACGTTATGTGAAGACCGATCAGAGCTCTTATGGCCTGGTCAGTGGCACGAATGCCACGGTAACTCGCGATTATGACGATTGGCTGCCTTCAGCCAACCTCGCGCTGTTCCCGGCCGAGAACGTCATCCTGCGTGCAGCAGCAGCTGAAGTGATGACCCGCCCGAGCCTTGGTTCGCTCACGCCGGGCGGCTCGGCTGACGGTTTCAACTATCGCGTTACCAGCGGAAACCCGTTCTTGGAGCCCTATCGCGCCACCAACTATGACCTTGCCGCAGAATGGTACTTTGCCCCGCAGGCAGTGCTCTCTGTCGCCTGGTTCAAGAAGGACGTAAGCAGCTTCACCCAGTCGGCCTCGATCACGGGCGCAACCTTTACCCAGACCGGCCTGCCGGCTTCGGTGCTGAGCCCCAGCTCGCCAGCTGCACTCAACCCCTCGCAGCTCTCGCAGCCGATCTGGACGCTGTCGACCACGGTCAATGGCTCCGGTGCGAAGCTCAACGGTTGGGAACTGGCTGCGCAAGTGCCGTTCAGCGCCTTCAGCGAAGGCTTCCTGAAGCACTTCGGGGTGATTGCAAACGCCACCTTCATCAGCTCGGACGCCACCTTCAACCTGCAAGGTCCGGCCATTGCTCCGGGCGGCGCGTTGCAGAACGTGACCGTGACCAACACGCTGTCGAACGTTTCGAAGCAGGCCTACAACGGCACGCTTTATTACGATGACGGCAAGTTCGCGGCCCGCGTGATGCTGTCCTATCGTGGGCGCTACCACGAAGGCTCGTCGGGCACCGGCAACCTGCTGGAAGGCTATGGCGCGACGACCAACCTTGACGCCTCGGTGCGTTACAAGGTTTCGGAGTGGTTGGAGCTGTCGGTTGAGGGCAACAACCTGCTCGACACCTATCGCTACCGCTTCACCGACTGGGATGCGGACCGCAATTACGAGAACAATCACTTCGGTCGCACGATCCTGATCGGCGCCCGCGTGAAGATGTAATCCTGCAAACCTCCCGGAGGCCGGTTCCGATGACGATTGACCGCAGGTCGCTGATTGTCGCGGGACTGGCCTCTACCCTAACCGCTCGGGCGGGGGCGCAAACGCCTCCGCCCGTTGCCGTTGGGGCACTTCCGCCTGGCCTGCCGCAGCCAAGCGAGACCATCGATCTTTGGCCAGGCACTGCGCCTGGCCTGCCAGCTGCGGCGTTGACCGAAACGGTCAATGAACGTTCCACCGATCCACTGGTTACCGACCGGGCTGTCTTTGGCATCAGCCGACCCCGGATGGCCGTATTCCGTCCTGACCGGCCGAATGGTGCGGCGGTCCTTCTGACGCCTGGCGGCGGCTATCGCTGGGTCGTGGTCGATAAGGAAGGCTATGAGATGGCGCGGTGGCTGGCGGCCCGCGGCTTCACTGCCTTTGTCCTGTTTTATCGTCTGCCCGGCGAAGGTTGGTCTGCCGGCCCCGACGTGCCGCTGGCCGATGCGCTGCGCGCCATGCGCCTGATTCGCCATCGTTCGCGCGATTTCGCCATCGACCCTGAGCGGGTTTCCGCCATGGGTTTTTCCGCGGGTGGCCACGTCTGCGCCAGTCTTTCCACCCGGTTCGCAGCCAGGGCCTATCAGCCGGTGGACGCGGCGGACCGGCTTTCGGCCAAGCCGCACAGCGCCGCGCCGATCTATCCCGTGATCAGCATGGACCCGGCGATTGCGCACTCTGGTTCGCGGCGGCTGCTGCTGGGCAAGGCCCCCACGGCCGAGGCCGAAGCACTCTATTCGCCCGACCGGCAAGTGCCGGCCGATGCCCCGCCGCATTTCCTGCTTCACGCCGAAGATGACGACGTCGTTCCGGTCGAAAATACCCTGCGCCTGCGCGCGGGGCTAAAGGCACGCGGCATCCCGCTTGAAATGCATCTCTTTGCCAATGGCGGGCACGGCTTTGGCCTGCGCAAGGCGGTGGGCAAGCCGGTGGAGGCCTGGCCCGAACTGTGGCGCGCCTGGGCCCGCACCGTCGGCCTGGGCTGATGGAGCGGCGCGACTTGCTCAAGGCCGGGGCATTTGCCCCGCTTGTTTCGGCCTTGTCCGTCGCGGCGGCAGCGAACCGGCGTCCGGGTATCGAAGGCCAGCGTCAGCCCGATCTGGGCAATGGGCGCTTCCTCAACCCGGTGCTGTCGGGCGATCACCCGGACCCTGCTGTGCTGAAGGACGGGGATGACTATTACCTGACCTTCTCCAGCTTCGATGCCTATCCAGGCCTCACGATCTGGCACAGTCGCGATCTGGTGAATTGGCAGCCGCGCAAGGCGGCGCTTCAACGGAACATCGGATCTGTCTGGGCGGTCAGCCTGGAAAAGCATCAGGGCCGCTATTTCCTCTACATTCCGGTCAAGGCCCAGCCGAAGAACGAGATCTATGTAATCTGGGCGGATCATATCGATGGCCCGTGGAGCGATCCAGTTCCGCTGGGTCTGCACAACCATATCGATCCCTGCCACGCCGTGGCCGAGGATGGTTCGCGCTGGCTGTTCCTATCCGGCGGCGACCGTGTGCGGTTGAGTGAAGACGGCCTCTCGGTCGCCGGGCCGGTCGAGCATGTTTACGATCCGTGGCGCTATCCCGACACCTGGGACGTCGAGGGATTTTCACCCGAAGGCCCCAAGATCCACCGTCACGGCGGATGGTTTTACATGATCACCGCAGTAGGCGGCACGGCGGGGCCGCCCACCGGGCACATGGTGATCGCTGCCCGTTCGCGCTCGCTCCACGGACCGTGGGAGCAGCATCCCGGCAACCCGCTGGTCCGAACGCAGTCGGCGGGTGAGGCCTGGTGGTCGCGCGGGCATGCCAGCCTGGTCGAGGCACCGGATGGATCGTGGTGGTCGTTATATCATGGCTATGAGGCAGGCTTCTGGACGCTGGGTCGGCAGTGCCTGCTCGATCCGATCGAATGGACCGCTGATGGCTGGTTCCGGATGGCCGGTGGCGACCTTTCGCGCCCGATCCGAAAGCCGCGGGGCGGGCAGGCACTGCCACACGGTATGGCCTTGTCCGATGATTTCAGCGCGCCGCTGGCGCTCGGCTCGAAATGGACCTTCTTCCGCCCCGCTGCTGACGAGGCAGGCCGCATCCGCCTGGCCGATGGTGCCCTGCACCTCGCGGGCAAGGGGTTGGCACCATCGAGCGGATCGCCTTTGCTGCTGACTGCGGGCGACCGCTCATACCAGTTTGAATGCGATATCGAACTGGCACCGGGTGCAACGGCCGGCCTGGTGCTGTTCTATGACGACAAGCTCTATTGCGGGCTGGGCTTTGATGCGCAGCGCTTTGTTACCCATCAGTACGGGATTGAGCGCGCCCGTCCGGTCAATCCGCATGGGCGGCGGATGAAGCTGCGCGTGACCAGCCGCGAGCACATCGTTGCTTTCCACACCAGCGGCGATGGCGGCCAGACCTGGCGGCGCTTTGACCGCGGGATGGAAGTATCCGGCTATCACCACAATGTCCGCGGCGGCTTTCTTGCGCTGCGACCCGGGCTTTACGCCGCCGGACCGGGCGAGTGCCGGTTCCGGGATTTTCGTTACCGTGCGCTCGGCGCCTGAATATCAACAAGCCCCTCTCCGACAATGCTGGATCTGCTGAATGAACCGAATGCTTGAACTCCACCCAGACCGCCTGTTGCCGGTTGATCCGGCGACGCGGGATTTGGCGCGCGTGCTTTATGCGCAGGTGAAGGACCTGCCGATCATCAGCCCGCACGGCCACACCGATCCCGAGTGGTTTGCGACCGATGCCAACTTCGGCAATGCGGCGGAGTTGTTGCTGCATCCGGATCACTACGTGTTCCGCATGCTTTATTCGCAGGGCGTGCCGCTGGCCGATCTGGGTATCGGCAACCCGGCGGCCGATCCGCGGGAGAGCTGGCGTTTGTTTGCGCAGCGCTATTACCTGTTCCGCGGTACGCCTTCGCGGATGTGGCTCGACTGGGTCTTTGCCGAAGTCTTCGGCATGGGCGTGCAGCTTTCCGCGCAAACCGCCGACCTCTATTTCGACACGATCACCGAAATGCTGGCAAGCAACGCCTTCCGCCCGCGGGCGCTGTTCGAACGCTACAACATCGAGGTGATCGCCACGACCGAAAGCCCGATCGACAGCCTGGAGCACCACGCCGCGATCCGGGCCTCTGGCTGGCAGGGCCGGGTGATCACCGCCTACCGCCCAGATCCGGTGGTCGATCCGGAATTCGAAGGCTTCCGCGCTAACCTGAAGACCCTGGCCGACCTGACGGGCGAGGATTGCTTCAGTTGGCCCGGTTACCTTGCCGCGCACCGCCAGCGCCGCGCCTTCTTTGCGTCGATGGGGGCGACCAGCACCGATCACGGTCACCCGACCGCGCAGACTGCCAACCTTTCCTCCGCAGAAGCCGAAGCCCTGTTTGCCAAGGTAACCTCTGGCGGCTGCACGTCTGCCGAGGCAGAGCTGTTCCGCGCCCAGATGCTGACCGAAATGGCGGCGATGAGCCTGGATGATGGCCTGGTGATGCAATTGCACCCCGGCGCTTTCCGCAACCACAACGCGCAGGTCTTTGCAGCATTGGGCCGCGACAAGGGCGCCGATATCCCGACGCGCACGGATTACGTCCATGCGCTCAAGCCATTGCTGGACCGTTTCGGCAATGACGCCGGCCTGTCACTGATCCTCTTCACGCTGGATGAAACCGCCTATGCCCGCGAACTGGCCCCGCTGGCCGGGCATTATCCCTGCTTGAAGCTGGGGCCGGCCTGGTGGTTCCATGACAGCCCCGAAGGCATGCGCCGTTTCCGCCGGATGTGCACGGAAACGGCCGGCTTCTACAACACGGTCGGGTTCAACGACGATACCCGCGCCTTCCTTTCGATCCCGGCGCGGCACGATGTGGCGCGGCGGATCGACTGCGGGTTCCTTGCCGATCTGGTGATGGAGCACCGGCTGGAAGACTGGGAGGCCGCCGAACTGGCCCAGGATCTGAGCTACAACCTTGCCAAGGCGGCCTACAAGCTGTGAGGCTGTCGCCTGCCAGCCTCGGCGCGTTGGACGGCGCGGTCACCCGTTGCGGCTATGACCGCGCTGCGCAAGGCGCGGGCATTGTCCACCTCGGGATTGGTGCTTTTCACCGCGCCCATCAGGCCTGGTACACCGACCTGGCGATGGCGGCGGGCGATCGCGACTGGGCGATAACCGGCGTCTCGCTTCGCTCGCCCGGGGTGGCCGAGCAGATGAACCCGCAGGACGGGCTCTATACTGTGACCGAACGGTCCGAGGCGGGCTGGCATACCCGCCTGGTCGGAGCGGTGCGAGGCGTGCTGGTGGCGCGGGGGCAACGCGCCGCCGTGATCGAGCGGATCGCCGATCCGGCCTGCCACGTGGTCAGCCTGACGGTCACCGAAAAGGGCTATTGCCGCGCGGCGGACGGCAATCTTGACCTTGCGCTTGCCGATGATGGATCGCTTTACGCGCTGATTTCTGCCGGCTTGCGCCGCCGCCACGATGCCGGACTGGCAGGCCTGACGCTGCTGTCGTGCGACAACCTGGCTGACAATGGGCAGCAGTTGGCCCGGCTGATGGCGCAATACCTTGACCGCCACGATCCTGCGCTGCTGCCGTGGTTTGAGCGGGCCTGCGCCTGTCCCTCAACCATGATTGACCGGATTGTCCCGGCCACGACCGATGCCGATCGGGCCGAGCTTGCCGCGCAGATCGGGCTAGAAGACCGGGCCGCCGTCTTGACCGAGCCGTTCAGCCAGTGGGTGATCGAAGACCGCTTCGCCGGTCCACGCCCGTGCTGGGAGAGGGTGGGGGCAGAGTTGGTCAACGATGTTCGCAGCTATGAGACAGCCAAGCTGCGCATGCTCAACGGCGCGCACTCGTTCCTGGCCTATGCCGGGCTGGCCCATGGGCATAGCTATGTCCACCAGGCCATGGCTGATCCGGTGCTGCGCCCGCTGGTTGAAGCACTGCTGCGCGATGAAGCCGCGCCGACGATTGCTGCCGGGCTTGGGCAGGATCTGTCCACCTATGGCGCGGCGCTGATCGAACGCTTTGCCAATCCGGCGCTCAACCACCGCTTGATCCAGATCGCGATGGACGGCAGCCAGAAACTGCCCCAGCGCTGGCTTGATACCTTGGCCGCCAATCAGGCGGTGGCCCGTGAATGTCCGGCCATTCAGCAGGGCATCGCCGCCTGGATCCGCCACCTGCGCGGCGCGAATGGCCCGGTGGACGATCCCCGCGCGGCAGAGCTTGGCATTGCGGCGGGCGCGGCAGACCCGCTTGCGGCCCTATTCGGACCCGGTGGGCTGATGGGCGAGGTCTGGCACCCAACGGCTGCCGATTGCAAAGCGATTGCGGCGCACTTGCGTTAGGACAAGTCCTGCCCTGTGGCTTGACCACGACAGACGGCAAGGTCCGTCAGGTAGCTGCGCCGCATGACCGCATAGGTCAGCCCGGCCAGCAGGCACGGTACTGGCAGCAACCGGGAAGCGTCAGCCAGGCCGATCGCATCGGCGATCCGCCCGGTGAGGATCGGTCCCGGCGCCAGGCCAATCAGGTTGTTGGCAAACGTCAAAGTGGCAAAGGCAGAGCCATGGATGGCGAGCGGCGTCAGATTGGCAACCATCGCTCCTACCGGGCCGACTGTCCCGGCCACCAGGAACATTGCGGCGCCCAGCAGGATGAGCTGGGGCAGGCCAGGGGGCAGCAGCAGGGCCAGTGTCAGGCATAGCGCGGTGCCAAGCGAATAGCCGATGGCCAGGGCAATCTTGAGCTCCGCCCGCTCGCGTGCGATGCGGTCACTCAGCATCCCGCACAGGATCATGCCCGCAGCGCATACCAGCAGCAACACGGCCGCAAGCGATCCCGCCTTGTCGACCGGCAAGTGGTAATAGCGGTTGAAATAGCTGGGCAGCCAGGCGGGAAGCGCACCTGCCGCGAACAGCTGCAGCCCGCTGGCCAGATAGGCCAGCCGTATGGAGCGGTTGCCGGCCAGCGCCCGCAGCGGAATGCGCTCCGCCACCCGGCTTGCGAGTGCCGGTCCGCCGGCGAGCGCGCGGATCCGGCGTTCGCGGACAATGATCGGGTATAGCACGCCCAGGACCAGGCCGGCGATCCCGATTGCGGCAAAGGCGGTCCGCCAGCCGTGGCTGGCGGCGATAGCGCCACCAATCGCGACGCCAAGGATCTGGCCGAACGATCCACCAGCCATGAACGCGGCGGACAGCGTTGCCCGCAGCCGTGCGGGGAAGACCGAGATCACCACGGCGATCCCGACGCTGCCGTAAGCTGCCTCGCCAATCCCGACCAGCGAGCGGCCGATTAGCATTGTCCCGAAATCCTTGGCCACAGCGCAAAGCAGCGTTGCGAGGCTCCACAGGATCGCCATCAGCGTCAGGCTGCGCACGCGTCCCCAGCGATCTGCCGCAAGCGAGAGGGGCACGGTCAGCACGCCGACCATGATCGCGACAATGCCCGACAGCAGGCCAAGCTGGGCGTCGCTCAGGCTCCATTCGGCCTTCAGCAGCGGGAAGACCGCATTCAGCACCTGCCGCGCCATGTAATCGGAGATCAGCAGGCCAAAGCTGAGCGCGAAGACCAGCCAGGCATAGACGGTCACCCGGTCCGGTCCGCCGGCTGGGGTGCTGCTTTGCGGGATATGTCCGGCCATGGCCTGTTTTCCTCTCCCCGGGGTCAGCTATTGCCGGAGCTGTTCAATCAGACGCTGGCTATCGGCCCAAGGTCCATAGCCCGCGGGCGGGTTAAGGTGCCCCACTTCGCCGGCGTCGAGCAGTTCTGCACCCCAGTCGCTGGCCAGGCCTTTTATCCGGTCGAAGCCGGCCAACGGATCGTTGCGGCTGGCCATCACCAGTGCCGGAAACGGCAACCTCGCCCGTGGGATCGGCAGCCAGCCATTGGCGGAGAGGTCCTCGAACGATGGATAGCCCGGCGGCAACGGTTGCTCGACATCGGCGGGCGTGGCGAGCAGCGCGGCTTTGATCGGGCGTGTCGGGGCCAAGGCCCAGTGCGCAACCATCAGGCAGCCAGCGCTGTGTGCGGCCAGCACGACCTCGCCATCAATGGCGTGGAGCGCAGCATTAAGCGCGGCAACCCGCGCTGATCGCGACAACCGGTCCTGAGTGAGCGGTGCAACGGTCACTGACCCCGGAAAGGCACGGGCAGCATGGGTCTGCCAGTGGTCCTCGACATGGTCCCGCAAGCCCGGAACGAAGAGGACCGTCGCGGTCATGCGGCGGCGCGAACCGGGGCGGGGCGTGCCTTGGGCTGCGGGTTGGGCAGCCAGCCGTTCTTCTCCAGCGTTTCCTCGACGCTCGCGTAGAATGTGCCGATCTGGTAGATCGCCTTGGCTTCCTTGCCGCTCGCGATTGGGCGGTAGAGCTCTTCCGAAATCCGCACCATCTTCTCGATCTGCTGGACCGAGGTCGCGCGCTCGCCGCGGCGGCCCCACAGGTTGTCTTCCTGCCCAACCCGGACATGCAGGCCCATGGCAATGCCCATCACGGTCAACGGATACATCGAACGCATCAGCCCTTCGACGGTGCAAACGGCGTTTTGCGGCAGGCGGTTGACGAATTCCATCAGGTTGCGCGGGTTCGGGCCATCGTGCCCGCCGCCGATCGCTACCCAGTTGCAGACCATCGGCCCCATGTAATGGCCGCTCCGCACCAGCCGCTCGACCGTTTCAAGGTCGCGGGCACAGCCGACCTGGAAGTGGGTCTGGATACCCGAGGCCGTCAACCGCTTCATGTGTTCCTTCATGAACTTCGGCCCGGCATCGTAGTACATCTCGGTATAGGCTTCGCGGTAGACGTCCCACATGGTGGTGCCGCCAACGTCTTCCTCAGTGATGAGCTCCATCACGTTCATCTGGTTGGTGTTGACCGCCAAGGTCACCTGATCGGGCGCCGGGGTCAGATCGGCAAGCATGTGCCGGGTGTCGTCATCCAGCCATTCGGCCGCCGCGCTCTCGGTCTTGGGTGCAAAGCTGATCGAGCCGCCGACCTGCAGCACCATGTCGGGGACCGCGGTGCGCAGCCGGTCGAGCATTTCGTTGAACCGGTCGAGGTCCTTTGAACCCGTGCCATCAGGTTCGCGCACGTGGAGGTGCAGCACGGTTGCTCCGGCATTGTAGCAATCGACCGCCTTCTGGACCTGCTCGGCGAAGCTCACCGGAATATCGTCGCTGTCCTGTGGCATGAAGCTGGGGGCATAGGGTGCGACCTGGATGACCAGCGGATCCTGGTATTCGGGCAGCAGGCTTTCATCGAAGAACTGCATGGTCTCTCTCCTGTCCTAAAAGGGCTTGTCGCCAATGATCCCGGCGCGCTCCATCCGGCGGACGCAGGGCGGATAATCCATCACGGCGTAGTGCTGGGTGCAGCGGTTGTCCCAGATCGCCATCGAGCCGGGCTGCCAGCGCCAGCGCACCTGATATTCGGGGATCTGCGCACGGGCGATCAGATAGTGCAGCAGCTGCGCCCCGCCCGGCGCATAATCCTGGCCATAGCGGACGTTGGCTGCGGTGTGGAAATTGGTGAAATGGGTGGTGAACCCGCAGACGTAGAGGCTCTTCGCGCCGGTTTCCGGGTGGGTGCGAACCACTGGGTGCTCGGCATCGGGGAACTGGGCTTTCAGCGCCAGCCGCTTGTCCTCTGGCATCCGTGCGCCAAAGCTGGCTTCGATCGAATGGCGCGCCTTCAGTGGCGCGATGGTCTCCTTGATGTGGTCCGCCAGGTCTTCATAGGCGCACTCCATGTTGGCCCACATGGTGTCGCCGCCAACCGGCGGGCAAGCGACGCAGCGCAGCACTGCGCCCATCTGCGGGGCTTCGCGCCAGGTCGTGTCGGCATGCCAAGAGTTTTCATAGAAATCAGGCGGTGAATTCTCATCCTTGTAGATCCGGACCAGTCCGGGGTGGTCCGGATCGCTACCCGCCACGGGATGATCTTCCAACTGCCCAAAACGCTGGGCGAAGGCCACATGGTCAGCGCGGCTGATGTCCTGATCGCGCAGGAACAACACCTTGTGATCCAGCAGCGCGGCCTTGATCTCACCAAACAGGTCGTCGTTGCGCACCGCTTCGGCCAGGTTCACCCCAACCAGCTCGGCGCCGATGTGCTGGGTGAGCCGTTCAATCTTCACAGCACGAACACCGATGAACCGATGGTCTTGCCAGCTTCGAGATCGCGGTGCGCCTCGGCGCACTGGTCCAGGCTATAGCGCTGGCCGATCTCGACCTTGATCCGTCCCGCTGACAAGTGATCGAACCAGAATTTGGCCATCTCGGCGCGCTCGGCCGGATCGGCGAAGAAGTCGGCAAAGGCCGGGCGGATGAAATAGACCGAGCCCTGGAGCATGGTCTGGAAGGCGTCGATCGGCGGGAACGGTCCCGAGGCCGTGCCGCAGCCCACCAGCACGCCGCGCCGCCGCAGCGATTTCAGCGAGCCCTCGAACGTGTCCTTGCCCACGGAATCGAACACCGTCTGCACGCCTTCGCCGCCGGTCAGTTCCTTGACCCGGGCGGCAACATCTTCGCGCCGGTAGAAGATGATCTCGTCGCAGCCGAGCTCTCTGGCCTTCGCCGCCTTTTCCTCGCTCGAAACCGTACCGATGACACGCAGGTCGAGCAGCTTGGCCACCTGCACCGCCAGCAGGCCAACCCCGCCCGCCGCCGCATGGAGCAGGATCGTATCGCCCGCCTTCAGCCGGGGGTCGGTCTTCATCAGCCAGTAGGTTGCCGAAAGCCCGCGCATGGTTGATGCCGCGGCCACTTCGAAGGAAACATTGTCCGGCAGCTTGAACAGCGGCGCGGCTGGCATGACTCGCTCGGTCGCATAGGCGCCCAGCGGCCCA
>JACCDX011831059.1_pt1 | contig 44192 bp, 26 predicted proteins | sample 7449681 | NCBI WGS metagenome assembly JACCDX01 (sample SAMN15323450, study PRJNA562643) | freshwater metagenome | isolation source: river surface water | place: USA:Blue River Watershed | collected 2017-08-18
CACCAACAGTTGTTAGAAGAAACGTTGGTAGAATTGATTATGAAAGAGGAGAAATTTTATTAAATCCAGTGAATATAACTTCAACTTTAAAGAATGTTGGAGGAGAACCAATTATTGAAATTTCAGCCTCACCACAATCAAATGATGTGATTGGTCTTCAAGATTTATATCTTCAATTAGACCCATCTTCTAGTGTGTTAAATATGGTATCAGATGAAATATCTTCAGGTTCTGATATCTCTGGATCAACATATACGGTAACTTCAAGTTATTCCAACGGAGACCTCGTAAGAATATAACAAAATGGCAGAAACAAGAATCAAAATCAGTTCGGTTGTAGAAAATCAACTTCCAGAGTTTGTAAAGGATGAATTTCCTTTAGTTTCTGAGTTTTTAAAGCAGTATTATCTTTCTCTTGAAAGTCAAGGATCTACATATGATCTCGCTACTAACTTAGATCAATATGTAAAAGTAGATACTTTATCAAATCTAATTGATTCTACTACTCTCACATCAAATGTTTCATTTTTTGATACAACAATTAATGTAGAGTCTACTGCCGGATTTCCAGATTCTTACGGTCTTGTCTCGATTGATTCTGAGATCATATCGTATACAGGAAAAACTGCAACATCCTTTACTGGATGTATTAGAGGTTTTAGTGGAGTAACATCTTTAGATAATCCATCAAATCCTGACGAATTAGTATTTTCAGATTCTGCTGTAGAGGAACACACAATTAGTTCCGTAGTTAAGAATCTTAGTGTTCTTTTTCTGCAAAAGTTCTTTGTAAAATTAAAAACACAAGTAACTCCTGGATTTGAAGATAGAACTCTTTATAGTGGATTGAATGATGGACTTTTCGTTAAACAAGCAGTTGACTTTTATTCTTCAAAAGGCACAGAGAGTTCATTTGAAATTTTATTCAGAGCTTTATACGGTCAAGACGTTACCGTTATCCGACCTCAAGATTATTTAATACAACCATCAGATGCTCAATATAGAATAACCAAAGACTTGGTTGTTGAAACTATTGATGGAGATATTAATCAATTAGTAAATAGAACCGTTTATCAAGACGAAAATTCTTTTATACCAAAAGCACGAGGAACTGTAACTCAGGTAGAAAGAATTCAAAGGGCAGAAAAAGATTACTATGTCCTCAGTTTAGATATTGGGTATGATAGAGATATTGATGTTGAGGGAACTATATTTGGGGAATTTACAATTCATCCCAAAACTTTATTAATTACAGACATTAGAGATACTGATTCTAGTGTTGGTGGATTTACTCCCAATTTTACTTCACTTGATGTTGATTCTACAGTTGGATTTCCGCAATCAGGAGAACTTCTTGTCGATCTCCAAAATGGATCTAAACTTATTATAACATATACAGATAAAACTCTTACCCAATTTTTAAATTGCTCAGGGATTACTCAAGAAATTCCAAGTGGGACTGAGATTAAATCAAATGTTTATGCATATGGATATGATAATGATCAGGGAGTTGTAAAGTTTAGAATAACTGGTGTATTATCTGATATTCAACTAAAAGATCAAAACTCTTTATTTTCTGTTGGAGATCCGATAAAAATAAAGACACTTGGTGATAATATAAGTGAATATAAGTTTAATAATTGGTTTTTCAATATTGCAACTTCGTACACCACGGAATCTATTGAATTACTTGATTCTTCGAATAATTCGTATGCTATAAACTTCTACGATAACCACTCTTTTGTAATTGGAGATAGAGTTTCTATTCTTCCATCATATGGTCGTCCTGGAACTGAAGTATTTGGTACTGTAATTTCATACAGAAACCAAAAATCAATTACAGTTTCTGGTCAAGGTGTATTAAATGTAAATCAAATATTTGATGTAAGAAAGGTATTATCTAGATTTGATTCTAGTAACTACTCATCTCTTAATAAGTATACCACAAATGTTCAAAATGTTTATATTGATGATCAAAGATCCTTATATGTTTCTGCGCCGTCTTTACCGACATACTTAAATCAAAAAATAAATGTTAATGATAGATCGGTAACTTTTTCGGGAACTTTTAGTGGTGAAAATTTAAATATTGGAAATCATCCTTTTTATACAGGAGATTCTGTTTACTATAGATCTGGTGGGGAACAAAATAATTTAGGAATAGATGATGGATATTACTTTGTAAGAAAAATCAACGGAACTACAGTTCAACTTGCAAAAAGTAGGGCAAATCTTTTTGCAAATAAGATTGTTTCAGTATCCGGAACAATAACAAATAATAAATTAGAGTTTTCTTCTTTTGTTTCGGAGAGTTCACAGGAAACTAAAGAACTTGAACCGCAAAAACTGATTAGAAAAATATCAACTCCTATTAATGACGAGAATGTACTCGAAACATTACCTGGATCAACTGGTATTTTAGTTAATGGTGTTGAAGTTCTAAATTATAAATCTAACAATAATATTTTTTATGGTCCTATTGAAAATATTTCAGTAACTTCTTCTGGATCTGGATACGATGTAATTAATCCACCTGTTCTTCAAATTTCAGATTCTGTAGGGTCTGGTGCTACTGCTTATTGTAATGTAAAAGGTGCGTTAGAAAGAATAGAAGTTATTGATGGTGGATTTGATTATCTGGAAGAACCTAAGATTAAAATTTTAGGAGGAAATGGTTCTTTAGCATCAGCAAAAGCAAACTTAATATCTTTTGATCATTTAGTCGAATTTAATGCAAGTCCAACGTCAGGTGGAGTTAATGGTACAACGTATGAAATTTCATTTATTGATGATCATAAATTTAGAGACTACGAACAAGTAGTATATGATCCACAAGGTCAAACAGTAGTTGGTGGATTATCTACTAATTCTTCGTATTTCGTGTCTGTAATCAATTCCAAGAACGTTAAATTACATTATACCTATTCTGATAGTATTTTAGGAGTAAACACAGTTTCACTTACAAATACCGGTAACGGTGTTCAAAGATTTAAATCTATCAATAAGAAAAGAAGAATAGGATCTGTAACAGTAATTAATTCTGGAACTAACTACGAAAATAAAAAGAGAACTTCTAATGTATCTGGAATTAATACTGCGTTAAACATAATTCATATTGAAAATCATGGATATGAAAGTGGAGAAATTGTAACGTATGATTATACAGAGAACTCAATTGTAGGATTAGCATCTACATCAACTTATTATGTCACAAAAGTAGATGAAAACAATTTCAAACTTTCTTTAGTTGGAACATCTACTACTCAACCAAAAAATATTAATTACATTACTGAAGAGTATGTGAATCTTACCAGTTCTGGTAGTGGTATTCATATTTTTAATTATGAACCAATAACAGTTACAGTAACTGGTACTATTGGAGTTTCTACTTTAACTGGTCAAGATTTTAATGCAGTTCTTCAACCAATTTTTAGAGGAAGTATAGAGTCTGTTCATATTCAAGATGGTGGAAATTCTTTTGGATCAGATGAGATTTTAAATTACAATAGACAACCAGAGTTTTTATTGTTAAATGGTAGTGGTGCTCAGTTAACCCCAATTGTCAATAATGGATCTATTGTAGACGTTATTATTAATGATCCAGGAAGTAATTACAATTCACCTCCAAATATAACCATTAATGGTAGTGGATCTGGAGCACTATTAACTCCAGTAATTTCTAATGGTTCCATAACCTCTATAAAAGTTATTTTTGGTGGAACTGGGTATTTAACGTCAAATACTTCTCTTGATGTAACTGCTGCTGGTTTATTGGCTAAATTTGAGTGTGATATTAAATCCTGGAATATTAATTTATTTGAAAGATTTGTTCAAACAAATCAAATTACCGATGATGATGGTGTATTGGGAGATAGTTTCTCTGGATTTGGATTGGAGTATTTCCATCTATATTCTCCAAGAAAATTAAGATCTTCAGTTCTTGGTACAAGATTTAGAAACGGTATCACCTTCTATCAAACAGATTTACAGTTTGTTGATGGTAGAGAAGTAAACTCAAATGCCCACTCGCCAATTATTGGTTGGGCTTATGATGGAAATCCAATTTATGGACCTTATGGTTATTCATCAATTACTGGTGGATCTATTAGATCTATGGTTTCTGGTTATCAGTTAAATCTTCAACCAAATAGACCAAGCATCACATTATATCCTGCAGGATTTTTTGTTGAAGACTTTGAGTTTATTGGTAATGGAGACCTGGATGAACATAATGGAAGATTCTGCGTTACTCCAGAATATCCTAACGGTGTTTATGCATACTTTACAACAATTACTGATGGTCAGGTAGACTCTGTTGGTCCTTTTAGAAATTATAAGTCTCCAGTATTTCCATACTTTGTCGGAAACACTTATAAATCAAAACCCGAAGGATTTAATTTCCTCAAGTCTTCAAACCAAGTTGAAATTGATATTAATGATACTAATTGGGTTAGAAATACTACACCATACAATATAACAAATTCTAATAGTGGTTATAATTTCTTATATAATCCAAATAACATTAGAGAACAAGTTTCTGAAGTAAAATCTGTTTCGACGGGAACCATAAGTTCTGTTGGGATATTGACAGGTGGAGAAAATTATCAAGTAAATGATAAAATTATATTTAAAGCAGTCGATGCTTCATCTAAAAAACCAACAGCTAGTGTTTCTTTCATTAAAGGAAAAACAGTAAGTTTGGTTAGTGTAGCAACTTCGGAGTTATTAAATCTGGAATTTTATCCAGTTTCAAATGAGTATGTTGCATTTTCTACATCTCCTCATTATTTTAGTAACAGAGACACTGTAACCTTTACTTCAGAATTTGAAGATCCCCAGACTTCTAATATATCGAATCGCATCAATAGTTTAATTGTATCTACTGGAATTGGATCTACTGCTTACACTGGTCTCGTAACTTACTTTAATGTAATTGGAAATCTCTCAAATTCTTTCATTAGAGAAAATGACATATATCAAGTATTAAATGAAAGAGTAAAGATTTTAAATGTGGATGAAGAATCATCTCGTGTAAGAGTTCTTAGAAATGTTGGAGAAATATCTGGAATTACTACTTATTCGGTTGGAATTGCAATTACTGAAGTTACTAGAAAGATGTATGTAAATTTAAATGTAGAAAATGAATATGATTACAAGTTAAATAAAGAATTTTATTACAATCCATCAGAATCTTTAGGTATAGGAACAACGTCAGGTCCTGGAGTTGCAACTACATTAACCTTCTCAAATCCTGGAGTTGGTGCAACACAAATTTCAATTCCAACAAGATCAATCTATTTACCAAATCATCAGTTAACGTCTGGTGATGAATTAATTTATTCTTCAAATGGTGGAACCCAAATATCAATTTCCACTGATGGAGTTTCTTCATATCAACTTTCCGAGAATTCTGTTGTTTATGCAACTAGATTGACCTCAGACCTTATTGGTATTAGTTCTTATCGTGTTGGATTAGGAACTACTGGTTATTATGCAGGAATATCGACTGCAGCAAATCTTTTATATCTAACTGGTATTGGATCTGGGCAAATTCATAGTTTCACTACGAATTATGAAAACATTCTCATAGGGAACATTTCCAAGAATAATGTTACTGTTTCAACTGCTTCCACTCATGGATTGCAGTTAGGTGATTCTGTTATTGTAAATGTTACTGCAGGAATTTCTACTCAGATTTCAATTTCTTACGATGATTATAATAGAAGAATTGTTGTCAATAGATTAAGTTTTTCTACTTCTGCAGTTGATACTTCTAAAAATACAATAACATTACCAAATCATGGTTTATATACGAGTCAGAAGGTAATTCATACATCATCCTCCCCATCAGGAGGACTTTTGAATGAGGGTATTTACTATATTATTGTAGTGGATGAAAATACCATTAAGTTATCAAATAGTTACTACTATTCTTCTAGAATAGAAAGAAATGTAGTAAATATTACTTCATCATCTTCTGGTTTTATTTGCCCAATAAATCCTGCGATAGAACTTAACAATAAAAATACATTAGTGTTTGATGTATCAAGTTCTTCACTTTCATTTACTGATAGTGGGATCTTGTATTCAGCATATGATCTTGATTTTTATACAGATTCTACCTTCAAATACCCATTCGACTTTACAAATACAAATAATGTTGAAATTGTAAGAACCGGAAGAGTTGGTATCGACACCACAGCAACAGTTGCTTTAAGAGTAAATGATTCTACTCCAAGAAAACTATATTATAAACTTACTCCAATAAATTTAGGTATAATTCCCTCAGTAAAAGAGGAAGTTGTCGTAGATACTGATATAATTGACGCAAACTCAATTAATATTGTTCCAAGCATTTATAGTGGAACTCAATCAATTTCAGGAATCACTTCAAATACATTCTCTTACATATTATCAAAAACACCAGAAAAATCAAATTATAACACAACAAATTCTGAGTTGTCATATGTAACAAATTCTACAAGTGCTTATGGTGAGATTGAAACTATCCAGACAAATTATAGTGGTCTCAATTTATCAGTAATACCAGAAATTGAAAGTGTATCTTCAGATCTTGGTTCTGGAGAAATTCTAGAAGTATCTACAAACACTATAGGCAAAGTTCTAAAGACAAATATAAGTGATATTGGATTTGGATATTCTAATGACTATTCGGTTAGACCTACCGCAAAACTTCCTGATGTTATTAAAGTCATTCCACAATCATCATTTAAGTCTATTGGAGTATCTTCTGTAGGAAGAGGTTATTCAATTGCCCCCAATTTGGTTGTTCTTGATGGATTGACTAATCAAATTGTATCGGATGTAGATTTAAGATATAATTTAAATTCCAAAACTGTAACGATCTTAAAAAATACTAAGTCAATTAATAATACAACTCCATCTATTATTCCAGTTAATAATACAAATGGAGTTGGAATTAGTTCGATTCGTTATATTTTATCATCGAATGATGTAATTGTAACTTTAGGATCTAGTTTTAGTAATGCCTCCGATTTCCCATTTAATATTGGTGATAAGGTTCTTATCGAAAATACTAGTGTTGGAGTAGGATCTACCGGAAAAGGTTATAACTCTTCGAATTATAATTACACTTTATTCACAATTGTAAACACTGATCCAAATATTGGAGGTATTGGAGCTACTGTATCTTATAACTTAACAAATTATCTTTCAAACGGTGAAGTACCCGGATCCTTCGATCCAGTAAACTCTGCAGGAAGAATAATCCCTCAAAAATATTTTCCAATATTTGATATTGTTCTTCAAAAGAATACCTTTAATGTCGGAGAAACTGTATTCTCAGGAGAATATTCTGGAATTGTTGTTGATTGGAATGAGACTAATGAAACTTTAAAAGTCTCTACTAATGATACTTTTACGGTTGGTAATGTTGTAACTGGTAGAACTTCAACTTCTAATGGGATAATTGAAAGTATAACCACATCTACCGCAAATTACGTTGTTGGAGCAGCATCAACTGTAGTAAAAGGGTGGCAAAAAGAAACTGGTTTCTTAGATAATCAGTTCCAGAGAGTTCATGATAATGATTACTATCAGTATTTCTCATATGCTCTTAGGTCTCAAATTCCATATGATACTTGGGAAAATCCTGTAAGTAATTTAAATCATACCGCAGGATTTAAGAAGTTTAGTGATTTGGTTATTGAATCCAATCCATCTATATCAGGAATTAGTACAGAACAAGACTTGGGTGATGTTTCTGGTATTGCAGATCTTTCGAGATCTATTAATTTAAATTGTGTTTACGATTTCGATTTAGTTTCCGAAAATAACTTTATTATTGATGGAAATGTTAGATCTGACGAAATAATTTTTGGTTCTCGTGTTCTTCAAGATTATATCGAATCTGTAGGAAATAGAGTTTTAATAATTGATGATTTTAGTGACGATTTTAATAGCAATCCAAGGACAACCCAATTCAGTATAGTTGATACTTTTGATTTAAATTCTAGATCAGTTAAATTTTTAGTTTTTGTAAAAGATAGAAGATTTACTTCACAGAAACAAGTTTCCTTAGTTTCTCTTGTTCATGATGGATCTACTGCTTATATTAATCAATATGGTACAGTTGACACTTATTATGATATGGGTTCTTTCGATTTTAATATTAGTGGTGCAGAAGGTAATCTTCTTTTCTATCCAACAAGATCGACCATAAATGATTACGATATCAGCACTGTTTCTTTTGATATTAGAGATACTATTGTTTCGGTGGGATCAACAAATCTTGGAGATACAGTTTTTGTAGGATCTGCAACAACTATCGTTCCTTCAGGAACTTCTTCAGCAGTTACTGTTGTTGGAATTGCATCAACATATAGAGCATCTAAAGTTCTGGTTCAAATTGGAGCTACTGACTCTTCTTATCATGAATTTGAAGAACTGACAATTTTACATGATGGAACTAATATTATATTGCAAGATTATGGTCAACTAAACACTGTTAATCTTCAGTCCTATTCCACCTTAGGAATAGGAACATATTATGCATATTACTCAGGTTCTAATATTAATATTGATTTAATTCCATATTCTACAACTCCAGTACAATTTAATGTAAATTCTGCAAGAATTTCTATATCAAATACTGCTTCCACTGGAATTGGAACTGAAATATTTAATGACTCAAGAATTGAATCGAGTTATGTTGCCATTTCATCTACAGCAAGTCCAGGAATTACAACAATTGCTTCTTATAGTTCAACTTATGAGGGTTCTTACTACATCGTCAGTGTTGAAGACCTTACAAATAATCAATATCAAGTTTCTGAAGTAATTGTTTCTAATGATACAACTGAAGCATATATTGCTGAATTTGGAGTTATTCAAACTAACTCATCTATTGGGTTGATTGGTGCAACTGTAAGTCCATCTGGAAATGTTGATTTAACATTTACACCTAATGCAAACACTGATGTCCAGGTAAGAGTATATAAAAATTCAATAGGACTTGTTGATCTGGGTATTGCGTATAAAACTATAGATTTTACAAATGCGTTTATAAGAACTGGTTATGGTTTCTATACAGGTTCTGAAACGGATGTTAAGAGACAATTTAACTTAACTCATAAACAAAGATCAATATTTGAAAGATATTTTGATGGTAGTAATTCCAGTATCGTAAATGTATCTAATAATACTATTACGATACCAGAGCACTTCTTTGTAACTGGTGAAAAAGTTACATACTCCTATGCTGGTGCAGGAACGACTCAGGCAATTGGTATTGCAACGACTTCTATAGCAGGAATTGGGTCTACCGACAAACTTCCTTCGACACTCTATATTGTTAAGAATAGTGAATTGGATGTTAAAGTTGCAGCTTCGGCATCAGATGCTCTTCGCACTCCACCAAATGTTTTGGATATCAATAGTGTTGGTATTGGCACTTCTCATAGATTTGTCTCAACTAATCAAAATGCGAGAGTTTTAATTAGTATTGATAATCTTATTCAATCACCATTAGTAGCAACTTCAGTTACAACCACTGCGGCAGTAAGTGTTGGAATTGTTGATGATAGAATTACTTTCTCTGGAATTACATCGTTCTTTGGTGGTGATTTGATTAAGATTGACGATGAGATTATGAGAATCAACTCCGTAGGGTTTGGATCTACAAATGTAGTTCTTGTTCAAAGACCTTGGATGGGAACTGGTGTGGCAACTCATGCTATTAACTCCGTTATTACAAAAGTTAATGGAGAGTTCAATATTGTTGATAACGTAATTAATTTTGTAACTGCTCCTTATGGACCAACTCCTATTGGATCTACAACCAATCCACCAGACAGTAGAGATTTTGTTGGAATAGAAACTCATTCAACATTCAGTGGTAGATCATTCATAAGATCTGGATTGGTTAATGGAGACTCTGAACCATATTCACGTAATTATATTTTTGATGATATTTCCTCAGGTTTTAATGGAACAAACAAAGTCTTTACATTAAAATCAGAAGGATCTAATGTCGCAGGATTCTCCACTAGTAATGCAATCATTCTCATTAATGATATTTTCCAAGTACCAGCAAGAGTTGGTTCTATAGAAATAGTAGGTGACTATGATTTATCAGAAACATCTGGTATTACTTCAATAACATTTACCGGAACTGCAACATCGACTTCTTATGATATCAATTCAAGTAATGTTCCTGTTGGTGGTGTTATAGTTTCTGTAGGGTCCAGATCAGGTCTTGGTTATCAACCACTAGTATCAGCTGGAGGAACGGCAACGGTTTCTGTTGCAGGAACAATCTCTGCAATTAGTATTGGAAACAGTGGATCTGGATATAGATCAGGAATCCAAACAGTTAATGTTGGAGTTGCAACTTCCAGCACTGGTAATTATGATATTACATATATTGGTATTGCAACTGTTGTAAATGGACATGTAACTGGTGTTGCAATTACAAATCCAGGAACTGGATATACTTCAACAAATCCACCATTTGTGGTATTTGATTCTCCATTATCTTATTCAAATATTCCATTAGTTTATAGTTCTTCTTCCAGTGGTCTCGGAACATCTGCATATGCCGACATCGTTGTTGGTCAGGGTTCAAGTGTAATTTCTTTTGAAATTAAAAATTCTGGGTATGGATATGGTCAAGGTGAAATCCTCACCGTTTCTATTGGAGGCACAGTTGGAATTCCTACAGACACATCAATTTCATTTGAGGAATTCCAAATTACAATTGACAAAACATTCACCGATGAATTTACTGGATGGTCTATTGGAGATCTCCAAGTTATAGATCCTATAGATTCTTTATTTGATGGTGAGAAAAATACATTCCCAATCAAGATTAATGGTGAGCAAACTACAATCAGATCCAAAAAAGGATCTAATATTGAAGTAAAAGCAAATCTTTTAATATTCATTAATGATGTTCTTCAAGTTCCTGATGTTTCATATATCTTTAATGGTGGAAGTATCATAACATTTAAAGAAGCACCAAAGGTTGGAGATACCTCTAAGATTCTTTTCTATAGAGGAACTGGTGATGTAGATACTTTGAGTGTTGATGTATTGGAAACTGTCAAAGAAGGTGATAATTTAAGAATTGATAGTGATATTGAAAGATTAAAAGAGGATTCTAGATTAGTTACTGATGTTGTTTCTACAGATATTGTAGAAACAAATGCATACGCTGGTCCAGGATTAACTCAAGATGAGACTCTTTTAAGACCAGTCGTATGGTGCAGACAAACTGAGGATAAAATCATTAATGGTCAAGAAGTTGCAAAAGACAGAATTCTTTATGAACCAATCATTAATCCAACAACACATTTAATTCAAAGTGTTAGTATTGGAACAACTCAGATCTTTGTTGAAAGTGTAAAAACTTTCTTTGATAGTGCAGATGAGTATTTACAAGATGGAGTAAGTGAAGAACCACAAAGAAAAGTGATTATAGTTTCTCAAGACCAACTGGTCGCTGCAGCAGCAACATCTGTTGTTTCTGTTGCTGGAACGATTTCATCAATTGTAATTTCTGATGGTGGAGTTGGTTATTCTACTAATCCTGTTGTAATTATTGAAAATCCTGTCGGACTTGGAACAACTCAAAGAGCAACAGCAATATCTTCAATATCTGTTGGAGGAACAGTTTCTTCAATAACTGTTTCTAATCCAGGAACTGGATATACATCAACTACACCACCAGTTGTTCTCATATCTTCACCAGATATTTCAAGAGAAATTATTGAAAATGTTAATTATGATGGTGACTTTGGTATCATTACTGGAATTAGTACTGTTTCTGTTGGAGTTGCATCCACAGGAATTGTCTTTGATCTCTTTATTCCTAAGAATTCATTCTTGAGAGATACAACTATCAATAAAGTAGGTATTGCAACAACTGGAGTAAGTGGGATACAGACAGGTTACTACTTTGTAGTATACAATTCTAATGTTGGTAAAGGTTTGACATCAATTTATCAAGATGGATCAACTTTAGGAATCGGATCAACCTTCATAGATAATGTCTATCAAGTTGCTTCTGTATCTATTGGGCAAACTGATGCTCTTGGTATTGGACTAACTTATGTTGCTAAGGTAACCGTTAGTGTTTCAAACTATAATGGATTAACTGGATTAGGTTATAGTTCATTCTTTGGTGAATATAGTTGGGGAAGAATACATAATCTGACTAGAAATAATCCTAATCAGTTTATGTCTTATAATAATGGTTTAGTTGGAGTTTCCACTTCACCATTAGTTCAAAGGTACAATCCATTAAAATACCGCAACTACGTTTCATAAATAGATAAAAAACTCATAAAATGTCTGCAATTATAACTGATCAATTAAGAATACTGAATGCCAAGAGTTTTGTTTCTGTAGCAACCTCTTCTTCTAATTCTTATTATGCTTTTGTAGGTCTTCCTAATGCGACAGATTATTCATCTACTTGGGACGTAACTCCTCCTGCACCAAAGGATAATTTTGATCAAGAGAACGATTATTGGGACACGATGATTGCTCTCAAAAAAATTGGAGAGGATGATGTAAAACAGGTTGTTCGTAAGGTTACTTGGCAATCAGGAACAACCTATGACATGTATCGTCATGACATTAGTAGAACTAATACATCTAAACCATCTGGTGCCACAAGTCTATACTCTGCAAACTATTATGTCGTAAACAGTGATTATAGAGTTTATATTTGCCTTCAAAATGGAACATCACCAGAAAATCCAGAAGGAAGACCATCACTTGATGAACCAACTTTTGTTGACTTAGAACCAAGATCTGCTGGAACTAGTGGAGATGGATATCTCTGGAAATACCTCTATACTATTAAACCAAGTGACATTATTAAGTTTGACTCTATTAACTTTATTCCAGTTCCCAAGAATTGGGAAACGAGCACTGAGAATGCATCCGTTAGAAATAATGCGGCAACTAGTGGTCAGTTAAAGATCGTAACAATCACGAATCGTGGTGTTGGTCTCGGAACTGCAAATAGAACATACACTAGAGTTCCCATTAAAGGAAATGGTAGTGGTGCGGAATGTACTATTACCATTAATAGTGATTCTAAGGTCGAATCTGTCGTTGTTTCGAAAGGAGGATCTGGATATACTTATGGAACTGTAGATCTTGCTGCAGGTAATGTTCCTACTGGAAGCACATCTCCCGTATTTAATGTGATTATTCCACCTCAGGGAGGTCATGGAGCAGATATTTATAGAGAACTGGGAGCTTATAATGTAATTGTTTATTCTAGAATTGAAAATGACTTAGAGAATCCAGATTTTATTACAGGAAATCAAATTGCTAGAGTTGGTCTTGTAGAAAATCCAGAAGCATATGATTCGACTTCAACTTTAACCTTATCTAAGGCAAGTGCTGTAGGAGCATTAAAGTTAACTGGAGTTGGATACAGTAGTGCATCCTTCCCAGCAGACAGCAGAATTACTCAAACAGTTGGAGTTGGATCTACTGCTGTAGGTAGAGTTATTTCTTATGATCAGAATACTGGAGTTTTGAAATATTGGCAAGACAGATCACTTGTTGGGTTTAATACTGATGGAACTGCCAATACAAATCCAACTTATGGATTTAATTTAAATAGATTTACTTCTACAGTCAGCACTGGTGGGACTACAACAATTGTAGGAACTGTAAATTCACTAAGTATCGACACAACCTTTACAGGTATATCTACTGTAATAAATAGTAGAACATACTACTTAGGTCAGTCATTTACATCAGGTGTATCAAATCCAGAAGTTAAAAAATATTCTGGAAACATCATTTATGTAGATAACAGACCTTCGATTACTAGATCATCAAATCAAAAAGAAGATATCAAAGTCATTTTGCAATTCTAAAGAATTATGCCACAGGAAACTAACCTCAACGTCTCTCCATACTTTGACGATTTTGATCCAGCAAAAAATTATTATAAGGTTTTATTTAAACCTGGGTATCCTGTTCAGGCTCGTGAATTAACAGGATTACAATCTATTCTGCAGAATCAAATTGAACAGTTTGGTAATCATGTTTTCAAAGAAGGTTCGGTTGTAATTCCTGGCAACATCAATTACAACACAATAGATGGTGTTGTAATTGAAAATACTTTTAATGGTGTTGATGTTGATTCTTATATTGATAATTTATTGAATCAAATTATTGTAGGGCAAGATTCTGGAATAAGAGCAAAAGTAGTTTATATTTTAAAGAAAAACGAATCGGAAAATCCAAATACCGTTTTATATTTAAATTATTTAAATACGGGTAACGGTGGTAGTACAACATTTACTATTGGGGAAAATATTGTATCTGAGAAATCGGTTTCTCCTGGTTTTACTGAAATCACATCTATACAAGCAAATCAAGCATTTGCGACTTGCTTAAGCACCTCAGACTTTTTAGTTAAAGGTTCTATTGTAACTCTTTCTGAAGGTATTTTCTTCTTAAGAGGATATTTTGTAAATGTTCCATCTCAAAAAATAATACTCAAATACAATACTACTACACCAACTTTTAAAGTTGGATTGGAAATATATGAGAACATTATCAATTCGGATATAGATCCATCATTAAATGATAATGCTAAAGGATTTTCTAACTATGCTGCACCAGGTGCAGATAGGATGAAAATTGATGCTGTATTATCTAAAGTTCCTTTATTAGTTCCAGACGAACCTAATCCTAGCAACTTTATTGAGTTACTGAGAATAGATCGTGGAGTTTTAGCAAAGGCACAAACTAATCCACAATATAATGAGATTGCAAAAGAACTTGCAAGAAGAACTTATGATGAATCCGGAGATTATTATGTAAAACCATTTAGTATTGAGGCAAAAAATTCACTAAATGATGGAAAAGGAAATGAAGGAGTTTTTTCATCGAGTCAATTAACATATCAAGGTCAAGTTCCATCAGATGATCTGGGAGTTTATAAAATTTCTCCAGGAAAAGCATATGTGAGAGGGTATGAACTTCAATTATTAAATACCTCTTTGGTAGATTTTAATAAACCAAGAACTACAAAAACACTCAATAATCAAAGTATCATTTATTCCACTGGAGCAACCTATTCATTAAACAGAGTTTATGGTTCCCCCTCTGTTGGTATTTCAACTTATACTGTAAGTTTGAGAGATAGTAGAGTTGGATCCAACCAATATTCGGCTGCAGGAAAGGAAATTGGTGTTGCTAGAGTTTATGATTTTGCCTTAGAATCTGGTTTTTACGAATCAGTTCTCCCAAATACAAATCAGTGGGAAATTTCTTTATATGATATTCAAACATTTACAGAAATTTCTTTAAATGAACCAATTACACTTACAACTCCAACTTTTATTAAGGGTAAAGCAACTGGAGCAACAGCATTTTTAAGATTTGATGCAAATAATTCTGGTATTATTACAGCATATAATGTAAATGGAACATTTGCTAAGGGTGAGAAATTTATTTTTGACGGTATCGACAACAATAGAGTTGCTACTGCAATTACTTCATATGGCACTGGGGATGTAAAATCTTTATATGGACTTGTAGGAACTGCATCAACATTTACAGCAGATACCAGACAATACACATCATCAGAAGTTGGTTTTGTAAACATTTCAAAATCCAGTGGTGGAATTTCGACTGTAACTTCTTCCGATTTCAATTTTGTTGGATTTGCAACTGTCGGAAATCTAGTTGCTTTTTCTCAGGCAGGCATTACAACTACAAACTTTGCAAAAATTGAAACTGTATCAGAAAAACAATTAACAATTTCTAGTGTTGTTGATGTTCCAGGAATTTGTCAGGGTACTTTACCTTCTACAGATTTAACTCCATCAGATTTTAGGATTTTAAAATCCAGTTTCTTAAATTCTAGTAGCAATAAACTGTATACCCCATTAGGAAAAAAATATGTTTCTTCCGTCGATCTGTTAGATTCTCAGATTTCGATCAGAAAACAGTTTAACGTCACAATATCATCAAACTCTCTCACAGTTTCCCCAACTGATATTGCATCAAATGAAGTTTTCTTGCCTTTTGATGAGGAAAGATACGTTTTAATTAGAAATGATGGTTCCACAGAGTCTTTAAGCGCAGATAAATTTGTATTTACATCTGGTGGAAGAGAACTGACTATTAATGGTTTATCTACAAATGGAAGCGCCAGATTAATTGCAACTCTGCAAAAAACAAATGTTAAGGCACGAGTAAAGAACAAAAAATTAAACTCACTTGTAGTAAACAAGTCAAAATATGATTATTCTGGAACAAATACTGGAGTTGGAAATACAACTAATAATGATGGATTAGTTTTTGGAAATTATCCGTATGGAACTAGAGTTCAAGACGAAGATATTTGTCTTAATATTCCCGAGGTTACAAAAATTTATGCAATATTTGAATCATCTAGTATTGCAGATCCAATTGCACCATCATTAACCCTTCAAAATATTTCATCCACATCAGCAACAACGACTGAAGTTATCTTAGGTGAAGAAATTATAGGACAAACTAGTGGAGCAATAGCAATTTGTTTAGAAAAACCAAATTCTTCAATAGTATCTTATGCCTCAATAAATGGTAATTCATTCTCTGAGGGTGAGAATATTTTATTCAAAGATTCTGGAGTAACTGCAGTAGTTAATACATTAAACGCAGGATCTAATGATATTAAAACAAAGTTTGTTTTACAATCAGGACAGAGAGAGACAATTTTAGATTATTCTAAAATCGTAAGAAAACCCAACTTTACAGAACCACAAAGAAAGTTAAAAATTTACTACGAATCTCTCTATATCCCAACATCAGATACTGGTGACATTACTGTCGTAGATTCTTATAATCAAATTGATTATTGCGATTTGTCTTCAGTAAATGATAATAGAGTGTCTGATATTATCGACATCAGACCAATTGTAGATCAATATGATCCAGAGTCTGCATCTCGTTCTCCATTTGAATTCTATGGAAGATCTTTTGATGCGGATCAAAATTCTTCCTCGAATATTTTGGCCTCTGATGAGGCTATCGTCTGCAATTATTCATTCTATCTTGGTAGAATAGATCGCATCTACTTATCAGCATCTACTAATAATTTTACTATCTCAGACACAACTACTAAAAGACCTACAATTATTGTTCAAGAAGGAACTCCAGATGAAAATCCACAAGTTCCTGATGAAGTTAGTGATGCTTTAGAAATAGCAAGAGTTTCTTTACCTCCATATCTCTGCAATTTGAAAGACGTTGGAGTTAATTTACTTGAGCATAAGAGATATAGAATGACTGATATTTCTAGATTGGAAACTAGAATTAAAAATCTAGAAACCTATACAACATTATCTTTATTGGAGAATAATGCAAAGAATCTTCAAATTAGAGATGCTAATGGTTTAGATAGATTTAAATCTGGAATATTTGTCGACAATTTTACGGATGCAAAATATCAAAGAAAATTATCACCAAGTAAAAATAGTATTGATATATTAAATGGTGAATTAAGACCCTCTCCATTTACAACAGAGGTTGATCTTTTACTAGGTTCAAGATCTTTTGTTGGAATTGGAACTGATTTAAATGCAAATCCAGACATAAAATATGCTACAGATCTTATTGGAAGTGGAATTAGAAGAAGTGGAATAAATCCATTTTCTACAGGAAAAGGTGTTATAACTCTTGATTATGAATTAACTAGAGAGATTAGTCAACCATTTGCTACAAGAATTGAAAATGTTACACCATACTTAGTTACTTCTTATTATGGAATACTTGAATTAAATCCATCTTCTGACATATGGGTCGATCAGGTTAGATTAGAACCTCTTACTGTAGAAGGTTTGGAAGGAAGAACAATCACTACAGAATTTGAATTTGAAGAAGATGAGTTTGACCCACAAGGTGGATGGAGTAATATTCGTTGGAATGCTTGGCAGGATAACTGGACAGGAAGCACAACCACTACTACAACTAGTGGATGGATTACTACTATTACTACAACTGAAACTGGAATTGCAAATAGAACCGGAAATGCAACAAGAACTCTAAATCCAACTAGAAACATTTCTTTAGGAAGTCGTGTTGTAAATGTTGATGTTGCTCCATTTATGAGATCTCGCAACATCGAATTTAATGCGAAAAAATTAAGACCATTTTCTAGAGTATATGCATTTTTTGATGGAGAAAATGTAAATCAATTTATTACTCCAAAACTTATTGAAATTCAAATGTTGGAAGGAACATTTGTTGTTGGGGAAACTGTTACGGGAACGAGTGTAAGTGACGTTGTTGTTCCTACTGTCGTTACAACTCCTTCAACAGGATCCAACAGAACGACAATTTCGATTCCTCAATCAATATTAACTTCCAAAGTACTGAAAGCAAGAGTTGCTTCCGCAAGTCATAGATATGGACCTTATAATAATCCAACTGATAACTTTATAAAAAATCCATATAATCAAAATCAAGACTTGCCATCGACATATACATCAAATTCCACTATTTTAAATATTGATACAACAAGTTTATCAGATTTCTGTAGTTTTGATTTCTATGGATGCATTACTAGTGATATGATCCTAGTAGGTCAAACTAGTGGAGCAAGAGCTAGAGTAACTGAAGTAAGATTAGTTACAGATAGATCTGGTGTTGTTATTGGTTCTTTCTTTGTTCCCAATCCGAACGTACCAGTAAACCCAAGTTTTAGAACAGGTACAAAAGTTTTAAGACTGTCTAGTGATCCTAATAATAATCCTCTCCCCGGGGCTTTAGAAGCATCAGCACAATCCAATTTCTATGCCGATGGTATAGTTGCAGAAAATCAAACCACTAATATTGCAGTAAGAGATACTGAAATTCAAAATGCTACGGTTTCGGCAACTCAACCAATAACAAGAACTAGCACGACAATTATTGACAATACTCCACCACCACCTCCTCCACCGCCATGGTTCCCACCACCACCTCCTCCACCAGGACCTCCAAGTAGTCCAGGGTGGCCACCACCACAACCTGCAAATCCACCACCATATGGATCTGCCGCTTGGTATCAATTGTATGATCCACTTGCTCAATCATTCTTTATTGGTTCCGAGTTAGATTCTACAGGTAGATACGTTACAAGTATTGAGTTATTCTTCCAATCGAAGGATGAAACTGAACCTGTCATGATTCAACTTCGTCCGATGTCACTCGGAACTCCAACAACTGAAGTTTATCCATTCAGTACAGTTATTTTAGAACCTGATCAAATTAATGTATCTGATGATGCATCTGTGCCAACCTATATCGAGTTCCAAGCTCCTGTTTATCTTGAAGGTAATACAGAACACTGTTTGGTGGTAATTTCTCACTCAACTGAATATAATGTTTGGATTTCTAGACTGGGTGAAGTTGATATCACAACAGCACAAGGACCAGAATCTGCTCAAGTTTTTGTTACATCTCAAACTTTCTTAGGATCTCTGTTTAAATCACAGAATGCATCTACCTGGACAGCAAGCCAGTATGAAGATATTAAGTTTAATCTTTATACAGCTAGATTTACCGATGAAGGTTCTATATCATTCTTTAGTCCAGAATTGACTGAAAATAACAATCAAATTGCAACCTTAAGAAAGGACTCTCTACAACTAACATCAAGAAAAGTTCGAGTTGGACTTGGAACTACTGTAACAGATTCAAATCTTCGTATTGGCAATCAAATTTCCCAATTTGGTTCAAATGCAACTGGAACTTATGTTGGTGCTGCAGGATCTGCTGTAGGAACACTGCAAATCATTAATGCAGGAATAGGTTACACTCCATCTAGTGGTGGTTTAACTTATAGTAACGTTTCTCTTACTGCTGTTACTGGTAATGGTAGAGATGCTAAGGCAAATATTACTATTCAAAATGGTGTTGCTATTGCAGCAACTGTCTCTGTGGGTGGAACTGGTTATTCTATCGGTGATGTCCTTACAGTTTCTTCTATTGGTATAAATTCTCTTGGAAGAAACTTGAGACTTTCATTAGTCGGAATAGCAGGAACAAATGAATTAATATTGGATAATGTTCAGGGTGACTTTGTTGTTGGAACAGGAAATACTTTGAGATACTCCAGCTTTACTGGAGCAGGAGTAACAGATATTAATGGTGGAGGAGTATTCATAAATTCAACTCCAATAGTTGAATCTGATGGTTTACATATTAAGGTAAATCATAGAAATCATGGAATGCATTCTTTGACCAATACAGTGAAAATTTATGATGCAGTATCTGATATACAACCTGCACAACTTATAACACAATATTCATCAACATCAACTGCAGATATTACAATTTCTGCTGGATTTAGTACAGAGTTCTCGGTATTTGAAAATGTCGGTGTTGGAACCACAAACCCAGGATATGTTCTTATTGAAAATGAAATCATTTCATATGAAGGAGTCGTTGGAAATACTCTAACCGGAATTACTCGTGGGGTTGATTCGACTCAGCAAGTTACTCATCCAGAAAAATCATTAGTGTACAAATATGAACTTGGTGGAGTTTCTCTGAGAAGAATTAACACTACTCATCAACTACAGGATGCTACTGTTACAGATCCAATTGGTCTCGATTATTATAATATTAGAGTTGGAATGAGCACTAATGGTGTTGATAGAACCACTGGATCTTTACCAAAACTGTATTTGAATTCTAGCAAATCTGCTGGTGGTATTAAAACAAAAGCAACTCAAAACATTCCATTTGAAGTTGCACAACCAATCACTAAGATTGTAAATCACCCAACTACAGCAGTATCCGCAGAACTGAGAACTGTAAGTGGAACTAGTATATCTGGATCCGAATTATCTTTCGAAGATCAAGGATTTAGATCAATTTCAATTGACGAGAATAACTATTTCTCAACACCTAGACTAATTGCATCTAAAGTGAATGAAGATTCTAAGTTAAATGGAATTCCTGGTAATAAGTCTATGGAACTTAGATTTAATCTAAGAACATCTGATTCCAGATTAAGTCCAGTTATTGACTTGGATAGAGTTGGTATGATCCTCGTATCCAATAGAGTAAATAATGTTATTGATGATTATGCTACAGACTCAAGAATTTCTACTCTGAGTGATGATCCATCAGCATTTACTTATGCCACTAAACCCATCGAACTTGAAATTGCAGCAACTTCATTAAAGGTCATAGTGTCTGCATACATAAATCCATATTCTGATCTTAGAGCTCTTTATGCAATAATGAAGGATTCTACCGAAGAACCAATTTATTATCCATTCCCTGGTTACTCGAATAGAATAGAATCTGGTCAAGTGATTGATCCAGCAAATAATGATGGAACATCAGATAATTTTGTTCCTAAGAATGATACTCTTGGATTTGAAAGTAATGAATTAACATTTAAAGATTATGAGTTTACTATCGATAATTTGGAATCCTTCAGATACTTTAGTATTAAATTGATTGGAACATCTACCAATCAGGCATATCCTCCAAGATTAAGAGATTTCAGAGTTATTGCAGTTGCTTGATATGAAAAAAATAAAAGTTCAGGATGAAAAAAATCTATTTCGTGATATTCGAACAAATGCTGTAGTAAATACAGATAGACAATCATATAATAACTATATTAATATTAAAAGAACAAAAGAAACTGAGTCTAAAAAAATCAAAAATCTTGAAAATGAACTTGCTGATGTAAAAAGTGATTTGAATGAAATTAAAAACTTATTGAGGAGTTTTATAAATGAACCCAAATGATATTCAACTAGATGATATGAATAAAATGTTTGAATATGAGAAATTGTCTAGGGATATAGATAGTGTAGATGATATTGAAGTGATTAAAAATTATGCCAAATCATACATTAAGTTATATTTAAAACAGCAAGAAGTTGTATCTAAATTCTAATGGCAACTCATACAATCACTTTTGATCCTACCTCCGGTGTTCCATATGGAGCAAATCTCACTATTAACACCGGAGCAACTTTTAAAGATAGTTTTACCGTAAAAACTACATCAGGATCTGCTTTTAATTTTCAGGGATGGACTGGTTCATCTCAAATGGCAAAGAGTGTTTCTATTGGATCAACTTCTTATGCTGCAGCAACTTTTAACGTTGGATTTACAAGTGCTGCTGGTGGAAAGTTTGATATTTCTCTCGGATCCACATCTACTAGATCTTTAACTGAAGGAAGGTATATTTATGATATTCTTGTAAGTTCGGGAACTACTGTTTACAGAATTGCAAGTGGTAATGTTTTAGTAATACCTGGAATATCATCAGCACCATAAATACCTTATAAGGGGTAATTGGATAAATGGCACAACCATCATCTAGGCAAGAACTAATCGACTATTGCAAAAGAAAACTGGGTGCTCCAGTTTTAGAAATTAATGTTGCCGATGAACAAATAGAAGATTTAGTAGATGATGCTATTCAATTTTTCCAAGAAAGACACTTTGATGGTGTTGCTCAGACATACTTAAAATATAAAATCACTCAAGATGATATTGACAGAGGAATAGCATCTGGATCGGGTGGTGTAGGAATTAGTACGATTACAGTCAATCAAAATGTTGGAGTAAGCACTCAGTTTAATTTTTATGAAACTGGCAACTATTTGCCAATACCACCATCAGTAATTGGTGTAAACAAAATATTCCATTTTGATGGAACTAACACTATTACTAACAATATGTTTAGTGTTAAATATCAGTTGTTCTTGAATGATGTTTATTATTGGGGTTCAACAGAGATATTAACATATGCTATGGTAAAAACTTACCTTGAAGATATTGAGTTTTTACTTACCACACAAAAGCAAATAAGATTTAACAAGAGACAGGATAGATTATATCTTGATATCGATTGGCGAGCTATGAGCACTGACACTTATCTTGTCATAGATTGTTATAGAACTTTAGATCCTAATGATTATTCTAGAGTTTGGAATGATTCGTTCTTAAAACCATACTTGACTGCATTAATTAAAAAGCAGTGGGGGCAAAATTTAATCAAGTTCCAAGGAGTAAAACTACCAGGTGGAGTAGAACTTAATGGTAGACAAATTTATGATGATGCTCAGAGAGAAATTGATTTGATAATGGAAAGAATGTCCAATACTTATGAACTTCCACCTTTAGACATGATTGGATAATATGTTAAATCCATTTTTCCTTCAAGGATCTAATTCAGAACAATCCTTAATTCAAGGTCTAATTAACGAACAACTCCGCATGTACGGAGTCGAAATTTATTACATTCCGAGAAGATATATTACAGAAAACACTGTAATCAAGGAAGTAATCGAATCCAAGTTCGATAATGCATATCCTTTAGAAGCATATGTAAACACATATGATGGATATGAAGGGCAAGGAACCATTCTTTCAAAGTTCGGTGTTCAACCATTAATCGATTTATCATTAATAATTTCTAAGGAGAGATTTGAAACTTATATTTCTCCTCTAATGAAAAATATTCCTGATGTCAAATTATCAACAAGACCAAAGGAAGGAGATTTAATTTATTTTCCTTTGGGTGATAGGTTATTCGAGATTAAATTTGTCGAACATGAAAAACCATTTTACCAACTCCAAAAAACCTATGTTTATGAATTGAGATGTGAACTCTTTAGATATGAGGATGAAGTTATTGATACTGGAGTTGAGCAGATTGATGATAATATTAAGGAAGAGGGATATATTCAATCCCTAACTATGGTTGGTTCTGGTGTAACTGCTACCGCAATTACAGGAATTGTAAATGGTGGAGTAAGATTTATAACGGTAACTAACAGAGGAAATGGATATACGTCAATACCAAGAGTTGCAATTTCTTCAGCACCCTCTGGGGGTTTAACTGCTGTTGGAATCGCAACTCTTATTGGTGGATTGGTAGACTGTAATGGAAATACAGAAAACTATAAAGTTCAAGGAGTTGAAGTTATAAATCCAGGATATGGTTATACTGTTGCACCATCTGTTGCCATTATTGGAGGTGGAGGAGCAGGAGCTGCTGCTACAGCAACCATCGGAGATGGTGTCGTGGGGATTGTTACAATTACATCAGGTGGTTCTGGATATGAAACAGCACCTACAGTCACCTTTACTGGTGCTCCTGGTGCTGGAGTAACTGCATCTGCAAGAGCGTATATCAACACTGCAGGTGTAGTAACTGCAATTTATATTAGAAATGCTGGACTTGGTTATACACAAACACCAACAATAACAATTTCTTCACCATATTCTTCAGGAACAGGTGAATATATTTACAACGAAACAGTGGTTGGAAGCATCAGTTCAACAACTGCTTTGGTAAGAAATTGGGACTCTGTTAATAATATACTACAAGTTTCTAACGTTTCTGGAACTTTTGTAAACGGTGATGTTCTGACAGGATCGGAGTCTGGAGCAACTTATAAAGTTAGAATAATAACCACATACAATACAGTCGATAGGTATGCGGAAAATGAGGTCATAGAATCTGAGGCAGATGGAATAATCGACTTCAGCGAGACCAATCCTTTTGGAAATCCATAAATAATATATCACAATCTCCTGACAAATGTTTGAATATTTTTACCACGAAATACTAAGAAGAACTATTGTTTCGTTTGGTTCTTTGTTCAATAATATTTCAATTAAGCATACTAATAATTCCAATTCAACTGTAAGCAATATGAAGGTCCCTCTTGCTTATGGACCTATTCAAAAGTTTTTGGCAAGATTAGAACAAGCACCTAATTTAAACCAACCAGTTCAAATGTCACTCCCAAGGATGTCATTTGAATTTACTGGTTTAACATACGATACTTCCAGAAAGGTAACTACTACTCAAACATTTTTATCAGCAGTAACAACGAATAAGACTCAACCAAGAAAGTCTTACATGCCTGTTCCTTATAATATGTCATTTGAACTTAGTATTATGACTAAGTTGAACGATGATATGCTCCAAATTATCGAGCAAATTATTCCATATTTTCAACCAGCATATACGATGAGTGTTGATTTAATTGAAACAATTGGAGAAAAGAGAGATATACCTGTAGTTTTGGAAGGTATTTCTATGCAAGATGATTATGAAGGTGATTATTCCACAAGAAGAGCACTAATTTATACTCTAAGATTTACTGTCAAAACATACCTCTTTGGTCCTATTGCGGATGTTTCCAAGGATATTATCGAGAAAGTATCTATTGGATATATTGCTGGAGATCGCACAAGCACTCCAACAAGAGAAGTTACATATTCTGTCGAACCTGTAGCAACTAAGAGTTATACCAATAACGTTATCACAAGTCTTTCCAAGGACTTAACAAATATTGAAACAATAATTGAAGTTGGTGATGCTTCTTCAATTATTGTTGGGGGAGTTCTTGTTATCGATAATGAAAACTTTAGAGTTGCATCTAAGTCGGGAAATAAAGTAACTGTTGAAAGAGGTTATGATAGCACTTCAGCAACCTCTCACGTATCTGGTGCTGAGGTTAAGTTGATTACAGAAGCAGATGCAAATCTCATCCAATTTGGTGATGACTTTGGATTTAATGGTTCACTCTAATGAATAATTATGAAAATGACAAAAAAATTCGATGATTTAAACGATGCTTTTAATGTTGCGGGAGATATAGTATCTCGTGAGGTTGAAACTATCGAAGAAAAAGTAGAAGCAATTGCATCTTCAGTTTCTAATGATCTTAAAAAAGATTATGAGTATACGAGAGGAAATCTTTATTCTATTATTGAAAAGGGACAAGAAGCACTTAATGGTATTTTAGAACTTGCTCAGGAAAGTGAAATGCCAAGAGCCTATGAGGTTGCTGGACAGTTAATTAAAAACGTTGCGGATGCTACAGATAAACTTATAGACCTTCAAAAGAAATTGAAAGATATTGATGAACAGAAAGTCAAAGGGCCCACAAATGTTACTAATGCTTTGTTTGTCGGATCTACAGCAGAATTATCAAAGTTATTAAAGAACGGACTTACTGAAGATAATAAATAATGTGAAGGGAGAGAAATCCCGAAGTACACACGTTACTAATAAGATGTCTAAGGAATTGCCTTCCGTTGAAGATTTTACTAACAACGAAAATCTCCCATCAATTAATGATTTTTTAGTAGAAGAGGTTGTAGAACAACTTCCTTCGGTAGAAGATTATATTGAAAAAGAGGAAGAAATTGTAGAAGAACCAGTCGCAGAGGAAACTGAATCATCTACAGATCTTACAGAAATTATTCGTCTAATTAACGATGTCAGAAAAGACATTCCAGAGATTCCCGAAATAAAATATTATGACACAGAACTTGAAAAACTGTGTGAAATTGTTGATCAGGTAAGATCTGAAATTCCCGAAATTCCTGAGATAAGATATTATGAAGAAGAAATTGAAAGATTAGAGCAAAATATTCAACAAGTTAGATCAGAAATACCTAAGTTTCCCAAATGGGTAAATGAGGTAAATGAGGTTCCCGATTTTTCTTGGATTGGAAAAACATTTAGTGTTATTGATGATGATTTTATTAAGGTAAATGATACTATTGATACTCTTAGAGAAAGAGTTGAAATAAACTTCAAAGAGATTGTAGAGGAAAACGATACAAAACACTTTGAAAATAAGGTTGAATTTGAAAATCAAATTAAAAATCTTGATGAAAGATATCAAGAAGTAAAAGATAGAATTTGGAAAGAACTTAGAGAGTCATCACTTAAGATATGGGAATATCACAAAGAATTTAAGGATGATGACCGTAAGTTAAAAAAACAAATCACAAGCGAGTATAATTTACTTAAAAATAATCTGGAGGAGAAACTTAAAGAATTTAATGAAAATAGCATAAAGACAGATCAGGTTCTTTTAAAATATTTTGATAATCTCAAGGAAGAAATTTCAAATCTTCCAGAGGTTAAGTATTATGATGACGATATTCGATATGTAAGACAAGACATTAAAGATCTTTATGAACTTGTAAGAACTATCAAATCTGAACAGAAAGATTTACAAGAAAGTATCCTCAGAGAACCACCAAATGAAAAAGAGTCTATTGGATCAGCACCCGATCCACTAACTCCTTTAGATCAAAAATTTGCGACCTTAGATGATCTTGCGAATCATTATAGAATCTTTATTAATAGAATTCAAACTCAACTCTCATCGATGGGAGGTGGTGGAGCAGGATTTATTAAGGATCTTGATGATGTTTCTTTTGACCAAACAACTGGTGAAGGAAAACTTTTAATCTATAATGGATCTCAGTGGGTTGGTATTGCAAGTGAAAGTTTTGGTAATGTAGGTGCTGGAGGAACGTGGCAGGTAGATTCTGTAGGTATCCATACAACTAAAAATGTTGGTATAGGAACAACCGCAAGAACTGATTATAAACTTTATGTTCAAGGAGATGCTCTCTTTACGGGTAATGTTTCTGTTGCAGGAACGATAACCTATGAAGATGTAACTAATGTAGATTCTGTTGGAGTTATTACTGCAAGAAGTGATGTAATTATTCAACAAAATCTTTCCGTTGCTGGAGTTGCAACTTTCAATACTGTAAGCGGTGTTGGAACAGTTTATGTTGGATTGGGAAGCACTGCTTTATATGTTGATGGTAATGCCCGAGTTACTGGTATTCTTACTGTAGGTAAGGCATCCGTAACAATTGACGGTGACAATAATACAATTACTGCCGGTGATGTTTTTATTACAGGATCTTCAATTACGATTGGTGATAATGTAACTATTAATACTGGTGCTACAGGAATCAACTCAGCACCTAATGTAATTTACGTTGCAAAAGATGGTGATGATGCGAAAAATGGAACTTCTATCGATAATGCTAAATTAACAATTGCAGGAGCAGTAGCAGTTGCTCAAACCGGGACTACAATTAAAGTTCTTTCGGGAACCTATAATGAAAATAATCCAATAGAAATTCCTGCATTTGTTTCTATTGTTGGAGATAATTTAAAAACGGTAACCGTAATACCTAATAATTCAACTCAAGATATTTTTCATGTAAATAAAGGAACTTATTTGGCTAACATGACTTTTGTGGGTCATGTTGCTCCTAGTGCGGCAGTTGCTTTCCCTCCAAATATCGCAGAAAATGTTGGAGGAGGAAGTTGGGAGAGTCCATATGTTCAGAACTGTACTAGTAATACAACAACTGGTGCTGGTATGAGAGTTGATGGAAGTCTTGCTGAAGGACTGAAATCGATGGTTGTTGATAGTTATACTCAATACAATCAAGGTGGAGTTGGTATTGCCGTAACTAATAGTGGTTATGCACAACTTGTCAGTGTATTTACCATATGCTGTAACGAAGGAATTACCGTATATAAAGGTGGGCAGTGCTCTCTTACAAACAGCAATACTGGATTTGGAAATTATGGTTTAGTTGCTGATGGAACTAGTGACCTTCAGTTTACTGGAATTGTAACCACAAGTTCTGCTGTAGGAACTGATACGGTTACTGTTGCTATTAACACAACGACAAGACCTTACGAAGGTCAAGTTCTTTATTTTAATACTCTTTATTACACCGTAGAAAGTATTACTGTTACTGATGGTGGAAGTGGTTATACATCAACACCATCTGTCACAGTAGCAACTCCCACAGGACCTAATGGATCAACCGCAACAGCATTTGCAACTTTAGAAGGTGATCGTGTTTCCACTATCACAATTATCTCCAGCGGATCTCAATATACTTCTGCACCAACAGTGACTATTTCCGCACCAGATTCTGGATCAACTGCTACAGCATCAGCAAATATTGCACCAATATACTACACAATAAATAGTTCAACTCCAGTAGTATCTGGAATCACCACAATTACTTTAGATGAAAATCTAAACAACACTGTTGGTGTTGGGACAACTGCATATTTCTATCAAGTAAGTAGAATCACAGCAAGTTCTCATACATTCGAATATGTAGGGACAGGAAATGACATCGCAACCGCAACTCCACTGAGAGGTGGAGTTCCAATTCAAGAAAATGAAGTGGTTACTAGAAATGGTGGAAGGGTTGACTTTACAAGTACAGATCAATCAGGAAACTTCAGAATTGGTGATGGTATTGTGATCAATCAAAATAATGGAACTATTAGTGGTAGAGCATTCACCAGAAGTTTATTCAATCAAATGACACCGTTCATCTTAGCATTAAGTTAACATGGCACAATTAGCACTCAACAATTTTAAAACAGTAACATTAGAAGTAACTAATTTAGAGCAGACTGCATACACTGCTCCAACTGGTTATACATCTATTGTTCTGTATGCACACATTACAAATATCGGATCAACTACAGAAACTGTAACAGTAACTCATAAAAGAAGTACAACTTCAACAGAGATTGCTAAGGGAGTTGCTGTTCCTCCAAATGATGCATTTGTTCCTATGGATGGAAAATTAGTTTTGGAAACTAGTGACTCTGTTGCTATTTCTGCAAGTGCAAACTCAACATTTAAATTGATCTTAAGTATTCTGGAAACAGCAAATGCCTAAACTTATCAGTCAAAAGAATTTTACTAATATTAATGTTTCTGGAGTCACTACAACAACCTCTAGTCAGTTTGCTTTAGATAATTTTTTGAAGAGTTCTTTTAGATCAGCAAAGTATCAAATTCAAGTTAATCAAGGATCTTCATATCAAACAACTGAGTTTTTAGTTGTTCATGACGGAACTACGACATACAACACAGAGTTTGCAATTGTAAAAACTGGTGATGTATTATCAACATTTGATAGTGATATTTCTGGAAATTATGTGAGACTTTTAGCAACTCCATCCTCTGGAGCAACTCCAATAAATTTTAAAATTATTAGAACAACAATTGATTCCTAAATATAAAGAGGATTCTTATTTCTGAATGAAAGAGCAATTAAAACCATACAAAACAGTTGAACAAATTGCTAAGAAGCATCGTCTTGATGTGTCTTTTATTCAAAAGCAACTTGATATGGGAGAACCTATTGAGCATGAACATACTAAGAATCATGATCTTGCTCGTGAGATTGCACTTCAGCATTTAGATGAAATTCCAGATTATTATACTCGTTTAAAAAAGATGGAATCCGATGCCAAAAAGCATCATAAACAATTCAAAGATGTAAAAGTATCCGAAGATCTTCGTGATTGGTTTGGGAAAGGAGGAGAAGGTGGTGTTGGTGGTGGAGGATGGGATAGATACAACACTAAAGGTGAAAGAATTGGTAAATGTGCTCGTGAACCTGGAGAACCAAAACCAAAATGTCTTTCTAAAGAAAAGGCAGCAAAAATGTCCAAAGATCAAATAGCTGCTGCAGTAAGGAGAAAGAGAGAAAAAGATCCTGTTGCTGATAGATCAGGTAAAGGAGGAAAACCCATTATGTCATCCAATAAGATTAAAGAAGAAATGGAAGAACAAAGATATTGTCCTCTTTGCGACAAGAGAGAAACTAAATCCGAATGTTCTTATGGCAAAAAAGCATGGGAAGATTTCTCAGTAAAAGATCACGAATACTCCATGGCAAGATCCGAGTTATCGACAGTAGCAAATGCTGTCAAAAGACTTCAGAAAAAGATGGGTAAAGGTGAAGGTAATATTGAAGCATGGGTCCAATCAAAGATCACAAAAGCAGCAGATTACTTAGATAGTGCTGCAGATTATATTGATAGTGGTGAAATGGAAGAGGCATGTTGGTCTGGATATAAACAAGTTGGTATGAAAAAGAAGGGCAAGAAAATTGTCCCAAATTGTGTTCCTACAAGTGAAAGTAAATTAGTTAATGAGATCTTAGAACAGATTGAAGGAGAAAAACAATTAAAGCAACTTGAAGAAGAAAATAAACCAACCAATCCAAAACTTTGGTCAAGAGCAAAGGCACTTGCAAGACAGAAGTTTGATGTTTACCCAAGTGCATATGCAAATGGATGGGCATCAAAATGGTATAAGTCAAAAGGTGGTGGGTGGAAATCCGTAAGTGAAGAAGTTGAATTAGAAGAAGCAACTCGTCTTCAGGCAGAGAATGGAAATATTATTGCAGTTATTCTTTCTTGGAGAGGGAAAACTTATTCTGCAAGAATGTTCTTCCCACAAGTCAATACTCCATCAAGAAAAGATGTAACTGATGAAATTCAAAAGATATATCCAGGAGCACAAGTTCTTCAATATAACATATCTGGATTACAACCAGGAATGCCTCTGATTCAGGTTATCGATCAGAGATCCAAGAATTATCTGTTGAATAATAAGAACATCGGAGAAGAAGTTGAAATTGAAGAAGATTGGCAAAAAGTCAATCGTCAAGATAAAACTGATGGATTAAGTCAAAAGGCAGTTGATGCATATCGTCGTGAGAATCCAGGTTCAAAACTCAAAACTGCAGTAACTGAAAAGAATCCAACAGGCAAAAGAGCAGATCGTCGTGCATCATTTTGTCGTCGTATGAAAGGTATGAAGTCAAAACTTACTTCTGCAGAAACTGCAAGAGATCCAGATTCAAGAATCAATAAAGCACTTCGTCGTTGGAACTGTAATTAAGTAATAGGTTTTGTTATGTCAAATGATGTTTATCTTGGTAATCCACTACTAAAGAAAGCCAATACTCCTATTGAATTTACTCAAGATCAAATTCTTGAGTTTGTTAAATGTAAAGAGGATCCGGTTTACTTTGCCAAAAATTATGTAAAGATTGTTACCCTGGACAAAGGACTACAACCTTTTCAAATGTATCCATTCCAGGAGAAGTTAGTTAATAACTTCCATAATCATAGATTTAATATCTGTAAGATGCCACGACAGACTGGTAAATCAACCACTGTTGTGTCTTTCCTGCTCCATTATGCCGTGTTTAACGATAATGTGAACATAGGTATCCTCGCAAACAAAGCAGCAACCGCCAGGGAACTTCTGGATAGGTTACAAACTGCTTACGAAAACCTACCAAAGTGGATGCAACAGGGTATTATATCTTGGAACAAAGGTTCTCTTGAATTAGAAAATGGATCAAAGATTCTGGCTGCTTCTACGTCTGCAAGTGCTGTCCGAGGCATGTCATTCAATATCCTCTTCTTGGACGAATTTGCGTTCGTTCCAAACCATATTGCAGATTCCTTCTTTGCATCTGTTTATCCTACTATTACTTCTGGTAAGAGCACGAAAGTAATCATCGTTTCCACTCCACACGGTATGAATCACTTCTACCGTATGTGGCATGATGCTGAAAAGAAAAAGAATGAATATATTCCAACAGATGTTCACTGGTCCGAAGTTCCAGGTAGAGATGAAGTATGGAAATCTCAGACTATTGCAAACACTTCTGAACAGCAGTTCAAGGTTGAGTTTGAGTGTGAGTTCTTAGGATCTGTAGATACTTTGATCGCACCAAGTAAACTTAAAAGTTTGGTTTATGATCACCCACTTAAACGTAGTGCTGGTTTAGATGTTTATGAAGATGTAAAGGAAGAACATGATTATGTAATTACAGTTGACGTTGCTCGTGGAGTTGGTAACGATTATTCTGCATTTACGGTAATTGATATTACAACATTTCCTCATAAAGTTGTCGGCAAATACCGAAATAATGAAATTAAACCGATGCTTTTTCCAAGTATTGTCGTAGATGTTGCAAAAAACTATAACGACTCTTATATCTTGTGTGAAGTGAATGATGTTGGAGATCAAGTAGCAAGTATCATTCATTATGATTTAGAATACAACAATCTTCTTATGTGTTCTATGAGGGGTAGAGCTGGTCAGATTGTTGGTCAGGGATTTTCTGGAAAGAAAACTCAACTTGGTGTGAAGATGTCCAAGACTGTAAAGAAAGTTGGGTGTTTAAACCTCAAGACCATGATCGAAGAAAATAAACTTCTCTTGAATGATTATGAGATCATCGCAGAACTTACCACCTTTATTCAGAAACATAATTCCTTTGAAGCAGAAGAGGGTTGTAATGATGACTTAGCTATGTGCTTGGTAATTTATGCATGGTTAGTTGCACAAGACTATTTCAAAGAACTTACCGATCAGGATGTTCGTAAAAGAATTTATGAAGAACAAAAGAATCAGATTGAACAGGACATGGCACCATTTGGATTTATTGTTGACGGACTAGACAATAGTAGTTTTGTAGATTCTGATGGAGATCGTTGGTATACTGACGAGTATGGTGATAGAGCATACATGTGGGAGTATCTATCATAATGGACTTAGATGGTCAAATTAGGCTCGGTCATTTACTTCTTAATGATAGAAAGTGTAGAGTTTGTGGGGAAGTAAAAAATCTTATTGATAGTTTCTATAGAACTAGAAAAGATAGGGGTCCAGTTCCATCTTCATATTCTTATGAATGTAAAGAATGTACAATTAAAAGAATTGTAACTAGTAGGATGACTACGAAAGTTTTAGATAAGTGGGAATATCCTGACTGGTAATCTGTTCACACACCGTTTCCCCATTCAAAAAGTCCATTTTAATAAATATTTTCAGACAAACTGAAGTATCAGGAGAAAAACATGGCGACTCCTCAATTATCTCCAGGCGTACTCGTCAGAGAGGTTGATTTAACAGTAGGAAGAGCTGATAATGTTTTAGATAATATTGGAGCAATTGCGGGTCCTTTCTCAATTGGTCCAGTTGACGATGCAATTGACATCACCACAGAACAAGAACTCATCAACGTATTCGGCAAGCCACTGTCTACGGATGGACAGTATGAGTACTGGATGAGTGCATCCTCATTCCTTTCATATGGTGGAGTTCTTAAGGTTGTAAGAACTGATGGAACAACCTTAAACAACGCAAACGCAGGTGTAGGTTTTGCATACACAACCTCACTGAAGATTAAGAACTTTGATGATTATCAGGCAAATTACTCTGATGACATCGCAGATTATGTTTTTGCTGCTAAGAACCCAGGTTCTTGGGCAAACAATCTTAAGATCTGCATGATTGATGATAAAGCAGATCAGACTATTGGAATTACAACAACAGATCCATCTGCTGCAGGTGCTATTATTGGATATGGAGTCACAACTCCTCTCGTTAATGCGGTTATTCCTGGAGTAGGTTCAACAAATTCCTTTAACGGTTATATTAAGGGAATTATCACTGGAGTTTCTACTGCTTCGACCACAGGAAACAGCACAGTTGATATTAGAATCCTCTCAAGAGTTTCTACTGGAACAACTGATAACGGAACTGAATATCCAATTTCTTATGCTCAAGGAAATGCAAATGCATCTTTCCAAGCATCAGATACAATTGCTTTCTATAACAACTCGGGAATTGCAACTGGAAATAGCACTGTTTCGACAGTAACTACAGTTGCTGACTGGTATGATTCACAAACTCTGAATCTTACCAATACTACAATCTTCTGGAGTTCGATTGCACCTAAGCCAATCAGCAACGGTTACGTTCTTGATAGACAGGGTAAGAACGATGCTCTGCACGTTGTAGTTGTTGATGATACTGGTTCAGTAACTGGTATCCAAGGAAACCTCTTAGAGAAGCATCTGAACCTCTCTAAGTCAACTGATGCAGTTTCTGCAGTTAATGCACCACAGAAGATCTTCTGGAAGGATTATCTGGCACTCTTCTCATCTTATGTTTATGTTGGAGACAATCCTTCAACTGGAAATGATTCTTATCATGGAACAACTCCACTTGCAACTGGATTCTCTTCAGGATATACGAAAGTAACTGAAGGTGCTGGTCAGTGGAATCAACTTGCTCAGGGAATTACTTTCAGTGCATTAGGAAACGTAACTTATGCACTTGGTGGTGGTGTTGACTATTCCGCATCAAACGGAATGACCGCAACACTTGGAAATCTGTTTACCTCATACAATCTCTTTGCAAATCAAGATGAAATTGCAGTTGATTATCTGATCATGGGTCCTGGACTTGGAAACAAGTTTGAATCTCAGGCAAAAGCAAATCAATTGATTTCAATCGCAAACAATAGAAAGGATTGTATTGCAGTTATTTCTCCACACAGAGCAGATCTGATTCAAGGAGATGGTGGTCCTATCACCAATTCCGATACTCAAACAGATAATATTATTCAGTTCTTCTCTCCACTTTCATCTTCATCTTATGCAATTTTTGATAGTGGATACAAGTACACCTATGATAGATTCAATAACAAGTTCCGTTACATTCCTTGTAACGCAGACGTTGCTGGTCTGTGCGTAAGAACTTCAATCTTTGCTTATCCTTGGTTCTCACCCGCAGGTCAGCAGAGAGGTATTCTGAATAATGCAATCAAACTTGCATACAATCCAAATAAAGCACAGAGAGATCAACTTTATCCTGTAAGAATTAACTCAATCGTTAATCAACCAGGAATTGGTATTCTCCTCTTTGGTGATAAAACTGCTCTTGGATATGCATCAGCATTCGACAGAATTAACGTTCGTCGTCTGTTCCTGACCGTTGAGCAAGCACTTCAGAAGTCAGCAGAAGCACAACTCTTCGAACTGAATGATCAGATTACGAGAGCAAACTTCGTCAATATTGTTGAACCATATCTCCGTGATGTTCAGGCAAAGAGAGGACTCTATGGATTCCTGGTTATTTGCGACGAAACAAATAACACTCCTGACGTAATTGATAATAATGAGTTCAGAGCTGACATCTTCCTGAAACCAGCTAAGTCTATCAACTACGTAACTCTGACATTCGTTGCCACCAGAACTGGTGTAAGCTTCGAAGAAGTTGCTGGTAGAGTTTGATTTTAGATTATAAATTACTAAAGGAGGAACCTAAAAATGGCACAAATTCCAACAAGAGGCATTTCCCAATTTAAGTCAAAACTGATTGGTGGTGGTGCTCGTCCTAATCTGTTTGAAGTTGATGTTACCTTTCCGGCAGGAGTAAGTCTTGGTGTTCAAGGTGATGGAACTGGGCAGTTTGATAAAGAAAACTTCCGTTTTCTCTGCAAGGCAGCTGCCCTGCCTGCATCAAATGTAGCACCAATCGAAGTTCCTTTCAGAGGTCGTACTCTGAAAGTTGCTGGGGACAGAACCTTTGATGTCTGGACTGTTACAATCATTAACGATGAAAACTTCTCACACAGAAGAGCATTTGAAGCATGGATGCAAAACGTTGCTCAATATGGTGATCACTCGGGTCTTGTAAACCCAACTGATTACATGGGTCAAGCAATTGTCTATCAACTTGGTAGAAGTGCATCAAACACTCAGGGTAACAACACAACTGGAGACAACGCAAACATTTTGGCACAATATCGTTTCATCGATATTTTCCCAACTGCTGTTTCTGCTATTGATCTCTCATATGATACAAGTGACACAATTGAAGAGTTTACCGTTGATTTCCAAGTTCAATACTACTTCCCCGAAGCACCAGGAACTGGAGCATAATAAATAGATCATAAGTAGATAAGAACTTTAATAATGGCAAAGTTATTTGGATTCTCTATTGAGAATACTGAACCACTATCTCCGAATGCAGTTTCCCCCGTCCCACCCAATAATGAGGACGGGGTTGACCACTATCTGAGTAGTGGTTTTTTTGGTTCATATGTTGATATTGAAGGTATCTATAGAACTGAGTTTGATCTAATCAAAAGATATCGTGAGATGGCACTTCATCCCGAGTGTGATAGTGCCATCGAAGATATTGTAAATGAAGCAATTGTATCCGATACTAATGATAGTCCGGTTCAAATCGACCTGGATAATTTAAATGCCAGTGATGGTATTAAGAAAAAAATTAGAGAAGAATTTAAATATATTCTAGAACTTTTAGATTTCGATAAGAAGGCACACGAAATCTATAGAAATTGGTATGTTGATGGAAGGATTTATTATCACAAAATTATTGACCTCAAGAATCCTCACGAAGGAATTCAGGAGTTGAGATATATTGACTCTATGAAAATGCGTTATGTGAGGCAGGATAAGAAGAAAAAGAAAGATCAATATAGACTTTCTAATGTTCATAATGATAATCCGATGGATTATGAGTTTCCTGAAATTGAAGAGTATTTTATCTACAGTCCAAAAACTGCATATCCAACTTTAAATCCAACATCAACAAGTCAATCCAACGGCATTAAGATGTCTAAGGATTCTATCACTTATTGTACATCTGGATTGGTCGATAGAAATAAAGGATCAACTCTTTCATACCTACACAAAGCAATTAAGGCTCTCAATCAACTTAGAATGATTGAAGACTCTCTGGTTATTTACAGATTGTCTCGTGCTCCAGAAAGAAGAATTTTCTATATTGATGTTGGCAATCTTCCTAAGGTTAAAGCAGAACAATATCTCCGTGATGTCATGATGCGTTATCGTAATAAGTTGGTTTACAACGCAGACACTGGAGAAATTCGTGATGATAAAAAGTACATGAGTATGCTTGAGGATTTCTGGTTGCCTCGTCGTGAAGGCGGCAGAGGAACAGAAATCTCAACTCTTCCTGGTGGTCAAAACCTTGGAGAAATCACGGATATTAAGTATTTCCAAGAAAAACTTTATCGTTCTCTGAATGTTCCTTCCTCAAGAGTTGGTGGAGAAGGTGGATTCAATCTCGGAAGATCATCAGAAATTCTGAGAGATGAACTTAAATTCAGCAAGTTTGTTGGTCGTTTGAGGAAGAGATTCTCAAATATGTTCAGTGACATGCTAAAGACTCAATTGATTCTTAAGAATATTATTACTCCTGAAGATTGGGAGATAATGAATGAACATATTCAATACGACTTCTTGTATGACAATCATTTCTCTGAACTTAAAGAAGCAGAACTGTTAAATGAAAGACTTTCGTTAGCTGCTACTGCCGCTCCTTATGTTGGTAAATATTATTCTCAAGATTATGTAAGACGCAAAATTCTTCGTCAAACTGATCAAGAAATTGTTGAACAAGATGCCATCATCAAGAAAGAAATTGAAGATGGTGTGATCCCTGATCCAGCAGAAATGCAAATTGATCCTATGACGGGACAACCAATTCCTATGGTTGGTGGTCCTGCTGGAATGGATTTGGGTCAACCAGTTATGGAACCAGACTTAGAATCTCAAGCACGAACAGTTGAAGTTCCTAAAGGTGGGGAAATTTAATAAATAACAACGATTGCAAATTTTAAAACTATGGATGAATTAATGGATATGATTGTCTCTGATGAGAGTCCTTCTCAGATCAGTGACAAAATTAAAGATATTCTTTTTGCAAAAGCATCGGAAAGAGTTGATGCTTTTAAACCCGAAGTTGCTAATTCATTCTTCGGTGGTAATGATTCTGAGGAAGACTACGAAGAGGAAGAGTGATAAATGTCCGATGATCTATCTTCTTTCTTTAGTATAATATCTGAGGGTAAAAAGAAGCAAGAAGATGAATTCAATTCTCTTCTCGGTGAAGACTTTTTTGGTGAAAATTTTTTAGAAAATCTATTAGAATCTGCTAAACCAAAAAAAGAAAAGAAAGAATCACCAGATACTTCGGATGAAGATGATGAAGAAGATAGTGATGATGAAATTGAAGAATCTGCAGAGTTAAATTATGTAGACCAATATCTACAATTCATCAAAAAGACAGAAAAACCAAGAGAAGTTTCTGAATCTTTAGTCAATCCATCATCAAAAGAAATACAAGAATTAAAAAATCTTGTTTGGCAATTGATGCGTGATGTTCATGCTCAAGGAGGTGGTGGAGAAGTCAATTTGGCATATATGGATGTGCCAATTAAATCAGTCACTTCATCATCATATTCAGCAACATTAAATGATTATTATATTGGGGTTAATTATGCTGGAGCAGTTTCCATAACTCTTCCAATAGCAGATAGAGAAGGTAAGGTATTTGTAGTAAAAGATGAACTCGGAGAAGCATCAAAGGGAACTAATCGTTATATAACAATTTATCCATCAGGAACAGATCTAATTGATGGAGAAGATTATGTTGTTCTTGCTTATGATTATGGTAGTTTAACTTTTGTTTGGAAAGGTAATTCCTGGAGGGTAATTTAATGTCTCATTTATATAAACCAAGTCAAGAACAATTTGATGCTTTTGGACGATTAAGAACTTCAAATCCATTAACACTTTTTGATTCTTCTCACAGATATAGGGACAATAATCTTTGGAATAGTTTGATTGTAGGCACTGGTTCTACAGTTGGATTTGTAACTACTCAAGGATTGGTTCATATTGGTATAGGAACTACAGCAGGATGTTCCATTATTAGAGAAACTACAAAAGTATTTTCATATCAACCAGGAAAATCATTAGAAATAATGAATACTTTTATAATGAATGCACCAAAAACAAATCTAAGACAAAGAGTAGGATACTTTGGAGCAGATAATGGAATTTATTTTGAGGTTGATGGATCTACTGTAAATTTTGTAGAAAGAAGTATAGTATCTGGGATTGTTTCAGAAAGCAGAGTTTCTCAATCATCTTGGATATATGATAGATTGGATGGAACAGGTCCTTCTGGATATACATTAGATACTACTAAAGCACAAATATTTTGGAGTGATATTGAGTGGTTGGGAGTTGGATCTGTAAGAGTTGGTTTTGTGATTGATGGACAGTTTATTCACTGTCATTCATTCCACCATGCAAATAGAATTGAATCAACTTATATTACAACAGCATCATTACCTTTGAGATATGAGATTGCAAATACCGGAGTAACTACAAGTTCAAGTATACTTAAACAAGTTTGTTCAACTGTAATTTCAGAAGGTGGTTATGAACTTCGTGGATTACAACAAGCAGTTGGAACTGTAATAACATCACCAGTTGATTTAACAACCGCAGGAACTTATTATACAGTTCTATCAATTCGTCTTAAAACAACACCAAATAGATTAGATGCAATTACAATTCTAACTGCACTTTCAATTCTTGGTATTACAAATAATGCAAATTATAACTGGCAGGTAAGGGCAAGTGGAACATCTAATGGTGGAACTTGGATTGATGCTGGCACTGATAGTGCAGTTGAATATAAGATTGATGGGGGAACTTATACTGGGGGAAGAATACTTGCATCTGGATATTTAAATGGTTCTGCTCAAGGTTCGACACCAACAGATATTCTTAAAGAGGCACTATTTAAATTTCAGTTAGAAAGAAATGGGTTGACTGGAACACCTTATGAACTTTCTCTCGTTGCTTCTTCCGATGTTTCTGGAGCGGACATCCATGCTTCTATAGACTGGGAAGAAATCAGTAGGTAATACAGATTTATAAATAACTAAAAGTGTACTTATAAAAATAATGGCTCATAGACCAGTTGGATCTGGAGTTTCCTTTACCACATCCACAACTTCATCAAAATCATCGGCAATTTCAGGGAGAAGTAATGCTCTTCGTGTAGTGGCAACTGGTGCAAATGCTTTTGTTGCTATTGGAACAGAACCAACTGCAACAACAGGTGATTACTGTATTCCCTCTGGAACTTCAGCAACAATTGCAATTGACAACGGATCTGCAAGAATCGTTGGTGTCACAACTGGAACTACTACATACATAACTTTCCCCGAAGGACAAGCATCTCCTTTTGGTATTGGTGATTATGTAAGCTTAACTGCTTCCAATCAAACATATTATAATTTTACACATGCTCCAGTTGTTCAAGTTTTTAATAGTGCTGGAGTTGATGGATATTTTTCAACCAGAATTGGTATCGCAACAGACACATCTGGAATTGCTACCGCATTTTCAGATCCCGATGCTGTTTTAAGAAACTCATTCAAAGTTGCCGCAATTACTGATAGTGGCAGTGGAGTTCTCTACACACAACAAGTACAAATTAGCGGACAAGCCTAAAATGAAACTTATTAGAGAAGAAATCGAACAAGTAGAATTTATCGTTGAAAACAAAAACGGTAAAAAATCACTTTTTATCGAAGGAGTATTCCTTCAGGGTAACATCAGAAACCGTAATGGTCGTATGTACCCGATGGAAACTCTTCGTAGAGAAGTTGCTCGTTATAATGAGAATCATGTGCTTCAAGGAAGAGCTCTTGGTGAACTCGGACATCCAGATGGTCCCACAGTAAACCTGGATAGAGTTTCCCATAAAATTGTTTCACTGAGAGAAAGTGGATCTAATTTTATTGGAAAGGCAAAGATTCTTTCTACCCCCATGGGTAAGATTGCAGAATCTTTAATTTCTGAGGGAGTAAAACTCGGAGTATCCTCTCGTGGTATCGGTTCCCTTAAGTTAACTCGTGAAGGAGTTAATGTTGTTGGTGATGACTTCATGCTTGCAACAGCAGCAGATATCGTTGCTGATCCTTCTGCACCTGATGCTTTTGTTGAGGGAATTATGGAAGGAAAAGAGTGGGTATGGGATGGTGGAATTCTGCGTGAAAAATATGCAGAAAAGACCTACAAGACTATCAATACTCTTGTAGATCAAAAAAGATTAGAAGAGAACAAGTTGAACCTTTTCAACGATTTTCTCGCAAATCTTTAAATTATAAATAAATATAGTTTATAACTAAAGGTTAAACGGAGAGTTCAAATGTCTCGTGGAGATTTACAAGAAATGGAAGTAGGCACAAAGCAATCCAAAACCGCTGTAAATGCTAACGCAAAGGCGGCAGAGGCGATGCCTCACATGGCAGACCCAGGAACACAACTGGGTAATGTTGAAGATCTCGGTGGTCCCGATCCTTCAAACTATCGTCCTGATGACGATTCGGCAAAGCTGAAAACTCCTGGTGCAACTCTTAAGCAAGTAAGAGATGTTGTTAACAAGGGAGCAAAGGGTGCTGATCCTATGAAAGGTCTTCATAAAGAAGATGCTGATTATGATGAGGATGAAGAACTCTTAGAAGCCAAGCACGAAGAGGAAGAAGACGAAGAAGAAGAGGACGAAAAGGAAGAGAAAGGTAAGAAGAAAGAGAAAATGGAAGAGCAGGTTGACATCGAAGAAGATGTTAATGCACTGCTTGGTGGTGAAGAACTCTCCGAAGAGTTTAAAGAAAAAGCAAAGACAATTTTCGAGGCTGCTCTGAAATCAAAGGTATCTGAGATTAAAGAAGCACTCGAAGTCCAATACGAGGAAAAACTCGTAGAGGAAGTAGAATCAATTAAAGAAGCACTTGCAGAAAGAGTTGATTCCTACCTTGAGTATGTTGCCGACGAATGGTTCACCGAAAATGAACTGGTAGTTGAGCAAGGACTGAAGACCGAAATGACTGAGAGTTTCCTCTCAGGCATGAAGGAACTTTTTGAAGCACATTATGTATCAATCCCTGAAGATAAATATGATGTCCTTGAGAGCATGGTAGAAAAACTTGATGACATGGAGACAAAACTCAACGAGCAAATTGAGAAAAATATTCTCCTCAACAATCGTCTTGCAGAGTCGGTTGCTGATGGAATCTTTGATGAGATTTCCGAGGGTCTTGCGACCACTCAGAAAGAGAAGCTCGCTTCACTTGCCGAAAGTGTTGAGTTTGAAAGTGAAGAAGAATATCGTGAAAAACTGGAGATGCTGAAGGAATCTTATTTCCCAGCAAACAAGGCTCCAAAAGCACACACTGAAACTCTTTCTGAGGGTGTAGATCATTCAACCGAATCTATTTCGGGTCCGATGGCTGCATACCTGAGAACTCTTCAGGCTGTTGCTAAAAACTGAATTTAAGATTAAATCAAACGTAAACATTCACAATAGGTAAACGCAAATGTTCCATTCCGAGCATCTGCAGGAAAAGTGGGCACCACTCCTCAACTATGAGGGTCTTGATCCAATCAAAGATTCCCATCGTAGAGCGGTAACCGCCGTCCTGCTCGAAAACCAAGAAAAGTTTTTAAGAGAAGAAGCTGCATTTGGTAGCAGCTTCAACCTGATGGAAACCCCAACCAACTCAGCTAATGCTGCTGGTGCTTCTGGTGGTTTCGGTGCTGGATCTGCTGCTGCAGGTCCTACCGCAGGTTTCGACCCAGTTCTGATCTCACTGATCAGACGTTCTATGCCTAACCTGGTCGCATATGACCTGGCAGGTGTTCAACCTATGAGTGGTCCTACTGGACTCATCTTTGCGATGCGTTCCCGTTATAACACCCAGAGTGGAACCGAAGCATTCTACAACGAAGTTGATAGTGCTTTCTCTGGTCAAGATAGTGGACTTGATGAGTCTGCAGGATTCTCTGATGCTGCTGTTGGTCTTGGTACGACTACTCAGTCCGGCACCAACCCTTCAATCCTGAACCCTGTTGGAACCGCAACCTCGACCGCATATAATGTTGGTCAGGGCATGGTAACTGGTGATGCTGAAAACCTCGGCGATGCTGCTGGTGATCAGTTCAACCAGATGGCATTCTCGATCGAGAAAGTCACCGTTACTGCAAAGTCCAGAGCACTGAAGGCCGAGTATTCACTCGAACTGGCACAAGACCTCAAGGCAATCCATGGTCTGAATGCTGAGGCTGAACTCGCAAACATTCTCTCAACCGAGATTCTTGCTGAGATCAACCGTGAAGTTATCAGAACCATCTACAAGATTGCTGAACAGGGTGCTGTAGAAAATACCGCAACTGCTGGTGTATTTGACCTCGATATCGATTCCAACGGTCGTTGGTCGGTTGAGAAGTTCAAGGGTCTTCTGTTCCAGATCGAAAGAGATGCTAACAGAATTGCTCAGAGAACTCGTCGTGGAAAGGGTAACATCATCATGTGCTCTGCTGACGTTGCTTCGGCACTGACCATGGCTGGTGTTCTTGACTACACCCCTGCTCTGAATGCAAATCTTCAGGTTGATGATACCGGTAACACCTTTGCAGGCGTTCTGCAAGGTAAGTATCGTGTATACATCGATCCTTATTCCGCAAACGTTGGTTCAACTGGATCACCTGCACAATACTACGTCGTAGGTTATAAGGGTTCTTCACCTTATGACGCAGGTCTATTCTATTGTCCATATGTTCCTCTCCAAATGGTTCGTGCCGTTGGTGAGAACACCTTCCAGCCAAAGATCGGATTCAAGACTCGTTATGGCATTGTCCATAACCCATTCGCACAATCCGGTGCTGCTTCTGGAGCTGTTACCGATAATGGTCTCGCTCTCAACTCAAATCGCTATTACAGAAGAGTAAGAGTACAAAACCTTATGTGATCTAATTTCGCAAGGTTTTTCAAGGGTCCCGAAAGGGGGGTCTTTTTTTATCTAAATAAAAATAAAAAGAATGAAGACTTTTA